>ERZ772867.1493-NODE-1493-length-26515-cov-4.393537_pt1 | contig 26515 bp, 29 predicted proteins | sample MGYA00511341_ERZ772867 | MGnify/ENA primary metagenome ERZ772867 (study PRJEB29015, sample SAMEA2737707) | human gut metagenome | biome: human gut; feature: human-associated habitat; material: faeces | place: China | collected 2012 ... | reverse complement strand
GTCCGGAGATTCGCTGTTGACGGTTTCCGGCAATTATGGAATCGATTTGACCGTGTTTGACGTTTCTGGAGGTGTGCCTTGGCTGACGTTATCCTCGCCGATGGCAAGCTGACGCCACATGCGAGCGTATCGCGGGTGACGTTGGATTGGGCTTGCGGCACGGACGAAAACGACTTCGAACTGACCATCGACGATCCGGATGCGCCGAACATTTCACAAGGCTGGTATTTTTGGCTCGACGGAAGTGATGTTGGAGGCCGAATAGTCGATCGCCGCGTGTCCGTCGCCGGAGGAACTTCCACGACAACCTGGATCGGCCAATCGTGGACTGGCATGTTGGCGGCGAAGATATTGCAGCCGGACGCGAATCAGGATTACCTGACCGTCTCCGGCAAGCTGCCTGACATCCTCAAAAACATTTTGAAGCGCATCGGCTTGGATACGGTTTTCACTGTCGATTCCTCCGATGCTTCCACTTTGTCGAATTGGATGTTCCAGAATCCACGTTATGTGGACGCCTACACCGGCTTGCGCACATTGCTTGCATCATGTGGCCGCAGGCTTGATTTCAAAGCGTCCGGCAACAAGATCCTGCTTGGTATCGTGCCGGTGCAGACCATCACCAACACGATCGATTCCGACCTTGTGGATTTCAAAGCCGAAACCAACCGTCGCGCGGTGAATCATCTCATCGGCCTTGGCTCGCAGGAGCTCAAGAACCGTCTGGTGGTTAATTATTTCGCGGATGCAACCGGCGTGGTGAGTCAGACGCAGACATTCGTTGGCGCCGATGAAGTATGCGCCACATACGACTATTCCAACGCGGATTTGTCCACGCTGCAATCCGAGACGAAGAAACATCTGCAGGAATTGCAGACCGGTGGCTCGGTCGAGGTGACATTGTCCGATGAGGTCGGCGATGGTCTGCGCGTGGATGACAAGATTGTTGCGGCGGATCAGTCTTCCGGCGTCAACGTCACCGCCGTTGTGACGAAGCGGATCGTGAAAATCGATTCCGGGATTTTGACTTCGACGTTCGAGGTCGGACTGCCGGTGCAGTCGGCGAATGCGAACTATTCCGGTTCTTCGTCTTCCTCTTCGTCTTCCGGTTCGGCTGGCGGTGGCGTGTCTTTGACGGCTGGCCGTGGATTGTCGATTTCAGGCGGCACGATCAACGCGGAGGTCGCTTCCGAGGATTTGGATTCCGTCAGGCAGGTCGCCGAGTCGGCGAACAGGACGGCTTCCGGTTTCGCAGCGCAGATCGGCAAGGCGAATCAGACCGCCGAGGATGCGAAGAACGTAGCCGATGCGGCCAAGAGCGTGGCCGACAGTGCCAAGTCGGGCATGATGACCGACGCCGAACGGTCGAAGCTCGCTTCGGTCGAACGGGGCGCGAACGCCTACACTCTGCCGAAGGCGTCCACGGACGTGTTGGGTGGCGTGAGGGTGGATGGTTCCTCGATCGTGAGCGTGGATGGCGTCATCAGCGCTCATGTCGGCGGCGGCGCTTCCGGGAGGGTCGTGTTTCCGATCGGATACGTGGTTCAGAACACGACTGGTGTTGACCCTTCCGTGGATTTCGGCGGCACGTGGAGGCAGTTGCCTTCGCTTGGTTGTTTCACTTTTGAAAGGATTGGATAGTGAAGTCTGACGGTTACTCGAAGTACGTGTGCGACAAGTGCGGTAAGACCGCCTATGTCGCCGCTGGAGATACGGAGGCCCGTGAATGGTACACCGTGCGCCGCTATTCGGCTGGCAAGGCGACCCGCATCGCGGATGATGTGGCACCTGACATCTACGAATTGTGCTCCAAATGCAATACGTCTTTCATGACGTTCGCGCAGAAGGATGACGCTTCGTTTGAAGCATGGTTGAAGGAGGTTGGACAGTGACTATCGAACTGGTTGACGGCAAGGCCGGTACGGCTCATATTTCAAGCGAAGACAAGGCGATCATCCATCAGGCCAAGTTTTCGAAGTCCGACGTGGTGTTCGACTGGGGCGACACGTTCAAGTGTTCGATGAGTTCGTCCAACAGGGCGACGGTCGGCACTGGTTGCGCGTCGATACAGGGCTTGGACTGGCATATCACGTCGGCGGAATCGGTGACGATCTCCAACGGGTCGCAGGGCATGAAACGCAATGACATCATTTGCGCGCATTACAATCGTAACCCCAAGAACGGTAATGAGCTGGTGGAGTTGGTCGTGTTGAAGGGTTCGCCGAATGCGACTGCTGCCGCCGACCCGACCATTCCGTCAGGGAAGATATTGTCCGGCGCGGTTGACGCGTACATGCCGTTGTGGCGCATCCCGCTTGACGGCATCACGGTCGGTACGCCGGTACGCCTGTTCACGCCGAGGGGCGCTTTGTGGGATTCCGTAACCCAGACATGCCAACTGCAATGGCAGGACACCTCATCGTTCGTTCCGGCTTCTTATGGCGCTTCGAACACCATCACGGTCAAAGACGGTCTGATTTTCGTGGACCTGTCTTCATTCCGAAGCACCGTGAAAGTCGGCGATTTCCCTGTCTGGCTGTTCAAAGCGGGCGTGAAACCCTCCGAAACGGTCGGTCTTGGGTGCGTCGCGAACGTGGCTGGTACCACGTATGGGAAACAGGCGAGGTGGAACACTGACGGGTCGGTGACGCTTATCGGAGGCTTGGGTTCGTCCGATATCGTCCAATGCTTCCCGAAGATCATTCCGGTGCCCGATGGCGTGGAATTCGTCTAGGCCGTCAGCCAACAGCCGTGCGCCGTAGAGTAGGCGGATTTCGGGTCACCCAGCATCTGCACTGTCCTGTCACGCATGACGAGCAGGCTGAAACCGCAGGACGGGAACGATATGATGCTCTGGTCGGCGAGCGGGCGGAACGCTTCTGGGATGGTCTCAACCGCCATCGCGTAGTTCTGCTGTCCACTGCCGGTGAACTTGACGTTGCCGTTGACCGTGACGACGCGTCCGACCCGACACAGAGTGAGGCTGTTATTAGTATACGGCGGCTTCCATTGCTGGGTTACGGAAAACTATCCTCATGGGATCGGATAGCAGAGCGAGCCGACGCAGCCCTGATTGCTGCCAGCGGCTCCCATGTTCGCGCATCGGATGGTGCCGTTCGGGTTGACGACGAGCATTCTCGACGTCTGCCCGTTCGACACGCACACCATCGCATTGACCTCGATAGGCGGGCGCAGTTCGGCGGGCAGCGTGTATTCGCATTGCACGCTGTCCCAGCTGCCTCCACCGAAGGAACCGGAGTATTTGACCAGCATCATCATGCCGGTGCGGATGACCGTGAAGCCCTTCGCGTTGTACAGGGTTACGGAAAGCTATTTCACCGGCCAGCAGCCGCAGACGCGGAAATAGTATCCGCTGTTCATGCTGCCGCTGATCGTGACCTTACCGTCAGGGTCGAAGGACAAGGCTCCATGCTGCCCGTTCACACCTTCCAGCAGTATCGCGCCTTGTCCTTCCGGCAGGAAACCGGCATCCATCGTCTCATTCACGGTCTGGCCGTTGGTATTGATGCTGGACGTGAAGGACGTGTTGCCAAAAGCGAAAGCCATCATGCCGACTTTGGCGAGATGTACCGTCATGCCGTAAGGCCCATGCCAGATCTGCCGTTCAAGGGTTACGGAAAACTACTGCTTCGCGTCGAAGACGTGGACAGTCACGGCGATGCGATAGCTCAGCGATGTGCCGCTGGCGTTCCATGCGACAAGCTGAAATCCTTTTGCCGAATGACTGTTCGTAATCATCGAGATGTTGTTGAACGACGGTACTTTGTTTTTAGCGTCGTTCATCAACTGCAATTCGACGGAGTATGAATTCCAGTTTGCCGCTTCGATCGGCAGCTTGATGTCTATTGACGTGTTCGTGTTCGGCTTGAAGATCATGGACGCGACGCAGTAGGCGTCATAGCCTCTAGGTCGCGCGACTACGACCCAGTCATCCATCTGGGTTACGGAATGCTATCAGCAGGTCAATATGAGTTTCTGCCACGCTTTCTGCATGTCCTTGAGGACGCTCAGATCGGGCTTCAAATAATATCTGGCGGTGGTTTGGATGTCGCTGTGTCCGAGCTGTCGTGCGACCACGCTGATGTCGGTTCCGGCCTTGATCGCCAACGTGCCGAACGTGTGGCGTAGGTTGCGTGGAGGCACGCAGGGGAGTTGCATCCGCCTGCACCATGCCATGTAGTGTGAGGCGACCTGGTTAGCGTTCAGGTCTCCGACCAGCCGTCCGCTCCTGCCGTGTTTCAACTGCGCGAGCCTTTTGACTGCGAATCGGGGAAGTGCCACGGTTCGTCTGCTCTGGTCGGTTTTCGGGTCGGTGACCGTCTCATGGCCGGCGACCCATTGTACGGAACGTTTGACGGTGACCGTGCCTCGCTTCAAGTCCAGGTCGGACCATTCGATGCCGACGGACTCGCATCGTCTCAATCCGGCGCATACGGAGACCAGCAGCCACGCCTCCAACGCGTGGCCATAGAAGCCTTTCAGCAGGCGGCGCACCTGGCGTGCGTCCAATACCCGCGGTTCGTAACGGCGGAGATGTGGCAAACGGATCTCCCTTCTGGTCACGTCGTTGTCTGTGACGCCACGCCGGTAGGCGAGCCTCAGTATCGCCCGCAGAACGGCCCAAGCCTTCCGTGCGGCGCCAGCCCGTTTGAACGAGCCTAGCCATTCCTCGATATCTGATGCAGTGATCGACTCCATATCGACACCACCCCACTTCGACTGGATATGACAACGGTAGGCCGATTCGTAGCCCACTCTTGTGCATTCACGGAGCCTCGCGCAGGACGGCCACCAGACATCATCCACGAACGTTCCCAACAGCATTCTTCTTACCTTTCGCCTTGTGAAAACCCACAGTTGGCATTGTTCCGGCGAAACGTTCCGACCTGTGGGTTTTCCACCCGTTTTTCAAACCACTGTTCTAAAGGAGGACACGGATGACCAAGATCAATTTCGACTTCGGCAAACCCAGTGCCGGCGGCATCGTCGACCTGTCCAACGCCACCGTGAGCGTGATCCCAACCGAACGCTTCCGCAACGACTCACGCATCGTCGTGCGGGAAGGCTTCGAAGTCGCACTCGACGCGAAAGGCAAGGCGACCGTGACGGTTCCACCGACCGACAACACCTTCTGCTACGAGGTCACCGTCGGACTGGACGCGGACCTGTGGAAGTTCCGACGCTACGTGAACGTGCCTGACAGTACGACGGCCGTGGAATTCGCGGACCTGGTCGATGTGGATGCGAGTACTTTGGCTCCGGCGCTTAATTCCGGTACGGTGCTGACGTATCTGCTTGCGTCGTCCCTGTCTGAGGCGCAGGCCATGTCGGCGGCGAATCCTGGGCAGATGGTGTTTTATCCGGAGGGTCAGGCTAAGACTGTCGCGTCGCAGATTCTGGAGGATTTGACCGACGCGCGTGCCGTGGTGGAGGCTCAGAGCGCCGTGGCCGCTCAGGCCGCGAATGCCGCTCAGGCCGCGTCCGACGCTTCACAGGCCGCCAGAGCGCAGGTGACGGCGGTGTCCGACAGCATCACCGAATCGAAGACGGTGGTGGAATCCCATGCGAATGAGGCTCTGACGGCGATTGACGAGGCGGTGAAGAGCGTGAAGGATAAGGCGTCCGACGTGTCTGGCGAGGATAGGACGGATGCCATGCCGACCGATTCCGCCTCCTCTCAGGAGGTCTGACAGATGTCTGTACTGCTCAACGGCACGAGGGTCGGCCTCCCGTATATGACTAATAATGGCGTGCCTGTGCCGATGAACGCGCTGTACAACGGCGTGCAGGTATGGCCGCCAGCCGCCGAAACGCTCGTGGACGTGTGGCTCAAACCGGTCGATTTCACGGTCCAGGCACTCTATGCCGACCATCCGGAAGTCAAGGTGGCCGCCCAGAAGGTCTTCGCCGACGGGCATATCGAGGACGCGGCGTTGACGCTTTCCATCGCGGATTCCACCGTGGCGAGCATCAATGCCGGTACGGTGAGCTTCGTGAGCAATTCGTCGAATTTCCCCACCGTCCTCGAAAAGGATGCGTTCAGCGCCTGCCATGTGACTGTCGCTGATGGTGGGACTGCGCTTGGCGTGAAGCAGATCCTCGTGCAGCCTGACCGGCCTTCGACGGCTCCTGTCGGCAGTCTGTGGTGCCGCACCGAAAAGCTCCACAACGGCCTTAGGTATTACACAGGCTCAGTCGGCGATGACGCCAACGTGATGTGCTTCCTCATCGACCGTGTGCGGGAAGTGTGGCGCAGGGAATGGGATGACTGGAAACTGTTGACCGGGAAGGAATTGGAATGAGAATCAGGAATCTTAACCCGAAGCCGACGACGTTCACCGGGAATCCGCTGATGCGTACAAGGTGGAAGACCATATACAGGAACGGTGACGGCTGTTTCACGGTCAACAGCGGAAACAATGAGTCACACGGCCTTGATGCTGATTTCATTCGTGCCACCACGTCGTTCGACATAATCGGAAATTCCGATATTAGCATACCGGGCGCTGATGTTGCTCCGTGGATAACCGGACTGCCGGATGGTCAGGTCTGCTTCCTTTGCGACGTCGAACCATTGCAGGACATCAATGTGATGATGCAGGCGTATGGCCAGACCGATAAAAACAAGGATTTTAACGTCTATTCCGGCATCGTGAAAGCCAGTGGGGTTCCGGGCTCCCGGATTGTCGTCAGTGCCGCATGCCGGCATCAACTGGGCAACAGGAATTGCGCGACCGTCAGATTCGCCAGCGACGCTGAGTCGGACACTGATGTGGCGCGGGTATGGGGCGTCGCAATCGTCACCGGAAAGGAGAAGGAGATCATGGACCTGTTGAATGTCGGCGCGTTCACCGCCCTGACCGCGCCCTACGCGGCGGTTCCGGACGGGGGGGGGGTATTCCTCCTAGCCCTCATCGTCTTGATTGGGGGCTGGCGGCATGAGAATACGGAATCAATGGCCGGACCCGCACTGCGCAAACAAGGTCGGCACTTGGAGTGCGATACCGGGATCCGTCACCATAGCGAAGAACGGCGATTATTGGGAATACACCCTTCCCAAGGGCGCAGTCTTCATCCCGTATCGGCAGGCCGGATGCATGATGATGCGGCTCAGCCCGCCCAGCTCATGGAACTACATACAGCCGGAGCGGGCGGATACGCTGCTCATGGAGAGTGTGGTTCGCGTCATGGACACCACCAAAGAAGAAACAAGGAATATTATTGGCATCCGAGCGGATGCCGATGTCAAGACCACAGTGACGGGCATGTGCGCCGTCGATCTGGACGAATGGCCGATCCTGCGGGAGGCGGGAGCGCTCGTCTTCGCAGCCGACACCGCACCATACTAAACGTTCCGGGGGTGGCGGCATGAGACGTAGGAACATCTTCCCGGATCCAGAATGCGCAGGCATGATGCACCCGTATACCAACGACGGCACCAGATCGGACTTCGTGAGGAACGAAGGAATGATGTGGATGCGGGCGACAGTGACAGCTGTCGGGACACAGCAGAATTACGCACAGTACTCGCTGAACGAAGACAGAGTCCCGGTCGAGGGGGCGTACCACGTCCGCCTTCTCGCACATGCCGAAGGCGGAGACGGAATGGCGCGCTGCTATGTCAGACAGCCGAACTCCACCTACCTTCCCTGCTACGCAGCCAATATCCCGGATGGCCAGACCATCGTCGTCGAAAGAGCTATCAAGGTTCCGGCAGGTTGCGGTGAGCTGATTGTCCGAATCTGTCCGGCCGCCGTCGTAGGCGCGACCGCGATGATGAGCCGGATCAGCATCGAAGCGGCCGACACATACGCTCTCGCTTCTGGGGGGGGGGCTTCCGGGCTTCTTCACCGCACAGACCGCACCGTACTAGCCCCGTCAAGGCGGGTGGTCGGCGATGATCGTGCGGAATACGGCGAAGACCACCAAGACCATCCTGTCGAACGGCAATTCATTCCCCGGCACCGTGGAAGGGCAGACCTACACGGCGACCGAAGACAATCAGCTCTTGCGGCTGTGGGGCAACATCGTCCTTCCGGTGAAGGACGGAGGCATGTGCTCGGCTGTCATCGAGAATGTGCAGGGGCGTGTGGAGCCGACGAGCTACGGTGTCACGTTCAGCAGCGGTGTGGCAATCACGAAGAACACGCACCTGTGGGTCAAGGGATTGCTCATGGGCGCCGGTGCGAAGGTCCTGCTCACATGCCGAGGACTCTTCTCGGACGACGATTGGACTGTCCTCCAGACGGTCGGCGTCAACTGCTTCGACAAGGATACGGCACCCTATTAGCCCTCGCCCTCAGTTTGGGGGTGACGGCATGAGAATCAGGAATCTCTACGATCCGCCGGCGTTGAAGGACCGTGATCCGGTGGTGCCGTGGGTGCCGCATGGCATGACGGCCAGCGCGAGGACCACAGCCGAGGGCTGTGAGATAACCGTCACCGGCGATAATGTCGGCTGGCTGTACCCGCCGCTGCAGGACGGGCTGGCGAAGGTCGTGTGGGAGAAGGCGGACGGCGGCAACCTGATCGGTATCAGCGACAACGATACGGTGGCCATTTACCCCGGTGTTACCGTGCTTGTCCGCCTGTGCGGTTACGAGGATGCCTCGCTCGTGACCATGCTCAAAAACCTCGGCCTGCCGCTCGTGTTCGCCGCCTCTGACCACCCGTATTAGACAAACCACAGCCCCGCCGTGTGCGGGGTTTTTCCATAAAGGAGATGTAATGTGCTGCAAAATTTTCTAGCCGGTTTCGGGGGAGTGGGTGGCGCGTGCGCGCTCATCACGCTGCTGCTCAGAATATGGCCGGGCGCATTGGACGCGCTGGCAACCGGATTGTATTCGCACGTGCAGCCGGAACGCCTGCCCTACGACAGTCCACTTTCCCAGCATTTCGCCAAGACCCGGACCTTGGGAGAGCGGACATCGAAAATCGACGACCGTATGGACGAACTCTGCCGTGACACCATCAAGAACACGATCATCAGCCTGATCTACGGTGACCAGTCGCACGACCACAGCGAGGCCGTCCGATACGAGCTTGCCAAACTCGAAAAACTCGACGCGCGATGCTGGATCGTCAACGCCGCCGAAAAATACTTGGAGGACCGACAGTGAGCGGCCCAGTCGCGTTGGGCGCGTATCTCATACTCCTCGCGCTCGTCATCATCTTCAGCAACAATACGCACAGAAAGGATTAGCCATGAGTTTGAATGGCATCGACATCAGCAACTGGCAGCAGGGCATCGACCTGTCCAAAGTGCCTTGCGATTTCGTGATCGCTAAGGCCACACAGGGCACGGGATACGTGTCCCCTGACTGCGCTCGACAAATCGAACAGGCACGTCAGGCCGGAAAACGTTTCGGCGTATATCATTACGTTTCAGGCGGCAACGCCGTCGCCGAAGCCAATTACTTTGTCGACAATTGCGCCAACTGGGTAGGCAAAGGCCTGTTCTGCATCGATTGGGAATCCAACGAGAATTCCGCTTGGGGCAACGAGGGCTATCTCGAACAGGTCATCGCTCAGGTGAAAGCTCGTACCGGAATCCCTCCGATCATTTACGTGCAGGCATCTCGCTATGCTCAGGTCGCAGCTGTCGCCAATCGTCAGAACTGCGGCTTGTGGATCGCCCAATATGCGGACATGAACGCTACCGGTTATCAGGATGCCCCGTGGAACGAAGACGCTTATGCTTGCATCATTCGCCAGTATTCTTCTTCCGGCCGTCTCCCGGGCTATGGCGGAAATCTGGATCTCAATAAGTTCTACGGTGACGGATCCGTTTACGACAAGTATGTGACCGGTGGCGGAAGCGGTTCGACGGCTGCTCCTTCGCAGCCTTCTGATCCGCTTGCGGGACGTTCCGATGACGATCTCGCCAATGCCGTGATTCGCGGTGAATTCGGCGATGGCGATGGTCGAAAGCAGAAGCTTGGCGCGCGTTACGGCGCCGTTCAGGCTTTGGTGAATCAGAAGCTCGCCAAGCCGGCATCCTCCGGCCGGACTTACACAGTTCAGCCTGGAGACACCCTATCCGGCATTGCCGCCAAGCTCGGCGTGGCTCAGTCCCAGATCACCGGATTCCATTCCGGCAACCCGAACCTGATCTATCCAGGCGAGGTGTTGGCCATCTGCGGTGCGGCGGTGACAACCCAGTCTGCCGGCACGGCCTATACGGTGCAGTCCGGCGACACGTTGAGCGGCATCGCCGCGAAATTTGGCACGACCTATCAGTCTTTGGCCGCGAAAAACGGCATTGCAAACCCGAATCTGATTTATCCAGGACAGGTCCTGCACATCTAGGAGGGAGAACATATGGCAGAACATGCAGCACCATCCACTTTGGAGACCACCGTCAATAATCTGACCAACGAACGTGAGGATGGTCAGGACAACCAGCCGCCGGACGCATACACTCCGGTCTTCAGCAAGCAGGTTAGGACCGTGGTCTATGTCTTGGGTCTGATCGCTTCGTGCGTTGGCCTTGGCTTCATGACCTTCGGTGATGCGGCTGTCGGCGGCTACATTTCGACCGTGGCCGGCTTCATCGCCAGCGGTCTCGGAGTAGCCTACAATCCGCTGCGCCGTGATTAATTTTTTTGGCGTGAGACTCAAACTCGGATGTGGAAAAATTTGCGGCACTGTAGTGTCCGTGGAATTTTTTACACCCGTTTTTTAACTTTTGCCCCTCTCTCAGCTGATGCTGGGGGAGGGGCGTTTTTGCGTTTATTCGGACGCTCTCTTGCGTGGTCGTCCGCCGCCGACGCCTCGACCGGGGCGGCTGGCGTTCCACCGGTCGATGGTCTCTGGCAGCCAGCCGCGCGTGCGGCCGATTAGGGCGTCCGGTTGTGGGAGCTTGTAGGCGCTGACGGCGGCGGTGCTGATGCCGAGGCGCTTGGCCACGTCGGTGACGCTCAGGTATTCGATGGTCATGTCAGTCCTTCCTTCCGGCGATGAGCGCGAAGACGGCGCTGACGATGGCGCATCCGGCGGTGAGCGCGAACGGCCAGCCGAACCATGCGCTGGCGGCGGTTCCGAGCGCGAACACCGCGCTGACTATCGATTCCGTTCTCATGATGTTCCATGGCATAATCGGAGATATGGGGTTCCGGCCCCCAAGTCTGGCCGGAACCCTTGCTCACTTCCTCTTCTTCGGCTTCCGTCTCATCTCCTTGATGAGTCCGGTCACTGCTTTGATGAGGGCGGCGAGGCTCGCGACGAGAAGCGAGATGCTGGTGATTATCTCCGATGGTGTCATGTTCACCTCCTTTCCTTGATATAAACTATATTAGCATAGTAAATAAAGTATTGCAAGCCGAAACACAAAAAACAGAGAAAAAAATCAACGGATTGATAGACTTGATGCCACGCAAACGAAGGGGCAAGCATGGCCTACACAATCCGCCAATACACGACGAAAAGCGGCAAACGCTACGAGGTGCGCTACCGCAAGCCGGACGGCAGCGCGACCGGCAAACGCGGCTTCAAGCGCAAGATGGACGCCGACGCATGGGGAGACCAGCACGTCAACGCCGCCAAAAGGGACGGCAGCTTCGTCGACCAGTCAGCCGGCCGCACCCTGGTGTCTGACATCTACGCCGAGTGGATGGACTCACGACGTCCGATCCTCAAGCCAAACACCATCCGCACCGACGAAGCCACGTGGAAGACGCATGTGGAACCGGAATACGCGGCACGACAGATAGGCTCCATCACACACCGTGAACTGCAGGCCTTTATCAGCGGCAAGGCGGAAAAACTGGCACCGTCCACGGTGCTCAAGATCGTCGGCGTGCTCAAAGGCGTCTGCGATCTCGCCGTCAAAAACAGGCTCATCGCCAAGGCTCCGACCGACGAACTCGCGCTGCCCAGGCGTGAGGGCAGGAGACTGCACCGGTATCTCACCGTCGAGCAACTGCTGGCCGTCGCGGACGAGGCGGGCAGGGCACGTATCCAGCCGACCGACCGCAAGGCGCTTGTGCTGGTGCTTGGACTGTGCGGCCTGCGTTGGGGCGAGATGTGCGGCTTGAGGGTGGAGGACGTGGACTATGGACGCCGCCGAATCCACGTCAGGCGGAATGTTACGCGCATCGGCAGTGAATGGTCGGAGACCTCGCCGAAGTCGCATGAGATGCGCGACGTGCCGATGCCATCCATAGTGGGCGAGGCGCTGCTTCCCGTGCTGGCCGGCAAGGGGCCGTCCGATTGGGTTTTCCGTGACCATCTTGGCCGTCCTCCGCGCAACCAGTCTGCTGCTGGGGCGAAATCGAACCGCACGTGGTTTATCAGCGCGTGCAGGAGGGCTGGCGTGGAGCCTCTGCCGCCGCATGACCTGCGGCACACCGCCGCATCCATCGCGGTGCATGCAGGAGCGAACATCAAGGCCTTGCAGCGGATGCTTGGACACAAGTCGGCGGCCATGACGTTGGACGTCTATGCGGATCTGTTCGACTCGGATCTGGATGATGTGGCGCGCACCATCGACGCCGCAGTGCAGGTCGCTTCGCGGGATGTGGGCAAAATGTGGGCACATGATGACGCGGTGCAGGTGCGGAGTGTTTGAATCGTTGGAATCTCAAGGATTCCATGAAGTGGGCGATGAGGGACTCGAACCCCCGACATCCACCGTGTAAAGGTGGCGCTCTAACCAACTGAGCTAATCGCCCGCAAAACTCTACTGTACAGTATTCGTTGCCTGCGACAGCTTCAACGTGTGTCGCGCTGCCCAATAGGGGTTCCTTCCATAGTAAATGCGTGAAAAATGGTGTGATTTGAGTGTCGATTCGCTGAATTTTCCACAAGAAAGCCAAAAGCGTCGAATCAATCACGTAGAGTAAGGACGTTGAGTAGTGCAGTAGGAGGTCGATAGCCAATGGCGCAGGAACCTGAATCCGAGAGGAACGCATCGGGGATCGCTCGTACTTCAAAGCGCAAGTGGGGGTATGATTCCGAACAGGTGGACGCTTTTCTTGAACGTGCGCACATGCTGTACGAAGGTGAGGGAGCGCAACTCACCCAGCATGATATTCAGAATGTTTCTTTCGATTTGGTCAAAGGCGGCTATGTGATCGCCCAAGTGGACGCGGCCCTTGCTCGTTTGGAGCGCGCCGTGGTGGACAAGCAGACCACATGGGAGATTTCGCAGCACGGTCGTGTGGCGTGGAAAGCGCAGACCGAAAGTCTGTTCCGCCAGCTTGACGCCCATTCCAAACGTGAGCACGGCGAACGTTTCAAGCCAGGAGAAGGCAAGGAACCGAGCTATGACCGCAAACAAGTGGATCGCATCGTCGATCAGTGCCTGACGAAGGCCGCTGGCGAGCTCGGCGTTGAGGAAGTGTCGGAAGACGATGCCAAGAAACTTGTCGATCTGAACTCCCAGACCGTGGCGAATGTGATCTTCACCCAGCGCAAGGGCAAGCGTGGCTATGACGAGCGTCAGGTGGATTATTACCTGAACGAATGCGTGCAGCTGCTGACCAGACTCGAATCCTATGCTCGTGTGGCCGACTTCGTGGGCGAGCCCTCCGAAAGCGCGATGACCGCAGCCAATCCGTCCGCAACCAGTCTGGCATCCCAAGAGACGCAGGTGGTCTCGCCGTTATTCGCCGTTCCAGCCGTTTCCGCAGAACCTATTGCGCAGCCCGCTCAGGTTCAAAACAGCACTGACTCCTTCGACGCTTTGAATAAGGCGGAACGTGAGATTTTCACCACGCCTGCAACGTCCCCGGTGAGCATTCCGGCCACTCAAACCGCTGCGCCGACGTATGCTCCCGTGGTTCCGCCTGTGTTCCAGCCAACCGTCAGCACCCCGTCGGCTCCGGTAACTCCGGCAGCTCCTGTAACGCCGGAACCTCAGGCCGCTCCGGTTGCTCCAGCGGCTCCGGAACAGTCGTTGGCACACCTGTTCAAAGCGTCCAATGCGGTTGCCGAGGAGCCATCTTCCGCAGGAACGGAAACCGAAGCGTTCAATCCGCTTTCTGATGATGGCGCGCCGAGCTATGACGCTCCGGCCGCGCCTGCGGCTCCTGTGATTCCAGACACTTCGGTCGCACATCAGCCGGAAGAATCTCACGGCATCAACATTGCTCCCGATTCTTCGTTGGCTGCCTTGGCGCAGATGGCCCAGAACATCGACGCTCCCGATCCGGTCGAAGACACGTTCACCCCGCGCATGCCAAGTCTGTCGACGCCGAACCTTCCGCAGGTCAATACCGACTCGATTAATCTCGGAACCTTGCCGACCGTCCCACCCTCCTTCACGCTGGAACCAGCAACCTCCGCAGATCACTCGGCAACGGCAACTCCCGTTGAACCGGCGAAACCGGCAGAGGAAGAGAAGAAGAACGAAACCAAGCCGGCAACCAATCCGATGTTCGAAGCATCCAACAGCAATCTGGATGTCGATATTCCCGACCTGTCGTTCCCCTCTTTTGAATAGGCAATCGCACTGAACAGGCTGACGGTCACGTCAGCCTGTTTTCGCGTTCACACGAATAATCCAAAACAAATACGGAGCACACGCATAACCCATGCAAACCTCAACCGTAGTCATTCTGGGATCCACCGGATCCATCGGCACCCAAGGACTTGACGTCATCTCCCGCCATCTCGACCGTTTCAACGTGGTCGGACTTGCGGCAGGCGGCTCCCACGTGGAACTTCTGGCCCAACAGGCGGTCCAATTTCACGTTTCGAAAGTCGCCATCTTCAACACAAACGCGGTCCATGCGCTCCAAGATGCGCTAAACCAAGCCGGCGCAAGCCATGTGGAAATCATGGCCGGGCCGGAAGCGGTAATCGCCATGGCCGGATCCGGTGCCGACGTGGTGTTGAACGGCATTACCGGATCCATCGGCCTTGAACCTTCGATTGCGGCACTGCAGGCAGGATCGCAGCTGGCGCTCGCCAACAAGGAATCCGTTGTGGCCGGCGGTCATCTGCTGTTCGACGCACAGGTTCGTGCGCAGCAGATCAATCCGGTTGATTCCGAACATTCCGCTATCTGGCAATCGTTGCGTTCGGGCACGCACGGTGAAGTGTCGAAACTCGTGGTCACCGCTTCCGGAGGTCCGTTCCGCGGTTGGAAACGCGAGCAGATGACCGACATCACGCCTGAACAGGCGTTGAACCACCCTACTTGGAATATGGGTCCGGTGGTGACCATCAACTCGTCCACGCTGATGAACAAAGGGCTTGAAGTCATCGAAGCGAGCCGTCTGTTCGACGTGCCTCCGAGCCGTATCGACGTGACCGTGCACCCGCAATCCATCGTGCATTCCATGGTGGAATTCCGCGATGGCGCCACCATCGCACAGGCTTCACCGCCTGATATGCGTCTGCCGATCGCGCTTGGCCTATCGGCTCCCGAACGACTTGGCAACATCGCAGCGGCCTGTGATTGGACGAAAGCTGCCATGTGGACGTTCGAACCGCTTGACGATGAGGCATTCCCCGCAGTGAGCTTGGCTCGACATTGCTTGGAAGCTTCCGAAAAGCATACGGCCGTGCTGAATGCTGCCAACGAACAGGCCGTTCACGCCTTCCTCGAACATCGCTTGCCATATCTCGGCATCGTCGATACCGTCAAGGAAGTGTTGGACGAAATGGATGCGGAACTGCGCGGCAATCCGCTATTCGCTTCCGTGGAGGAAATGAGCCAACTCGAGCTGGAAGCCCGTCGTCGAGCCGACGACCTGATAAACAAGTAACGGAAAACGAAACAAGACAAACAGACGAAACGTAAGTGACGCAAGGCTCCCTAAGTCGGGAGCCTTGTTATTGCAAGGATTTGACGTATGCCAGAAATCGAAAAGCCGTTCCGTAAAACCGGTGAGGCAGCCATTAGTGAAAGCCCGCTGCATCCGCGCCGCAAATCGCACCGTATTATGGTCGGTCCCGTTCCAGTCGGTGGGGGAGCGCCAATCTCGGTGCAATCCATGACCAATACGCTGACAGCCAATGTTCCCGCGACATTGCAGCAGATCGCGGAACTGACCGCAGCCGGCTGCGATATCGTGCGCGTGGCCGTACCAAGCCAGGATGATGCCGACGCATTGCCGGAAATCGTAAGGAAATCACCGATTCCGGTCATCGCCGATATTCATTTCCAAAGCAAATACGTGTTCCAGGCCATTGACGCGGGCTGCGCTGCGGTGCGTGTGAACCCCGGCAACATCCGCAAATTCGACGAGGTTGGCCCTTCCATTTGCAAAGCCGCCACGGACGCGGGCATTTCGTTGCGCATCGGCGTGAACGCGGGCTCGCTCGATAAGGAACTGTATGCGAAATATGGCGGTCCGACGCCGGAGGCACTGGTTGCGTCCGCCATGAAGGAAGCGCGCATGTTCGAAGACGTCGGCTTCCATGATTTCAAGATTTCCGTCAAGCATCATGATGTGATCACCATGGTGGAAACGTATCGTCTGCTCGCTTCCAAGGGTGATTGGCCGTTGCATCTTGGTGTCACCGAAGCTGGACCGGCATGGCAGGGCACCATCAAAAGCTGTTTGGCATTCGGTGCGCTGCTGGCTGAAGGCATTGGAGACACGATTCGCGTTTCGCTGTCGGCACCGCCCGTCGAAGAAGTGAAAGTCGGGTGCAAGCTGCTGGAATACATGGGATTGCGTCCGCGCAAGTTCGACATTATCTCCTGCCCGAGCTGCGGTCGTTCCCAGGTTGATGTGATTCAGTTGGCCAATGCGGTGACCGAAGGTTTAAAGGATGTGACCGCGCCGATTCGCGTGGCTGTTATGGGCTGCATCGTCAACGGTCCGGGCGAGGCCCGTGAAGCCGATTTGGGTGTGGCATCCGGCAACGGCAAGGGACAGATTTTCATCAAGGGCAAAGTCATTCAAACCGTGCCGGAAGACCAGATTGTGGAAACGCTGCTGGTCAAAGCGCAGGAGATCGCCGCGCAGATGGAAGCGGACGGACAGGTGCCCGTCAACGCCACAGGACCGGTGGTGGTGCCGGTGGCGCAAGGCAATTGTTGATTTCGCTGACCGCGGGCGGTCGATTGCAGATTGTGATCGGCCGCCCGCTGGTTTTGCTGGTTGTCGATTGCCATTTCAGCTGGAGTCGGTACAATGAACGGCGTGTCAGATCAGGAACGTCAGTCAGTCATGTCCAGCGCGGAGAGCCAATCCAGTCAGTGGACGAGGGGCAGACGGCTGATGGTCAGTCTGCCTATCTTCATCATCCTGCTGGGCATTCTGGTGTCGGTATCCAATTTGACGGCATCGTCATGGAAGTACGAGCCAACCGGTCAAACCATCGAAACGTTATCATCCGACACGGCAGTGACCTTCGATAATCCTTCCGGCAAAACCCTTGCCAAACGAGGCGATTACGAAGTGACGCAACGATATGTCACCATTGAGGCGAAACAGCCGTCAACCGGTGAAATACAACAGGTCAAAGTGTTGATTCGAGAGCCGAAAGACGCGGGAAACAATCGGCCCGGCGTGGTGTTCATGCATGGTGCCGGATATGGCACCTGTGACAACTCATTTGGAGACATGGCCACCGATCTCTCATCCGCAGGCTTCGTGACGGCCGTGCTCGACAAGCCGGTATGGTCCACCAACGATGCGACCCGTGATTACCCGGGCTCCGCGGCCATTTACGATCAGGTCATCACCATGTTGCGTGATCTCGACAACGTTGACGCTTCGAATGTCGGCATTTACGCGACTTCCGAAAGCACTTGGATTTCCTCATATCTGCTTGATCAAGACCCCGACGTGGCATTCCAGGTGTTGCTGAGCCCAATGGTGTATTCGCCACGACATTCGTTGGGATTCCTTGCCGCACAGGATTTCGCGCTGGTCGGAGCGCATGATGGATACCAGTCCATTGTGCGCCGCGCGTTCAACATCGATGCGGAATTGTTCGGCCTGACCAATCTCGACCTCGACACGTTGAATCCCCAAGCCTATTCCATTCCCACGCTTGTGGCATACGGCACCAAAGACGTGATGACCGCGCAGGTGGAAGGTACGGAGAAAATCATCGACATGGCGCATAAGGCGGGCAATTGGGACGTGACCGTGCGCACATACCCCATCGCCAACCATGTGCTCCGACTCGGCGACGAATCCAACAGCGGCACTCCGTTCGCCGACGCCTACGTGGATGATGTAATCAGTTGGGCTGTCGGCATCACGCGGGGACTGCAGCAGACCAGCGAGCGTGTGGCCGGTACCAACTTGTATCAGTCGATTGCGGTGCCGTTGGAATTGCAGGCGAACAGCGGGCTGACCATTTATCTCGTGGTGCTGCATGCCAGCATGGTGCTGTTGCTGCTGGTGATCGGCGTGCTGTGGCTGATTGTGCTCGTACGTAAGATTTGGGCGCATGCGCATCGACGCCGATATGTGTTGGGGCTGAGACCTGTGTTCAAAAATGCGTTGATTACGCTTGCCGTTGCCACCATGGCCACTTTTGTGCTGTTTGGTGCAGGATTGGGCGAAGTGGTTATGGGCGTGGTCAAGCTAGCGTGGGGTGGCGCTCCCGCCGAGGATCCGGGCATGATGTATTGGAGTTGGCCGGTTATTCAAATGGTGTGTGTTGTTGTGGTGTGGGCGTGGTCTCGCGTGTTCGTGCGTCTTATCGAGGAGGCGACGAATCGTGGTCTTGCACAATGGCCACCGCGTAAGGGGGCTATAGGCGCGATTGTGAGTGGCCGCCAGCCGGTGCTCGCGTCGACGAGGTTCGGCCGTGTGATGTTTTGGATCACGGCGGTCACCATGCTGTATGTGCTGTTGGTGTTCGCGTTCTGGGGATTGTTTATTTACTGATATCGCGGGAGAGTGCGGCTGGCGCGAGAACGTGCGGAAAGTATAGATAGTTCAGTTAAGAAAACGAGTCGAGGCGAAGGAGGTGTGTGAATGCCGTTGTATCAGGACGAGGGCGTGGTCTTGCGTACCGTCAAACTTGGCGAAGCTGATCGTATCGTCACTTTGCTGACACGTGACCATGGCAAAATCCGCGCCGTCGCCAAAGGTGTGCGTCGAACCAAATCGCGTTTCGGAGGTCGTTTGGAGCCTTTCATGCGCGTCTCGTTGCTTATTGCGGAAGGGCGTTCGCTTGATGTGATTTCCCAAGCCGAGTCGGTGTCGGCGTATGCGAGAGGCATCTGCACCGATTTCAAGGCGTATACCGCAGCGAATGTGATTTGCGAAACCGCTGACAAGCTGGTGGTGACGGAGCAGGAGCGTTCCGTGGCACAGTATCGGCTGGTGTTGGGAGCGTTGAATGCCCTTTCCAAGCATGCGCATGAGGCTGCTGCGATTGGCGATTCCTACGTGATGCGTGCTCTTGCGATCGCTGGCTGGACGCCGCGTTTGCGTGCCTGCGTGGTGTGCGGGGAGCCGATTTCTGCTGATCGTCCATGGTTCTTTTCGATTTCTGCGGGTGGCCTGATGTGTTTGACCGATCATATTCGTGAATCGTTTGATGTTTCGTGGAATGCGATCTGCCAGCTGCAGGCGCTTGTAGACGGCGATTGGGGAGAGCTGGACGGCACGGCGTTGCTTCCGGAAACCCGACAAATGGTAGAAAAATGGGGTGAATACTATTTGGAACGTCCGATTCGTTCCATGCGCTTGCTAGATTAGCGGGTATGGCTTTTGAGAACGTGGATTACAAGTCCCTTGACATTCCGGCGGCACCATTTTCTGACCCGTCGATTATTCCTGATTTTCCGAAGAACAAGGTTCCGCGCCATATCGGCGTGATCATGGACGGTAATGGTCGTTGGGCGCAGCAGCGTGGGCTGATTCGCACCGACGGGCATCAGGCTGCCGAACCGGTGGTGTTCGACACCATCGCAGGTGCCATCGAAGCCGGTGTGCGTTACCTGTCGCTGTATACGTTCTCCACGGAGAACTGGAAGCGTTCCCCGCAGGAAGTGCGCTTCCTGATGGGCTTCTCGCGTGATATCATCCACCGTCGTGTGGAGCAGATGAACGCGTGGGGCGTGCGCGTGCGCTGGTCCGGCCGACGTCCGAAACTATGGAAATCCGTTATCGACGAATTGGAAAAAGCACAGGAACGTACCAAAAACAACACGACCATCGACGTGGTGTTCTGCCTGAATTACGGCGGACGTGCCGAAATCGCGGATGCTTGCGCGGCAATCGCAAAGGAAGTGCGTGACGGCAAGATCTCCGGCGATCGCGTAACGGAAAAAATGATTTCCGAGCACCTGTACAATCCTGATATTCCTGATTGCGATTTGGTGATTCGTACTTCCGGCGAACAGCGCACGTCGAACTTCCTGCCGTGGGAAGCGGCATATGCCGAACTTGATTTCGTGCCGGAACTGTTCCCCGATTGCGGTCGAGACGTGCTATGGCGTTCGATCGACCACTACATTCACCGCGACCGTCGTTTCGGCGGCGTCAAAAAGTAGTTTTTGCTGAGTTGATTAGGTTAACTGCGGGGAGAACATAATGTTCTCCCCGTTTTGTTTGTTACAACGTGCTGATTCGGGTGGTGAAGGTGGGGACGAAACGGGAGGAGCCGACTTGGAAGGCTACGTGGATGCGGGGTGCGTTGGAGTCGATCAGTCCGGCGGGATCGCCGATGGTTCGGCCTCGGGTGCCGTGGAAATCGCCGGTTTCGAGTTCGACTTTCATTGGTAGGTCGATACAGGTCACCAGCGACGGGTCCACGGCAACGGCGGCGGCCAGCGGATCATGTAATGGCATGCCCTGTGAAAACAGTCGCGCGTCGGCCTTGAGGTTTGCGGCAATGGAAAAATCAGCCATGTCGGCGAGGAATACGCGCACATCGGAAGCAGATGGGCTTGCAGCCACACTCGAGGTTCGAGCTGAAGCTGCATTTGAACTACCAGCTGAACCATCAAGTGAATCAGCGACTTGGGATGCGGTCGAGCTGGTAAGTGTGTCAGCATTCGCTGCTTCACGCCAAGCACGGGTCGCATCGGAACCCATCAGGCATTGATGCGTTACGTCCAAGCCGACCATGGTGATGTCGGCACCGGAATGGAACACGCGATCTGCGGCTTCCGGATCCTGAATGATGTTCGTTTCCGCAGTCAGATCCCAACAGTTGCCTTCCTGCGTCAACGTGCCGCCCATCATCACCAGTTTGAGTTTGCCGGCAATATCCGGTGCGGCCGCGATCGCAGCATCAATATCGGTCAGCGGACCGGTCGCAACCACAGTGACGTCGAAACCATAAGCGCGAACCTGATCAATAATGAACTGCACGCCTTCGGAAACCGAGTCGGCGGAAGAATCATCAGCATGAATAAAAGAAGCCGAATCCGTAGTAAGCGACAATTCAAACGAATCAACCGCAGGATTCGCATGAACATCATCCAACGCATATCCGCCAACGGAAATCAGACTACGATAATCACGAGAAAAAACAGTATCAGAACCGGAATTATCCGAAAAAATATCTGAAAAAGCAGTATCCGAAGACGAACTATCGCAAGCCGGGCCGAATCCTCCCAATCCGTCCGTGCCGTGAAACTTCGCACAACCTGCATCCGGAATGAAACACCGAGCCCATGAAGGATGCGACGATCCACGTATCACTGGAATGTGCCGAAGCCCCAACCGTTCCAGCACATACGAAGTATTGCGAACCGCAGTGTCGACGGAAACATTGCCGTACGTGCCGATCACGCCAAGCACGTCAACAGTGTCGAACGTCGCAAGGTATGCCAACGCCAGTGCATCGTCGATACCGGTGTCCACATCAAGAATCAGTCGTGTCATATTTGTATTTAATCAAACTCGTGCAATGAAGCCAAATGCAACGCATAATGGTGCGGCATCCCACAAACCATGTTCAACCCGAACTGAGCAAGCAGTGTTGGGCATGAAATAAAAATGCAGGATGCCGTATTCCAATATTTTCGATTATTCGCACCTAAACGAGTTACAAACCTACTCGTTCAAACCCGATTATTTCAGGAATTCGTCGGTGGCGAGATCCTTGGCTTGCGGAGCGTCGTGCACCACCTTGTCATGCGAATCGGTGTAGGCGTCTTCCTGAGCGAGGAAGTCAAAATACTGCTGGGCGCCTTCAACGTCGTTCGTACCGAACGTGAACGAACCATCCTTGATCTTGGCGGGATCGCCCCAATACTGACCGTCCACAATGGTTTTCATGCTTTTCTTGACGAAATCAAGCTTGAGATTCGCGTCGGGAGCTTCCTTCACAAGGATCTTCGCTGCATCGTCAGGATTCGAATATGCGTACTCGTAGCCCTTCTTGGTGGCTTGTACGAACTTCTTCACCAGTTCGGGATTGTTGGAAATCGTCTTGTCGCTGGTGATCACGCCAATAGTGTCGGCATTGCCGGGAACGCCGTAATCCGGTTCGGTAAAGCAGTTGAGCTTCGGACCGTACATGTCGGCCTGCACACCCTCCCAAGTGGCATAGAAACCACCGAAATCAGCCTTGTTGCTGGACAGCGTTTGGAACGTGGACGTGCCGACGGTCACCTTGTCGAATTCGCCCTTACCTCCGTCCGACTGAATCATGCGACGGATCACCGCATCGGATTCGTTGGATCCGAACGTGGCGAAAGTCTTGCCGTCGAAATCCTTCGGGGATTTGATTTCAGTGTTCGAAGCAAGCGAGCACCAGATGGCGCTTGGCTTCTGCTGTACCTGCAGCACCTGCTTGATGGTTGCGCCCTTAACAGCGTACGTGCTTACGTTGGTGAGGTTCGACAATGCGAAGTCGGCCACGCCGTTGTTCACGGCCTGTTCGGCACCGGCCTGTGCCACGGCCACGATATCAACGTCAAGACCTGCCTCTTTGAAATAACCCTTGTTTTTCGCCACATATACGCCGATATGATTGGTGTCGGGCGCCCAGGACAGCATGAAGGTCACTTTGGTCAGATCGCTGCTGCCAGATGCTGTGCTTGTTGCGGAATCGTTGCTTTGTCCGCATGCGGTAACGCTGAACAACATGGCGATTGCGCTGAAGAGTGCGATTATTGTGCTTGCGATGTGAGTACGTGCGGTGGCGTCATGCCTGCTGAAGATGCTCATAAAGCGATTTCCCTTGAATCTGTATTCTCTATCGTTTTCTAGGGATATGCTGCGAGCGGAGTTCGGGCAGAAAACGATACGAAGGGCCTCAGGCCCCCGCTCGTCCAATGCCCCCGACATTCCTTACGGTGCCTAGTGAAAGGCGTGGAATATTGCCGGTTTGCCACGCATTGGCTTAACAGCGGGTTTTATTATACGTAGGCAGCGTGACCGACATGCAATGCGGAGTGGCGAATGCTGCGAATGCTGCGTTTGCAGAAGGCCGATGATGTTTGGCGTGTTTGACTTACTGGTCTGCATCGGGATCGGCGTCGGCATCAGCTGGGCCGAGCAGGACGCGTTCGCTGAGGTTCACCAGGCACATCAGAACGCCGGTGATGGCGATGATGACCAGCGTCGCCGAGAAGATCAGCGGTGTGCGGAACGAGTTGTAGGCGGCCTGTAGCCAAATGCCAAGACCTTTGCGCGCGCCCAAATATTCTGCGGTGGCGGCGGTGGCGAAAATGTATGCGGCGGAAACGCGGATGCCGCCATAAATCTGACGAGCGGCCACACGCAGCTTCACATGCCACAGTGTCCACGCTTTCGTGGCGCCACAAGTCAGCGCAACATCCGAATAAAACTGGGGGACCGCTTCAAGCCCACGAATCGTCTGCACTGCAATCGGGAATAAGCCGAATACCGTTACGATCACGATTTTTCCGGAAATCTCAAAGCCAAACCAGATCAAAAATAGGGGAGCGATGGAAATCAACGGCATGGTCTGCGCAGCTGAAAGCAACGGGAGCAATGCGGCGTTCGCAATGCATGAGCAGTACAGCAGTATGCCGATGAGAATGCCGAACAGTACGGCGAACAGGAATCCGACGGTACCTTCAAGCAAAGTGACTTGCGTGGCAGGCCATAACGTCGACCATGTTTCGACGGTGGCCTGTGCGATTTCGCTTGGCGCGGCGATCATGGTGCTGGGCACATTGCCGATGCGGACCCACGCCTCCCATACCGCCAGCAACAGCACTACTGCAATAACCGTGGGAATACGGCGTTTGCAAACGTGAGCAAAGGCGGACAAAGCTTCGAGAAGTTTTGCGACAATGCCGGCTTTTGAATTCGTGTTCGCAGCCATGCCCGAACCCATGTGCGAACTCGTGTTTGAGGGTATGGATCCTGTTGCCGAATCCCTGCGTTGAACGTGCGAAACCGCCATCGTTCACCTTGCTTTCTGCGCCATAGTGGGCGCGCACGTGACCGGTGGCGAGAAATCAGTAAGGTGAGGAGCCTGCCCGCGTTCCGGTCAGAAAAGTTCATTACCGGGGTGCCAGTATAAAGCACTCCCTAAACCACGTTCCAAACCAAAACGAAAGGCGGGTTTCGTATCTCATTCGACACGAAACCCGCCTTACTCTTTACCCCTTGCTACTGCCTTGGATTAGCCTCACTCCAGTCCGATGGACTTCATGGTGTGGAGCTTCAAGGACTTGACCTCAAGCGTGCCGGATTCGGCAACAAGTTTGATGGCTCGTGGGCCTTCGGAAGCGTAGCTGAAGGAGCTCATGGCCTGACGGCCGTCGTTTACGTACACTTCCACGCAGCCGCGATCCACAAACACGCGCAGCTTGAGCTCGCCGGAAGCCAGTTCTTCGGCGGAAAGCGGCGCGGTACGGTAGCCACGATCGCCCTGGGCTGCGGCCTGACGGTCGATCACCACGCGGCCGATCTGATCGTCGAACGCCACATACGTGTAAGAGCCATCCTCAGTCGCGTGAATCTTCAGACCGGCGCGTTCCGCGGTGGAAGCGTTGAGATCGATGGTCATTTCGATTTCAACGGCTTCGGCATCGTCGGCAATGGTCTGCTCGCCATTGACGTCCAGCGAGATCGCACCGAAATCGGTGGTGTTTTCGCGCAAGCCCTCCATTTCGGCAACCGGAGCGGTGTGCAGATCGCCGTCGGCGCCCAGGGTGATCTCACGCGGAAGGGTCAGGTTGCCGCACCAGCCGTCGTCCTGCATCGGAATCGGCTCAACGAACGGGCTCATCCAGCCGTATACGATCTGGCGCTCGCCATCGTTGAAGGACTGCGGAGCGTAATAGTTGTGGCCGCAATCCCACAGGCGAAACTCGGTTTCCGGCTGGAACGCCTCGCCCGGGGTCCACGTGCCGATCATGTAGCCGGCGTTGGAAACGTTGCGGTTCATGAAACCGGAGGCCTTTGCGCCCATGGCGGAGAAGCCGATGACCCACTTCTCATTGCCCTCGGCGTCCTTGATCGGGAAGAAGTCCGGGCATTCAAGCATGAAGACGTTCGGATCCGGGTGTTCGAACAGCACACGCTCGTAGGTCCAACGAACCATGTCATCGGAGGAGAACAGCCACATCTGGCCGCGCTTTTCTACGGAGGAGACACCGAAGGTCATGTACCACTTGTCTCCGGTCTTCCATACCTTCGGGTCACGGTAGTGGTGGTCGACCTTATCGAGCGGGCAATCGATGATCATGCCGCGCTTGGTGGCGCTGGTCAGCTCGTCGTTGTCTGGTTCGGCGATCATCTGCACCTGCCAGTCGCCGCCGGTGTTGTCGATGCCGTTGGCCCAGCGGTGGCCGGTGTAGTAGAACTTGAGCTCGCCGTCATCGCCGATCGCTGCGGAACCGGAGAACACGCCGTCCTTTTCCTCTTCGAGAGTCGGGGCGAACATGATCGGCTCACGCTTCCAGTTGAGCATGTCGTTGGAGGAGACGTGACCCCAGTGCATCGGGCCCCACTGGGTGCCGTACGGGTGCAGCTGGTAGAACACGTGCCAACGGCCCTTGTAGAAGCACAGGCCGTTCGGATCGTTGATCCAGCCGCCGTTGGAGGCGATGTGGAACTTCGGATACCAACGGTTGTTGCGCGCGGCGGCCATGGCTGCAACGCCCGCCTCCGCCTGTGCCAGAGCCTCGCTGTGGTTCTTGATTTCGTGAAGGACGGGTGCGTCCGGGGTGAAGCCAGTCATCGTTGAATAGCCTTTCTTGTGATTGTTGAATTGCTGCTTATTGAGTTTTGAGTAAAAGTTGTAAGAATGCTGCCCGAAGCGGAAAAAGGGGAAACGCTTCGAGCAGCACGATTCAGTTATGTTCTTGGCCGGACTTGCGATTGCGTTCAGGCGTTCGCTTCTGCAGCGGCCTGGGCCTTGAGCTGCTTGTCGGTGTAGAACGGATCACCGCCGACTTCCTGGTCGTCCTTCTTGATCACGAAGAAGCCGTAGATCAGGGCTGCCAGCACGATGCCGGAGATGGTGAAGAAGGTCGGGCGATCGCCCATGGCGTCATGCAGGGCGCCCATCGGGGTGGAGAAGATCACCTGGCCGATCTGGGAAGCGATCTGGAAGCCCACCATGTACAGGGTTGCCGACAGCTTGGTGTCGAAGTGCAGAGTGAAGTAGCGGAATGCCGGCAGGCAGAACAGCG
>ERZ772867.1490-NODE-1490-length-26550-cov-4.344329_pt1 | contig 26550 bp, 22 predicted proteins | sample MGYA00511341_ERZ772867 | MGnify/ENA primary metagenome ERZ772867 (study PRJEB29015, sample SAMEA2737707) | human gut metagenome | biome: human gut; feature: human-associated habitat; material: faeces | place: China | collected 2012 ... | reverse complement strand
TATGTATTCACACCGACGATCACGGCAGAGAGCAGCGACTGGTACCGCGGTACCGCAGATGCGCTGTATCAGAACCTCGATTTCTTAAAGAAAAGTCATGAGCCGTATGTGGTCATTGCAGGCGGCGACTGTGTCTATAAATTGGATTACGGCAAGGTACTGGAGTATCATATTGAAAAGAAAGCGGATATTACAGTAGTATGCAAGGAGATGCCTCCGGAGGAGGACGTTACCCGCTTCGGTCTGGTGAAGTTAAACGATGACGGACGTATCACAGATTTTGAGGAAAAACCGATGCTGGCGACCTCCAGCATGATCTCCTGCGGTATCTATGTAATCCGCCGCCGTCAGCTCATCGAACTTCTGGAGCGCTGTGCAGCAGAGGATCGGTATGATTTTGTTACCGATATTTTAGTCAGATATAAGAACCTCAAACGCATTTACGCGTATAAGTTAGGAACTTACTGGAGCAACATCGCTTCGGTTGATTCGTACTACAAGACGAACATGGATTTCCTAAAACCGGATGTACGCCACTATTTCTTCAAGGAATACCCGGAGATCTACTCCAAGGTAGATGATCTTCCGCCGGCAAAATACAATCCGGGTGCAAATGTCAAGAACAGCCTGGTATCCAGCGGCTGTATCTTAAATGGTACGGTGGAGAACTCGGTTCTGTTTAAGAAGGTATATGTAGGCAATAACTGTATCATCCGGAATTCTGTTATTTTAAATGATGTTTACATCGGGGACAATACAGTGATTGAGAATTGTATTGTAGAGAGCCGTGATACGATCCGTGCCAACACGACGCACATCGGTACGCCGGAAGATGTAAAGATTGTCATTGAGAAGAACGAGCGGTTTACATTATAGGGTACATCAAAGAACAGACGGAAGGGGTAAATGGGTATGCAGATTACAGACGTAAGAGTGCGGCGGATAGAGAAGGAAGGTAAGATGAAAGCCATCGTATCCATCACACTTGACAATGAATTTGTGGTTCATGATATCAAGGTTATTGAGGGAGAGAAAGGACTTTTTATTGCTATGCCGAGCCGTAAGGCTGCGGATGGAGAATACCGGGATATTGCCCACCCGATTAATTCGGGAACCAGAGACATGATTCAGAATGTCATTCTTGCCAAATACGAGGCGACAGCTCTGGAACTGGCAGAGCTGGAGAAAGCAGAATAAAAAGCAGGAAAAGAAAGTAAAAAGAGAGAAAATATGAAAAAATGTCCCCGGACGCTGGACAAAGTGCCCGGGGGCATTTATTATGTAGATACAGTATGCTCAAAAACGGGCGGAATTTGCCCGAATGTGTACAGATAATCCATAAGGGGGTAATTATGAGCGGTACGATTTTTTCTTTAATACCGCCTATCGTAGCCATTGCGCTTGCATTGATTACGAAAGAGGTGTACCTGTCTCTGCTGATAGGTATTATGTCGGGCGCGTTTTTATTTACGGGTCCAAATCCGCTTCATGCGGTGGAAACAATGATCGCGATCATGGGCGAGAAGATCGGGGGCAATGTCAACATTCTGCTTTTCTTGGCATTTCTCGGCATCGTGGTAGCACTGATCACAAAGTCTGGTGCGTCGAAGGCTTATGGTGAGTGGGCGTCCCACGCGATCCGCACGAAGAAGGGCGCGCTGTTTGCAACCATGTTCCTCGGAATGCTGATTTTCGTGGATGACTATTTTAACTGCCTGACCGTCGGCACGGTTATGCGTCCGGTGACGGACAAGCACAAGATCACACGTGCGAAGTTAGCCTACATCATCGATGCGACGGCGGCGCCGATCTGTATCATCGCGCCGATCTCAAGCTGGGCGGCAGCGGTCGGTTCTTCGCTTCCGGAGGACAGCGGGGTGGACGGCTTCAGTCTGTTCCTTCACACGATTCCGTTTAATCTGTATGCGCTTCTCACGATCTGCTTCATGCTCTTTTTGGTAGCAGGCGATTTTGATTTCGCGGCGATGAAACGCTATGAAGAACAGGTGAAAAAGACCGGAAAAGAGACGACGGTCGAGGCGGAGGCGATGGAGATCTCCGGCAACGGAAAGGTTATCGATCTGATTCTTCCGATCCTGGTTCTGATCGCGTTCTGCGTCAGCGGTATGCTGTATACAGGCGGCATCCTGGACGGCGTTGGTCTGGTCGAGGCATTCGCCAACTGTGATTCGGCACTGAGCCTGGTGCTTGGTTCTTTCTTCACACTGGTGTTTATCTTTGTATTTTACATGATCCGCCGTGTCATCCGGTTCAATGAGTTCTGTGAATCCTTCACGATCGGCGTCAAGGCGATGATCCCGGCGATCATGATTCTGTGCCTTGCCTGGACTCTGTCTGGTATCTGCAGTGCGGATTACTTAAACATCGGCGGCTATGTCAAAGAGGTAGTGGGAGGCAATGCGCTGGTCGGCTCCCTGATGCCGGCCCTGATGTTCGTCATCGCGGCGGGGCTGGCGTTCTCGACCGGTACGTCCTGGGGTACCTTCGGTATTCTGCTTCCGATTGCATTTGCGGTGGTTGGCGCTGAAAATATGAACAGCCTTACGATCGTGACGGCTTCGATTCTGGCAGGTGCGGTCTGCGGCGACCATGTTTCCCCGATCTCGGATACGACCATCCTTGCGTCGGCTGGCGCCCAGTGCCACCACATCAACCACGTATCGACCCAGATCCCGTATGTGCTGTGCGTAGCGGCGTGCTGTTTCCTCGGTTATCTGGCAGCCGGAATTACCGCCAATGGCTGGGTGGGAACCGGCGTGGGATTCGCAGCGCTGATTGTGGTTCTGGTTATTCTGGATCGAAAGAATAAAGGGACGAAAGAGGCGTAAAAGCATCGGCAGTAAACGAAAATTGGTTCGTTTACTGCCGATTTCTTTCGTTTCATCGGAGGAAGCGGTCGTATCTTCCGCCGGGGCATCGGTAGCAGCTGCGGTTGTTTCTGCCGGAGCAGAAGATTGTCCGCACCCTCTTTATGAAATAGCGGTAGCATGGAAACTTTGGAAAAACGCATTCCCCACCAGCGATAAACTCCGTTCCTTCCGTTTGACCAGACAGATACTTGAGTGGATCTGGGGCTGGGTGATGATCCGGCGGATCAGGGCGGGATCGGAATTTAAACAGAGGGCAGATTCAGGCGCGAGCGCGATGCCCAGCCCTTCGGACGCCCATAAAAGGGCGGTTCTGGCATCGTCGGCAATGCAGACGATGTTCGGTTCCAGTGCCTGTTCCTCAAAATATCCCAGAATCAGCGGCTGCCAGCGGCGGTAAAGAATGAGCGGCGCGCGGGTGAGGGCAGAGAGGGGAAGAGATGTGGGCGTATGGCTTTTTTGTGGTTCGGAAGCAGGAATATCAGTCAGAAGGGCATTCGGGCATTCCTTGTAATGGCTCCAGATCATTTCGCGCCCGATCGCCAGAAATGCCTCCGGCGGCAGTGTATGCATCTCCAGCCCGGCTTTGGCAAATGGCGTCCGGATCACGGCGAGGTCGATCTGGTTGGAGTGAAGCAGATCGAGCAGGTGGTAGGAATTGGACTCATGGAGTTCAAACAGGGCTTTGGGATAGGATCGCCGGAATGGGGCAAGATAATGCCGGGTCACAAATTCGACGGCGGAGGAGATGATGCCAAGGCGCACAACGCCCTGAATCTCCTGTTTCTGTGCAGTCAGCTCCGTGCGGGCAGCCTGGCTCAGATCGAGGATCGCAAGCGCCCGGTCGTAGAACGTCTTTCCAGCAGGTGTCAGTCGGATGCGGCGGGAACCGCGTTCAAATAGCGTCACACCCAGTTCTGCCTCCAGAAGCTTCATCTGGTGGCTGAGCGGCGGTTGTGAGATATTCAGTTTTTTGGCTGCCTGGGAAATATTTCCCTCGTTGACGATGGTGGTGAAGTAGGATAACTGGCGAAGTTCCATAAATGCTCCTTCCTGTTCGGATTCGTTGTAAAACTGTGTATACGGCAGATATATTATATAACAAAATCCGATAGAATAACAGGCGAACTATATTTTTCTGATATATATTCTATATCCGAATGGTATTTTTCAGGCTCCTTGAATTCTGGTATGATACATAAGCAGGTATATACTGGAAATTCCAGAGAAATAAAAGTGTAGGGATAATACGGAAGGGAGTGGGCAGAAATGAAAGAACTGCTGGATATGTTTCTGACGTTTGCCAGAATCGGAGGGTTTACCTTCGGCGGCGGATATGCGATGCTGCCGATGCTGCAGAAAGAGGTAGTCAATGGACGCCATTGGGCGACGGATGAAGAATTGATGGATTACTACGCGATTGGTCAGTGTACACCGGGTATCATCGCGGTCAACACGGCGACGTTTGTCGGTTATAAGAATCGGGGAATTCCAGGGGCGATTGCGGCGACACTGGGAGTCATTGCGCCGTCGCTTGTCATCATTATGATTATTGCGGCATTTATTTCTAACTTTATTGAACTTAGCGCTGTGAGCAGCGCCTTTGCAGGCATCCGCGCCTGCGTTTGTGTGCTGATCGGCAGTGCGGTTGTCAAGCTGGCGAAGAAATCGCTGGTTGATAAAGGAGCGATCGCGATTGCGGCGGTTGTGTTTGTACTGTCACTGTTTACATCGGTTTCCCCGGCGCTTCTTGTTGTCGTGGCGGGTGCGATCGGGATTGTACTGAAGGGCGGAAAGGGGGAGAAGAAATGATGCTGATACTTGAATTATGCTTCCGCTTCTTCTGCTGCGGATTGTTTGCGATTGGAGGCGGACTGGCGACCCTCCCGTTCCTTTACAATATTTCCAAGGAGACGGGATGGTATACCTTTAATGATATTTCCAACATGATCGCTGTCTCCGAGTCCACACCGGGACCGATGGGAGTCAATATGGCGACCTACGTCGGCTTCCATATTAAGGGGATTCTCGGCGGACTGGCAGCGCCACTCTCACTGGTGCTTCCGTCGGTCATCATCATTGTGATTATCTCGAAGATTCTCGATAAGTTTAAATCCTCTTTGATCGTACAGAATGCCCTCTATGGTCTGCGCGCGGCATCTACCGCCCTGATTGCGGCAGCAGGTATCGGCGTGGCAAAGATAGCGTTCCTCCATGTCGGCGAGGATGGCAGCCTGGCGTTTTCCGAGCTGTTTTCCATCATCAACTGGAAGGCGATCGTACTGGCGCTTGCGATCTGGTACGGCTTAGTCAAATGGAAAAAGCACCCGATCTTCTACATCGTGGCGGCGGCTGTGATTGGAATCGTGTTCCAGTTCCACTAGGGAAGATAGAAGAAAATAGAACCATTTCCAGAAGGGGTAGTGCAGTATCTGTATACTCTTTTGGGGTGGTTCTTTTTTGTCATAGGAGGCTTCGTCCTATGACAAAACGCTCTGCGGGATGCGTACTCACGCGAAGAAGAAACATGCCGCAAGCGGCCGCGCGAGAAGCCCGGATGTGTCAAGACACATGATTTGTTCATGGGACTTTCTTCATTTTACAGGAAATTGCGTCCTATAAAACAAAAAATACAAGAAAACGCGATTGTAAAGCGCAATAATAGTTAGAAACAGAACAAATAAAACAGAAATACACAACAATTACAAAAATATAATCAGATAAATAAAGAAAAATATGGAAAATAATTAGAAATAATGCTTGACAAAATGAAAATTATCTAGTAGAATAAAATCATCAAAAGAAACAGAGATAACCCCAACAAACGGTTACCATAGTTTCTAGGACGAAATAAGGAACAAGGAGGACGGTCCAATGGGATAGTTAGTTACTAAAAAACATGATCATGGTTTTAAAAACCGAATTTATCCAATAAATAAAAAGATAAAAATCGGTATCGATGGAATCCATCATCATACAATCTCTAAAAGAGTTTACATAGATACATGTAATCAAAGGAGGAGATTCATATGAAAGGAAGAGGTCCATAGCACATTTAAAACAAAATATAAAAGAAAGAGAGGTTATATAGTGAAACTTCGGGATATTTCATAAAAGAGCTGTCTGATGACGAGAAAGTCGGACAGCTCTTTTTTGTGCAATAGGAAATTCCTTGGAATTCCCCATTACACAAAAAGGCACATTCTTTGTTTTGTTTACAGAAAATCGAAGCAAGCGCGGCAGAAAGGTTGACGAATGAAGCCAAAAAGGATATTCTGGAGAATGAAAATTATATACATTACAAAATGAAGGGAATTGTTGGAGGTATCTATCTAAAATGAATGAAAACGACATGGTCATTAAAGACGCCAGAACACTGGGTCTGCCGAAGATGCTGCTTTTAGGTTTGCAGCATATGTTCGCGATGTTCGGCGCGACGATCCTGGTACCGATTCTGGTCAATACCTATTTTGAGGGAGAGGGACTTTCGATTCAGGTAACGCTGATGTGTGCGGGTCTGGGAACACTGTTTTTCCATGCCTGCTCTAAGTTAAAAGTCCCGGCGTTCCTCGGTTCCTCGTTCGCATTCCTCGGTGGATTTGCGACGGTGGCAAACTTGGACAGCGGTATTTTTGCAGATATGACGATGGGCGAGAAATTGCCATATGCCTGCGGCGGTATCGTGGTAGCGGGTGCACTGTACCTGATTCTGGCGCTGATCATCAAGCTGGCAGGCGTGGAGCGCGTCATGCACTATCTGCCGCCGGTTGTGACAGGTCCGATCATTATCTGTATCGGTCTTTCACTGGCGCCGTCCGCGATCGCCAACGCATCGACAAACTGGCTGATTGCGTTGATCGCGCTGGGAACCATCATCGTTTTTAATATCTGGGGCAAGGGAATGTTCAAGATCATTCCGATTCTGATGGGCGTTGTGATCTCCTATGCAGCGGCAGCAGTCTTCCAGATGATGGGAATGACAAACCCGGACGGAAGTGCGATCCTGAATTTCTCAGAGGTAGCGACGGCTTCCTGGGTCGGACTTCCTCCGTTCCAGCTGTGCAAATTTGACCCGACGGCGGTCATGGTAATGGCGCCGATTGCGCTTGCGACGATGATGGAACATATCGGCGATATGTCGGCGATCTCCGCGACGGTCGGAGAAAATTTCCTTGCGGATCCGGGACTGCACCGGACGCTGGTCGGCGATGGTATCGCAACATCTCTGTCGGCACTCGTTGGCGGTCCTGCCAATACGACTTACGGCGAAAATACGGGCGTCCTGGAATTAAGCCGTGTCCATGACCCGCGTGTCATCCGGATTGCAGCTGTCTTTGCTGTGATTCTGAGCTTTATTCCGAAGATGGCAGAAGTCATCGGTTCGATGCCGTCTGCAATCATCGGCGGCGTTAGTTTCATGCTATACGGTATGATCTCCGCGATCGGTGTCCGCAACGTGGTCGAAAACCAGGTGGATTTAACCAAATCCCGGAACCTGGTAATCGCTGCGGTGATTCTGGTCTGCGGGCTGGGATTCTCCGACGGCCTGACCTTTGAGGCGGCAGGAACTTCGGTTACTCTGACAGGTCTTGCGATCGCAGCGATTGCGGGCGTTCTGCTCAACGTGATTCTTCCGGGTAATGATTACCAGTTCGGCAAGAATTTACAGGGCGACATCAACCGCGGTGTGGCGATCAATCCGAATCCGAAGAAACGGCAGGAATAAAAAACATAAAAATTTTCAGTTCTAAAATTAGGACGAACCATTTCAGATGTATAATCCGCCTGCATTTCCACATACTACCCATAAGACACACGATATGGAAAACGTGGTATGCAGGAGGAAGAATCATGAAAGCTACAGGAATTGTGAGAAGAATCGATGATCTGGGGCGCGTTGTCATCCCGAAAGAGATACGCCGGACGCTGCGCCTTCGGGAAGGGACGCCGCTTGAGATATTCACGGACCGCGAAGGCGAGATTATATTGAAAAAATATTCACCGATGGTGGAGCTGGCGGCATTTGCCGTGCAGTACGCGGAGGCGATGGCGCAGTCCACGGGGCTGATGGTCTGCATCGCGGACCGGGATCAGATCATCGCGGTATCCGGGGGACCAAAGAAGGAATATTACCAGAAGACGATCAGCCGGGCGCTGGAGCTGGCAGTCTCTGAACGTCAGAATATCTGTGCGGCGCGGGGAGAAAAAGCATTTATCCCGATTACCTCAGATGAGATGGAGGAGAGCAGCGCCGAGGTGATTGTGCCGATTTTGAGCGAGGGCGATGCGATCGGGGCGGTGATTCTCCTCAGCCGGGAGGCAAAGCAGGCGCTTGGAGGGGCGGAGATGAAGTTGGCGGCGACGGCAGCCGGATTTCTGGGACGTCAGATGGAAGGATAAAAAAGATAAATGAGATAAATCTGCCTGGAAACAGGCGGTGAGAGAAAAAAGAAGACGGGATCGATGGAAAACGTAAAGAGAGATAAAACTCCTGGGCGGTTGTCCATCGATCCTGTTTTTGATAGTCCTGTATTTGATAAAAACTGGTATTTGATATAACAGATATATCGAAAAACAGACGAAAGCGCAAGGGAGTTCACAGATACTCCATGATTTTTCACAGAAAAAGCACAGCAAGGCGCACGACAAACGCATGAGTAAATAAATTGTGAACACGCCCCTTTTTTTGTTAAAATTAAGAAAGAGAGGTTATATAGTGAAATTTTGAGATATTTCATAAAAGAGCTGTCTGATGACGAGAAAGTCGGACAGCTCTTCTTTATGCCTCAATGCGTTTATGTGTGCAGTGGAAAGGGTTCCGCTGTTATTTTTTTGCTTTGACACGGTCTCCGCGCTCTGGAAGCAGAAAGATACAGATTAAAGAACTGATAAACAGCATGCTTGGGTAGAACAGAAGCGGCATGACCTCAAAGGCAGACAGTTCATAGCCCAGCTCATGAACCGCCGATAATGCTACCAGCATCTGAGCACCGTAAGGCAGGATTCCCTGGGAGATACAGGAAAAGGTATCCAGAAGGGAGGCTGTCTTTCTGGCACTGATGCCATAATCTTCAGAAATTTCCTTTGCAATAGGGTTGGCCATAACGATAGCTACTGTGTTATTGGCAGTTGCGATATCCAGCAGGGTAACTAAAAGGCCGACACCAAACTGACCGCCGCGTTTTCCACGGAAGATGCGATGAATAACGTTAAGAAGAACGTCGAAGCCACCGTTTTCACGGATCAGTGCACACATAGCTGCAACTAAGATGGCAACCATACTGGTCTCAAACATGCCGGAAGTGCCGGAACCCATGTTGGTAAGCATTTCCCAGGGAGTAGTCTGGCCGGAGCCCAGCATAATGATGGCACCGGATACGATTCCGACTAACAGAACGACAAATACCTGAATACCGGCAATGCCGCCTGCTAATACCAGAAGATAGGGGATCAGCTGAATCAGGTTGTATGGTTTTATGATGGCAGCTCCCGGATCCTGATGGAAGGAAACGACCAGGATAAGTGCCAGGGAAGCGATGGCAGCCGGAAGTGCGATGCCGAAGTTCTCACGGAATTTATCCTTCATAGCACATCCCTGACCGTTGCAGGCTGCGATGGTTGTATCGGAGATGAAAGAGAGATTATCTCCAAACATGGCACCGCCGATGACAGATGCGACGCAAAGGGCCAGAGAGAAACCAGAGGTCTCAGATACGGCAGCGGCAATCGGAACGATCAGGGTGATGGTTCCAACGGAGGTTCCCATGGAGGTAGAGACAAAGCACGCTACCACAAAGAGAACAGCAACGGAAAAACGGGCCGGGATAAGAGACAGCATCAGATAAGCAACGCTTTCAGCACTGCTTCGTCCTACGACACCGACAAAGGTTCCGGCTGTCAGGAAGATGAGAAGCATGGTGATGATGTTCTTATCTCCGATGCCTTGCCCCATCAGCTCCAGTTTCCGGTCAAAGGAAAGAGAACGGTTCTGGAAACAGGCCGTCAGGATCGCAAGCATAAATGCGACAACAATCGGAATGTTGTAAAAGCCCATCGGGATCTTCATGATATATTCTGACCAGATTCCTAGCCCCAGATAAAAGATCAGAAATACAGCGATAGGCAGAAGGGAAGATAGTTTTTGCTTTTTCATAATAATTTTCAGCCTTTCTATATGTTTGCCGTAATAGGCCGGATATTTGCAGCCGGCTGCAGGAAATGCAGACAGCAGCGTGGTTTTGGCACTATAAGGCGTTGAAGTACATTATTTGATCTTACCATAAGAATTGGGTTCAGGCAAGTAAAGAAGACAGTGTAACTGTAATGAAAAGGTTGACGAAAGCCTGTAAAAACGATATTCTGAAAGATGGAGAAAAGCATGCAAAAACGATAGAAAATATGATCGGAAATGAGATAAAAGCACAAGGGATTTCACAGATACTACACGGGTTTTCACCAAAAAATCACAGTGTGAAGTGCTTGCGTGTGCTTCACACTATGATTTTGGCGATGCTTCGCATTTAAAATCGGAAAAATCTGCAGCCTAAACGGCATCGTACGGAATTTTCAGTTTAGAAAATTTCTATTTGCGAGTCGTAACGATTGTCGGTTCGGAATGTGAGGAAAAGTGCAAAAAACCTTGACAAAGCAAGGAGAAATGTATATAAATGTAAAGTAAGATTTGCGGGCATGTACGAAGAAAACTAAGAGGATTCATGTGCAAAGATATAAGCTAGGAGGAATATACGATGAACAAGACAGAATTAATCGCAGTTGTAGCTGAGAAAGCAGAGCTTTCCAAGAAAGACGCAGAGAAGGCAATCAAGGCTTTCACAGATGCAGTATCCGAGGAACTGGTTAAGGGCGGAAAGATTCAGCTGGTTGGCTTTGGTACTTTTGAGGTAGCTGAGAGAGCAGCTAGAGAGGGAAGAAACCCGAAGACCGGCGAGACCATGCCGATCGCAGCTTCCAAGACTCCGAAGTTCAAAGCTGGTAAAGCATTAAAGGATATGGTAAACGCATAATTATCTCAGACATATATGTGTGACAGACAGCCCTTCGTGATAAAATATCATGGAGGGCTTTAGTATTATAGGAGCGAAGGGATTCCGCCAGGATGAAAGTGCCCTGCAAGGGGCTATGGAAAGGAAAAATATGAGGCTAGATAAGTATTTGAAAGTGTCCCGCATCATCAAGAGAAGAACCGTAGCCAATGAAGCGTGTGACAGCGGACGAGTGATGCTGAATGATAAAGTGGCAAGAGCCAGCGCGGAGGTCAAGGTTGGGGATGTGATTGAAATTGCTTTCGGCAATAAATCGGTGAAGGTCCGCATTACAAGCGTACAGGAGACTATCCGCAAGGAAGATGCCAAAGAAATGTTTGAATACCTGTAAAAATCCAAGAGACGTCAGTAAAAGGCGCGGAGGACGAAATGCCAAGAAATATAGAGCGGGATGAAAAAGAGGCGATGCGCCGGAAAGAACAGCTGATGGAAGCTGGATTCAGGCTGTTTTCGCAATATGGGATCGAGAATGTCAGTTTACAGAGGGTGGCGGACGCTGCGGAAGTGGGCGTTGCGACCCTATATAACTATTATCAGACGAAGGTCAAGCTTGTGATAGCGATCAGCGGAAAAATCTGGGGCGATCTCTGGAAGGAGATTCTGGAAGAAAAGGGACCGGAGATATTTGAATCATTCACGGCGTATCAGTACATTGAGTTTTATACGGACCAGATCATCCGGATTTACCGGGAACGACCGGAAATGCTCCGGTTCAGTAATAACTATAAAAACTTTATCTCCCGGGAGAAAGTCAAGGGGGAAGCGCTGGCTGAACATCTGGATGTTTTGAAGCCGGCAGGAGCGCTGTATCATAAGTTCTATGAGCAGGCGAGGAGCGATAAAAGCATCCGGACCGATATTCCGGAGCAGCAGTTATTTACAAGCGTTGCGATTGCGATGCTGGCAGTGGCTGAGCGCTATGCACAGGGAATTGTGTGGGCGGACGATCACAAGGCAGACCACACGCAGGAACTGGAATTTTTAAAAGAAATGCTCCTGACATGGTGCAGAACCCCGGAGAACCTGGAGAAATAATCATATAAAGAACGGAAATAAAAAAAGAAGTCAAGAGAATTGAGGTGCCCCCTCAAAGTTAGACTTTTACGAGACGACTTCGGTCGTCTCGTTTTTCTTTATGCGCTTAAAAGAACAGATTCTGTCTTGAATTTGTGAGAGTTGATTATTATAATATAAATATAGTGACGACTCATTTGTGTATACACACTTTATGACGGATAATCAACATTTCGAGAATGAGAGGAAAAAGCGTATGAGAAGGAGAAAAAGAAGAATCCTGGCAGCAGGAATGGTGGTGGTGATAACGTGCAGTTCATATGGCTCTGTGCCTAGAGTTTATGCGAACACGAATTTTTATCAGATCCGGGAGATCGAGAGTTTATCGGAACAGGTTCTGTATCAGAAAGTTCCCTATGGCACCCGGTATCAGGATCTGGAGATGCCGGACAGCATAGACGTTTTTGTCAGCGGGGGGGGCAAACCGAAGATGTGCCTGACGCAGGGAGCGATGAGAATGTAGCAGCGTTTGCCAACCGCACAAATGATGATGCCGTGCTGGAAAAGACAGACAGTGAAGAGAATGGAGAAAAAGAAGATACTGAAGGAAAAGATGCCGGAGAGGATAGCAAAGACAAAAGCGAAGGGGAAGAGGGCTTAGAGAAAGCGGAATCCGGTTCAGGTGAACAGGGAGATTCTGGGAAAGATGGAAATTCGGCGGAAAATGGGGACTCTCAGGATGAAAATGCAAATCCGGGGAACGGTGAATCCGATGAGAAAGACGATTCCGGTAAGACAGATTCTGGTTCTTCAGGTGGAAATGCAGATTTGAATGAAGAGGGCAGTTCTTCGAACGGAAAAACGGATGAACCGAGGGAAGATGTCAAGACGGATGAGAAGACCGAGGAAGAGATTGACGAAAAGGAAGGTTTCTGGCGAAAAGTAAAGGTGCGCTGGGTTCTGGATGCAGAAGAGAGCCAGGCATCCCGTTATGATGGAGAAAATCCGGGTATCTACCTGTTCCGTGCAGAGCTGAAAAGCAGCAATTATGAGGTAGATGAGGACGAACTTCCAGTGATCCAGATCACGGTCCTGGAAGAAGAGCAGGCGAAAACGACGCTGGAATTTGCACCGTTGGAAGAATCGATCACCGATCAGATTCTCCCGCTTGGAAGCAAAGAATCCGACATCCAGTTCCCGGAGACTCTTACCGTGCGTGAGACGATGGGAGAAGAAACCACCGAGCAGACTTTGTCGGGTATCACGTGGAAACTGGATGCGGAAAACAGCGACTATTCTGAATTTCAGGGCGGACTGGCACCGGAGGACTATTTTGACCGCTTCAATGAGGACGGCGAACCAGAAGAAACCGAAGAAAAGACCTGGGAGGGCTACGATAAAGCCAATGAAGAATACAATGGGGCGATCTATACCTATATTCCGGTGATTCCGGAAAGCGAAGAGATACCGGAAGACACTGCTTTGCCGGAGATCCATGTGCAGGTGGGAGACGCGGGGATTGCGTTGTATGCAGATGAAGGAATCACGGGAAAAGGTACGAAAGAGTATCCCTATGTGATTTGTAATGTAAAACAGTGGTTTACTGTTATGGGTGAAAACCAAAAGAATCAATATAATGGAAATCAATCCTCTGGTGTAAGTAAATATATTAGATTGGGGGCTGATATCGATCTAAGCGGTGAGTCGTGGGAGTCAAGAACACTAACGGCTGGTTTAGATGGTAATGGATATGAGCTGAGTGGAATTTCGCAGCCGTTGTTTAATGTTTTGGCGGGAACTGTTAAAAATTTGATTTTGTCCAATGTGACCATTACGGGAGATGGAAAGCATGTAGGAGCGATTGCGAGAACTGTAGGTGCTGATTCGCAGATTGAAAATTGTTATATCAGTGGCAGTCTTGCTACTACAGGAAATTGTGCCGCAGGTGGATTAATTGGACAGGTTCAGTCGGGGACGCTGGAAATTCAAAATTGTATTGTTAATGCAGAGATTGAAAACAAAGATAATAATAATAGGGAGTCTTTAGCTGGAGGCTTGGTTGGTTCGGTTAAAGTGAAAAATGGCACGCAGTTGAATATTATGAACTGTATTGCAATGGGAAGTGTTTCGACAAATTCAGGTCGCGGTGCAGGTGGATTAGTTGGTGGACAAGGAAAAACAGTTACAATTAATAAGAGCGCAGCATTGCAAGAAGAGATTTCCACAAACAGTTCGCAATACTATGTAGATAGAATTTTTGGCTATTTCGGTGATTATCAAGTTCATGTAGTTGGTGGACGAAATTTCGCCTATCAGGGTATGAGGGTTAAATGTGGTGAAACCCTTCTTGATAAAGAGAATGATAAAGATAGAAAATGGCCAGAGTTGCATCGTGGCGAGAGTGTTTTCAAACCAGACCTTTTAACAACCAATTTCTGGAAAAATACGATTGGCTGGGGAAGTGATGCGGAAAACTGGGAATTTGCCGCTAATCAGCTTCCGACGCTAAAGATGCAAAGAGATAATAAAGAAGTAATTATATTCTCCGGCGCAGACATACCAGAGTATCTTGAGGCAACCGAGACAAAAACAGGCTCAGTAAAGTCTGGAGAAACCGGAATCGCAGGCGCAGAGATTACTTTTAAGAAGGGCAGCAGCGAGAAAAAGGCGACAACAGGTTCAGATGGAACCTTTAGCATAGATCTTGCCAATGGAGACTATGACGTAACGATCAAAAAGACCGGATATATTACGGTTAGGACAACAGTTACGATTTCGGATGCCGATTTAGAAGCTCTTAATTTCACCATGGAAACAAACCCGGTTTCCATGCTTTCGGGACAAACTGTGACAGGAACTTTCCAGACAACCGATGCGGACACTGTCACGGCAGATGGAAAAATTGCGCTTACGTATACCGGAAATGAAGATTTACAGGCGGGGGATTTTAAACTTTCATCCGAGGAAGATGGAACGGAGTATGACGGAGTTACAATTCTTGGAGTGGACAATACAGAAAATGAAAGCGGTATAAAGATTCAATTTGCTAAATCGCTGAATCTTGGCAATACGAATAAAATAACCTTATATGTCCATTACAAGGGAAGTTCGATTGGTTCAATTGTGCTGAAAAAAAAGGTGAATCTTGTTCAGCTTGCGGCGCCTGCGGATGTCAAATGGGATGAGACAGTAAAAGGAAAGGCCGTCTGGAGTTCGGTTGCGTATGCATCGGGCTATAAAGTACAGCTCTATAAGGATGGTTCAGCACTGGGGGTTCCGGTTACACTTGGGGCGGGTGAAACCGGTTACGATTTTACCGCCCAGATTGCAGAGAGCGGAATCTATACGTTTGGAGTCCGGGCAACGGGAGATGGTTCAACCTATGGTGACAGCGAGGAGGCGACGAGTAGAACCTATGTATTTTCCGAGCAGACCTTAGAGAATGTCAAAACAGCGGCACAGGCAGCGCTGCAGGCGATGACGGTGACAAATGGGACAACAGCGGAAGAAATTTTGCAGGTTGTACAGAACGTTATCACAAATCAAAAAATTCATGCGGACTGGTCCGCTGAAGAAGGGTTCCATCTAACACCAGCAACGGATGGCAAAGAACCGGGACAAAACGGAAGTATCACGGGAATGATTGTTTTGAGCGATACCTCTGAGGGCGCGTCAACAGAAACAATCGAAATAAATCTTCCAATCGCGGCGAAGTATGCAATTACCTTTGCATCCGGACGCCAGGATTCACAGGGAGATGCGCCGACCCTGGGAAATGCCGCAGCCGGAACTGTGATTACGCTTCCGGAGAATACCTTTAAGGTATATGGCATGAATTTTAAAGGCTGGAGTGACGGAAGTACTACATATGCCAGCGGTGCAGATTATACAATGCCAAATAGAAATGTAGCATTTAAGGCGGTATGGGTGCAGGATCAGTGGGATGGAATAACGGCTGTGGAACCGACCAAAGACGAACATGGTTATTATCAAATTAGTACAGGGGCAGAGCTTGCGTATTTTAGAGATACGAAGATTTCAAACTGGAAAGCGAAACTGATGTGCGATATTGATATGGGCGGTCACGAGTTTACTTCGATTCCTAATGCCGGAGCTGAATTTGATGGATGCGGACATATGATTCGAGGCTTGAATGCGGTCGGCGAAGTTTATGTGGGATTGTTTCGAGCAATTTCTTCGAATTGTGAAATTAAGAATCTGACCATAGAAAATGCGGTGGTTAAAGCTTCCCGCGATGGGGCGAGAGTCGGCATCCTGGTTGGTGATGTATATGGTTCTCTGACGGTAGAAAATTGTTACGTCAGTGGAACAATCGAAACTGCAGATGGAACGAATAAGATTGAATCGGCAGGTGGTTTGATTGGAAATGTAAGGGGGAAGTATAATTATTCGGTAAATATTAAGTCCTGCTATGCAGATGCTGAAATCAAGGGAACCGCCAGCAGTGGCTTTGCAGGTGGTTTGGTCGGTTGGACCGGTGGAAGTACAACAATTGACAACAGCTATGCAGTTGTGGATATGGACGTTGAAGCGGGAAATTCTATTGGCGGACTGGTAGGATGCGGAAATGACAGTAAAGTAAAGATCTCCCACAGCTACGCGGCAGGCGAAGCCCTGACAAAAAATCCCATTGGCGCATCCGTGGCAGGCATTTCCGCCAACGGTTCGATTTCCTCTTGTGTCAGCATTTTCCCGGAGATGCGATCGCTCAACCGGATTGGCGGAACAACGGGAAGCTGCCGGGATAACTACGGCTTTGCCGGCACAGTTGCGAGAAAATCAGATGGAACGATTTTGACCCCGGATCCAGATACGATGGGGGCAGACAAGCTATATGGAGCGGACGCAACGGCGGAAGACCTGAAAGATCCGGAATTTTATAAAAAGCTGGGCTGGAATTTTGATTCTACCTGGACGATGGATTCAACCGGCGAGTATGCTTTCCCGATTCTGAAAAACCAGACTTTACGTCCGGATCTGACGCTGGATCTGACACCTTCGGTTACCGGAATTACGCTGGATAAGACCAATGAGACGATTTACCCGAGAGGAAGCGTCCAGCTCACTGCGACCGTCGATGTGGCAAACGGAGCGTCCAGAGATGTGGAATGGAAAAGCAGTGATCCGGCAGTCAAGGTAGAGGACGGACGGGTAACTGCTGCGGATGTGGCAAAAGCGGGAACCTATACGATCACAGCCACCAGCGTGGCGGATCCTTCCAAGGAGGCAGTATGCAATCTGACAGTTGATACGGCGGAACACACCGTTACAGTAGAACGGGAGAATACGATAAACTCCCCGAATGCAGTCGTGAAAGCGTATGCATCCATGGATGATGCAAAAAAGGGAACAAATCCAATTTCTACGACAGGTAGTGAAACTAGTACATTTACATTTTCACAGAAAGCCGGAGAAAAAGTTTACCTTGCATTTACGGGTCTGGATCGGGATGATATCGTAAGCAAAGTAACAATTACCGATGCAAATGGTTCAAAGGTGGATGCGACAATTTGCAATCTGGAGAATCCGACGGTGTATTGCTTTACGATGCCGTGTTCAGATGCCTCTGTACAGGTTTCCTATGCGGAAAATATGAACGCATACCAGTATACCTGGTTCGTAGGACAGGAGTGGGGTACATGGGGAACAACGGCAGCCTTTGAAACCAGAGAGTGGAGCGGAGGGGAACATATTGGCTCTCTGAAAGTGACAAATATTATCAGTGGCAAGCTGTTTAAAGAATTTAATATAAAATCAATGTCGCTGTATAAGAAAGGTTCAGTTACACCGAAAAAGGTAAATAGTAGAGCAGAACTTAAAATGAACGGCGATTATTACATCGAAAAAGATAATACAACCGGTCTCCCGACTCTCTATGTATACTTAGATGGACCGGGCATGGTAGCTGTGGATATCGAGGTCCAGGATGATCTAACTGCGGAATTTTCGATCACAAAGAAGCTGGAAAGCAGTTCTTATTATACGCTGGACAAGATTACAGCAAAAGCCGGGGAGCTGGTAACGGCGACCCTGACAGATGAAGGTGTCAAGCGGATGAAGGAGCTGCAGAACAAGAATGCATGCTTTACATACAGCGGTGGTTTGCTTATAGTTATTTACCCGCCGAAATTTACCGAATCCGACGGCAAATGGACGGCTTCCTTTCAGATGCCGGCACAGAATATTGAGACAAATGTGTATTTTGGGGACAAAGATAAAGTTACACTGAATGGTACGAATAAAGAGGTTGATTACGATGGTACGCCGAAGTCTGTGGGGGATGAAATTCGGGCAACGATAGGTGGACATGATCTTTCGGAACAGTTTCAGGGTCAGTATGAGGTGCGCTATGAAGGTGTGAACGGAACCGTTTATTCCAGCATGACACCGCCGATCAATGCGGGAACGTATTCCTGTAAGATTAAGATCCCGGACAGCAACGTATATTATAGGAGTGATCCGATTACGGTGCAACTGACGATCAAGAAAATAGCAACAAAGACCCCGAAAGCAGCGCAGGCAGCAGCGTGGACAGACACCAGCGTGACCTTGGAAGCACCGTCAGCATTTGTGGATGGAACCGCGATTCCGGCAGGATATGAACTGGAATACTGCGTGGATCAGGGAGAATGGCAGGATTCACCGGTATTTACCGGGCTGACACCGGAAACGACTTACAATTTCTATGTGAGACTCAAAGAAGGTGTCAATACGACGGCATCCGCAGCCAGCGAGGCGGTAACGGTCCAGACAAAGAAAGCATCGTCTGACCCGTCCAATCCGACGAAACCCAACCCGTCGAACCCGAATCCATCGACCCCAGGCAATCCGCAGGGAACGACCACTTCCGGCCGCGACAGAAGTACCAGCACATGGGTAAAAGAGAGCACCGGATGGCGTTACCGCCTGTCAAATGGTACATATCTGTCCGGAAGCCTGGTTCTGGATCCGGCGACCGGCAGGCAGGTTGAACAGGTTGTGTGGAAACAGCTCCGGGGCGCATGGTGGGCGTTTGGAGCCGACGGATATATCCGGACGGGCTGGGTCTATGATTACAGCGCGGGCGAATGGTACTATGTGGATGAAAACACAGGCATGCGGACGGGCTGGTATCTGGATCCGCAGGACGGCAGATGGTATTATCTGGATCCGGCAACAGGAGAGATGCTGACGGAGTGGCAGCTGATTCCGGATTTAGGATATGTATACTTAAATCCGTATGCACCGCAGCCGACCTGGGCGTATGATGAAACATTAAAAACCTGGGTTTACATGGAGGGCGCAGGGCGTCCATACGGCTCCCTTTATATGGCTGAGTGGACACCGGACGGCTATTATGTAAATGCAGACGGTGTCTGGGAACCGGCCAGATAATCATTCATAAACCTGAAAACCTCCCAATATATTTAACAATAGGCAGCTATAGGCTATAAGTTAGATAAATTGGGAGGTTTTTTGCATGGAAGAAAAATTGGATGCCAGACCTCACAAGCTGGAGCTTCTGAACCGGGAAAAGGGGAGTATGACGGGGATCCAGGATGTGGTGTCATTTGATGAGAACCAGATGATTCTCGATACAAACATGGGGCTTCTGACGGTGCGTGGGAAGGCGCTGCATGTGAGCCGTCTGACGTTGGAAAAGGGCGAAGTGGATATAGAGGGCGAGTTTGAAAGCTTTTCGTATTCCTGCAACGAGTCCCACCGGAAATCGCAGGAGTCGTTCTTTGGACGGCTGTTCCGTTAGGCGGTGGCGGATGAACGGGACGGTGAGAGGGGAAATATGGCTGCTTGGCGGCAGTGTGTGTACGGGAATCGCGCTGATGATGATGTATGACGGGCTTAGGATCTTCCGGTGGCTGGTACGGCACGGCTCATTTTGGACAGGCATGGAGGATGCGGCGTATTGGCTTTTTGCCAGCTTTGCGACGTTCCGGCTTTTGTTCGGGCAGAATGACGGAGTCTTGCGCGGCTATGCGGTGGCGGGCGTGCTCGGCGGCATGGTGTTTTATGACCGGACGGGCAGCCGTCTTTTGTTTGCGGTATTGAAAAAATGCAGCGGATGGATTAAAATGAAAAGAAGAGGCAAAAAAAGCCAGAAGACCGGAAAGAAACGTACAACAAGGGGACAGGCAGAAAACATGGAAAGGAAGTGAGATGAGAATGCGTAGACAGATGTCAGAAGGCAGACCGGGTGGAAATGTGCGGAAAAAGAAAAAGGATAATTTAAACAACCGGATGGCGCTTGTGGGCGTTACGATGGTAGTGCTGAGTCTGGCGGCTGCCGTGCACATCAAGGGCATCGATCTCAAGGAAAAGGATAGGAGCTATTCAATTCGCGAGGAAAATCTGGAGGCGCAGGTTGCGAAGGAAGAAGAACGTGCCAAACAGCTTGAGGAATACCGCGTATACGTGCAGACCAAGCAGTATATCGAGAAGGTAGCGAAGGAGAAGCTGGGACTTGTAAACCGCAATGAGATCCTGCTCAAACCGTCCAATTCGAATTAGGCTTGCGGTGCATCATAGAATGTCCGGGGCATGCCACACAGGGGAGCAGCATTCCTGGATGTGTCGGAAAATGTCGAAGTTTTCCCTGATTTTGCTCCGTCCGTTTGACAAATATTTCCCTCCAGCCTGTATATAATGGCGTTATACAGGTTAGGAGGGATTTTTGTGCTTAAACGGAGAACTTTACATAGAGATATGGCGGATGTCAACGTCTACACGGCAAGACGTTTAAAGAGCATGGCACTGTCACTGGGTGGTCTGGCGCAGGCGTTTGCGGATGAGATCGGCGGGCAGGGGCATCTGACGAAGGAGGACGGACTGGCGGCAATGCAGACGGCGGCGTCGGCGGTATGCGGCGATTGTACACGGTGCAACCTGTATTATGGCAACCGCCGGGACGACAGTTATTATCTCTATTATCTACTTCGGACGTTCGAGCAGAAAGGGAAAATCGACCTGGAGGACATGCCGCGCCTGTTTCATGAGATTTGTTCCCAGAGAGAGGCATATTTGCGGGAATTGAACCGGAGCCTCGGCCGGGCGACGATGAATCTGGGGTGGAAAAACCGTTTTCTGGAAAGCCGGGATGCGGTGATCGTCCAGTTCCGGGAGCTGGCGGCGATTCTGGAGGAATTTTCCAACCAGATGGAGCAGGCGTCGGATGTGACGGCATCCTGGGAGGAGATGCTTTCGGGGATACTTCGCAGAAGCCATCTGCGCGTGGACAACATGCTGGTGCTTCAATATGAAAATCAGCAGAAGGAGGCGTTTCTCACACTCCGCAGCGTCAATGGGCGATGCATGACGGCGCGGGATGTGGCGGAACTTCTGGGACGCGCGATCGCCGGAAGCCACTGGAGTGTGGCGAAGGACAGCAAAAGCCTTATCACCCGCAATGCGGCGACCTTCCGTTTTGTGGAAGAAGGTAAATACCGGATGGTGTACGGCATGGCGTGCAGCCCCAGGGAGGGAGAACCGATTTCAGGCGACACGTGCACGGTGCAGACCGGGCTTCCGGGGCAGGTGATTATGAGCCTGTCGGACGGCATGGGAAGCGGCAGAAGCGCCAGCGAGGACAGCGAGAAGGTCATTGAGCTGACCCAGCGCCTGCTGGAGACGGGATTTTCGGCGCGATCGGCGCTCAAATTGGTAAATACGGTGCTTCTGCTGGCGGGTACGGAGCAGAATCCGGCAACAATCGATCTATGTTGTATCGATCTGGGGACAGGTGTGCTGGAAGCGATGAAGCTGGGCGCGGTGCCGACCTTTATTCTGGGGCGTGAGGGCGTTGAGTTTCTGGAAGCAGGCGGGCTGCCGATGGGAATCGTACAGAACGCGGAGCCGGTTCTGATGTCGCGGAAAATGTGGGACGGCGAAAAAATCATTATGATAAGCGACGGTATTCTCGAAGCGATGCCGGGGGAACACAAGGAAGAGACGTTCATGGAATTTGTATCAAACCTTTCCGGCGGCAACCCGCAGGAACTGGCAGAACAGATCCTGGCGTTTGCGTCCGGGCTTTCGGACGGGGGTGTGGTGGATGACTGCACAGTGTTGGTAGGGACGGTGCTGGAACGTGGGTAGTTACTGTTTACGGGTAGGCACTTTTGGAACCGAAAGTGCCGTAAGAAAACGTGGTGGCAGCAGGAATTTGCCGTATTTAAATGCGAAGCCACGGCAAATTCCGTTACTGGGCACGTATGCGTGAACAGTAACGTAGAATCTGGCAGGTTGAGAAATAGGGGGAGATCCGTTATACTGTGAAGGTACTGAACAGTTACGAGTGGATTTATTTTTAAGAGGGATAAAAAGAAATATAAAAGAATGCAGAAACAAACAGAAATTTATATGAAACAAAATCATATGGCCAGGCCGGGGGATGGCGTTCTGGTCGGTTTATCCGGGGGAGCGGATTCCGTCGGTCTTTTGCTGGTACTCTGGAAGCTGCGGGAGACGTTTCAGATTTCCCTGCGGGCGCTCCATGTCCATCACGGGCTGCGCGGCGCGGAGGCGGATCGGGACGCGGCATTTTCACGGATGCTGTGTGAACGGCTGGAAATTCCTTTTTATGAGTTCCGTATCGATGCGGCAAAAGAGGCGCTTGACCGGAAATGTTCCGTCGAGGAGGCGGGACGACTGGCACGGTACCGCCTGTATGAGGAGACGGCGCTTGCGTGGGAGAAAGAGATGTATCCGGATTTGACATCGGAGAATGCGGGGAGAAAAGAGGCGGCAGCCGCCCGGGTTCACATCGCCACCGCCCACCATGCGGATGATAATGCGGAAACGGTTCTTTTTAACCTGTTCCGCGGAAGCGGTCTGACCGGGCTTTCCGGCATTGCTCCGGTGCGGGGGCGCATCATCCGTCCTCTTCTCTGGGCGCAGCGGAGCGAGATTCAGGCATGGCTTTTGCAGCAGGGACAGGACTGGGTCGAGGACTCGACGAACCAGGAGAGTGAATACAGCCGCAATTGGCTTCGGAATGAACTGCTTCCGGCGGTAGAAGAGCGCCTGAATGTACAGGCAGTCCGTCATATCGACCAGGCGGGCAGACGCATCCGGCAGGCAGATGCCTATCTGGAAGAGGTGGCAGAGGAATGGCTTCAAAAGCATGCACCGGACGGAAAGGCGGATGCAGGAGCGCTGGCAGAACAGGCGGAGATTGTGCAGGGTTATATCGTGCGGCGGTTGTTTTTAAAGAGCAAAATGCCGCTCCGGGACGTGACGGAGACGCATGTGCAGGCGGTGCGGGAACTTCTGCATCAGGGAACCGGAAAGAGTATTTCGCTGCCGCATGGGTTCCGGGCGGTGAATGTATATGGATTTCTTGAAGTGCGCTCGCTTAGTCATCCAGGGGAAAGAAAAGGGGGTTTGCTTCCGGGCAGCCAGGATGAGAATCTTTTGCAGATGCATATTTTCCCCTGTGAAAATGGGGATGAATTTCCGAAAAACCAGTATACGAAATGGTTTGACTATGATAAAATAAAAGGTACCTTATCGCTGAGACACCGGCAGCCGGGGGACTACCTGACACTGCCGTCCGGTGGTCGGAAGACGCTGAAATCCTGGATGATTGATGAGAAAATTCCGAGACAGGAGCGGGAGCAAATCTGGCTTCTGGCGGAAGAAAAACATATCCTGTGGATAGTGGGGCACCGGATCAGCGCATATTATAAGATAACAGAACAGACAAAAACCATCCTTGAGGTGGAATTTAACGGAGGAAAAAGCAGTGGCTGATAAGATTCGTGTATTATTAACGGAAGAAGAAGTAAACAAGAAGATCAGTGAAGTGGCAGCACAGATCAACAAAGATTATGAGGGAAAGGAAGTCCACCTGATCTGTATCTTAAAGGGCGGCGTATTTTTTACCTGCGAACTGGCAAAACGCCTGACTATTCCGGTTTCCCTGGATTTCATGTCTGTATCCAGCTACGGTTCCGACACCAAGTCAAGCGGTGTGGTAAAGATTATCAAGGATCTGGACGAGCCGCTGGAGGGCAAGAATGTCATCATCGTGGAGGACATCATCGATTCCGGACGCACCCTGGCATATCTGATCGAGGTATTAAAACAGAGAAATCCGAAAAATATCGAGCTGTGCACCCTGCTTGACAAGCCGGAGCGCCGCGTGAAAAAACAGGTTCAGGTTAAATATACCTGCTTTACAATCCCGGATGAGTTTGTCGTAGGTTACGGCCTGGATTACGATCAGAAATACCGCAACCTGCCGTACATCGGTGTTGTGGAAGTATAAGGAGGAAGCCAGTTGAAACAACGTCAGTCGATGGGAGGCGTGGGGCTTCTGATCCTCATGCTGCTCGTTATCATGTTTTTCTCGTTGAAGGTCCCTGGAATGGCGACGGAGCGGGAATTAAGCTATCCGGAGTTCATGGTATATCTGGAAAATAAGACCGTAGAGAGCGCACAGATCCGCCCGAACCGCGAGGTGCCGACCGGTGAGGTTATTTTTGAGACAACTTCCGGCGACCGGGAGGAGTTCAATGTGCTGGATGTGAAGGAAGTAGAGATGGCGCTTCGCAAGGCGGGGGTTCCGTACACGACCACCAGCGTCCGCCAGGACAGCTATTTTATGACGGTGATCCTGCCGATCGCTTTGTCCGCAGGCGTCCTGATCTTCCTGTTTATGTTTATCAATTCCCGTTCCGGCGGCGGGGCAAATGCCAAGATGATGAATTTTGGACGCAGCCGTGCCCGGATGGTATCGACCAGCAAGGTCAACTTTACCAAGGTTGCCGGTCTGGAAGAGGAGAAGGAGGAACTGGAGGAGATCGTAGATTTCCTGAAAAACCCGCAGAAATACACCGGTGTCGGGGCGCGCATCCCGAAAGGCGTGATCCTAGTCGGACCTCCAGGAACTGGTAAAACCTTGCTTGCTAAGGCCGTAGCGGGCGAGGCGGGTGTCCCGTTCTTCTCGATTTCCGGTTCGGATTTCGTGGAAATGTTCGTCGGTGTCGGCGCATCCCGTGTCCGCGACCTGTTTGAGGAAGCCAAAAAAAATGCCCCGTGTATTGTCTTTATCGATGAGATCGATGCGGTTGCCAGACAGCGTGGTACCGGCATGGGCGGCGGTCACGACGAGCGCGAGCAGACGCTCAATCAGCTTTTAGTTGAGATGGATGGTTTCGGCGTCAATGAGGGCATTATTGTCATGGCAGCGACGAACCGTGTGGATATTCTCGACCCGGCGATTCTGCGACCGGGCAGATTTGACCGAAAGGTGGCAGTCGGACGACCGGATGTCAAGGGTCGCGAGGAGATTCTCGGCGTCCATACGAAGGAAAAACCGCTGGGCGAGGATGTGGATTTACACCGCATCGCGCAGACAACCGCTGGATTTACCGGAGCCGATCTGGAAAACCTGATGAATGAGGCGGCGATCAATACCGCAAAAGAGGGACGTAAGTTCCTGACCCAGACGGATATTGAGAAAGCCTTTATTAAAGTGGGAATCGGTGCTGAGAAGCGCAGCAAGGTGATTTCCGAGAAAGATAAGAAGATTACCGCATACCATGAGGCGGGTCATGCGATTCTGTTCCATGTCCTCCCGGATGTGGGACCGGTTCATACCGTTTCGATCATTCCGACCGGCGTTGGTGCGGCAGGTTATACGATGCCGCTTCCGGAGCAGGATGAGCTTCATATGACGAAGGGCAGAATGCTTCAAAATATCATGGTTTCGTTGGGCGGACGAATCGCCGAGGAGATTATCTTTGACGACATCACGACCGGCGCTTCCCAGGATATCAAGCAGGCGACCTCGATGGCGCGCGCGATGGTAACCGAGTACGGTATGTCAGAAAAACTGGGCATGATCAACTACGGCGGCGACAACAACGAGGTCTTTATTGGCCGCGATCTGGCGCATACGAGAACCTACAGCGAGGAAGTGGCGAGCGAGATCGACAGCGAGGTAAAGCGCATCATCGATGAGTGCTACGCCAAGGCAAAACGGATCATTCTCGACCATGAAGATGTGCTTCATTCCTGCTGTGCCCTGCTGATGGAGAAGGAGAAGATCGGCCAGGCTGAGTTTGAAGCGCTGTTTCAGGATGGAGAAAAGCCGTCAGGGGAAGCTGAAACTCCGGTGACAGAAGCATAAAAAGTTGAAAGCATGAGACAGGTCTGGAAATAAGCCTGAAAAAAGGTGCCAGTCAGCTGCCAGAATGTGCGGGAAACATCCCGGACAGCCATCGGATAGATGGAAATGGCAGTGGCGGCACCTTCTTTTATGCAAATTTCAGGCGGATTTTGCTGGATATTTCGGGAGAGAATGTTGATTTGCACAAAAAAGAAATCGAAATAAAACGATGTTTGTGCACACTTATTTCTGCTCCTATGCTATTATAATAGACGTAACCCCCCCAATACATTATATAGTTTTTGCTACACCCCATAAAACGAAATACCTTCTCCTAAAAAGGTCAGCTACCCCGCTGACCTTTTTTATTTCATAGAAAATTACGTCCTATGAAACAAAAAATGCTCCGCGAGGATGCGCACTCGCGCGAAGCAGAAACATGTCGCAAGCGACCGCG
>ERZ772867.1485-NODE-1485-length-26610-cov-6.343513_pt1 | contig 26610 bp, 27 predicted proteins | sample MGYA00511341_ERZ772867 | MGnify/ENA primary metagenome ERZ772867 (study PRJEB29015, sample SAMEA2737707) | human gut metagenome | biome: human gut; feature: human-associated habitat; material: faeces | place: China | collected 2012 ... | reverse complement strand
TCAAATGAGTAGATGCCGGTCGGGACTTATAGACGCTAAGCGGAGCTTATCTAAGACTGGTCACGAAAATCCCGACAATGAAGAGCCTTGATTCCGATAAGAAAGCCGCAAAGACCGCGGAGCCAGCCGTGGCGGAGCCGGAGAAGATAGACTTCTCCAACGTTGAGATAGAGCCGCTGTTCAAGGACTTTGTCGATTTTGAGACCTTCTCCAAGTCCGATTTCCGCGCGGTCAAAGTTCTCGTCTGCGAAGCCGTGAAGAAGTCGAAGAAGCTTCTGAAGTTCACGCTTGACGACGGCACGGGCGAGGAGCGCACCATTCTCAGCGGTATCCACGCTTATTATGAGCCGGAAGAGCTGGTCGGCAAGACCTGCATCGCCATCACGAATCTTCCTCCGCGCCCGATGATGGGTATCGAGTCCTGCGGTATGCTGATCTCCGCCGTGCACCATGAAAACGGCGAGGAGAAGCTGCACCTGCTGATGGTCGATCCCCATATCCCCGCCGGTGCAAAGATGTATTAATAGGTATAATTAATGGGCAATTCCAATCGGGATTGCCCATTTTCTAAAATGAACGGAAAAGCAACTGGCCGAATTGAAAACGAGGAGATGACATGAAAAAGAAAATTGTTATAGTACTGTCTGTGATATTAATCTGTCTGATTGGCGTTATTGTGTGGTACAATACCCCTCTTGGCTTGACGGATTTAGCTCCTGATGAAGTCATGGAAATTGTTGTTTTTAATGGCAATAGCGGAGAAACAACGCACATTTCTGATGAACAGCAGATTCAGCATATTATACAGAATTTGAATGATGTCGAAGTGAAAAGGTCGAAGCCGTCTGTCGGATATATGGGATATAGTTTCAAAATGACCATTTATTTATCTGGCGGAAACGAGGCAGACGGCTGGAACAATTTTATTATCAATTCAGAGAATACAATTAGAAAAGACCCGTTTTTCTATTCTGTTGTATCAGGAGAGATCGATTACGATTATATTGAGAGTATCGTAAAATAATCAACTTGCCCTTTGAGAAAGGCTAAACCCTTTTCTCAAAGGGCTTTTTCTGTTTTCACGGGCTGCACGATAAAGCGCAAATTCTCTCACGGGAGTGACGCGATTTGTGCAGAACGCGCGATATTGCACACGCAGAGAGAACAAAATTATGGAAAATTAATGGTTACAAAACAATGGTAAAAAAGACAAAAAGATACACAAACTTTCTCTTGATTTTTCGCCGAGATACCCCTATAATAATGTTGATCGGTGGTTAGAAGTGGTGAGAAATGGGGCAATGCCCCACGGAAAGGGGCGACGTTCCATGACGGGCGAATATCAGCATTCTCTTGACAACAAGGGGCGTCTCTTTATCCCTGCAAAGCTCAGGGACGAGCTGGGCGAGGTCTTTTTCGTCACTCTTTCCATGGATCGCTGCCTCAGCGTGTACAGCGCTGAGAACTGGCAGGTGTTTTCCGATAAGGTCAACGCCATGCCGTACGTCAAGCAGAGGAAGATGCGCCCGCTTTTCGCGTACGCCGCGCGCTGCGAGCTGGACAGTCAGGGGCGCGCACTCATCCCGCAGAACCTGCGCGATTACGCAGGACTTGTGAAGAACGTCACCGTCGTGGGCTGCAATAACCACGCGGAGCTGTGGGACAGCGAGAACTGGGCGGCTGTGTATTCCGCGGAGACTACGCCGGAGAACATTGCGGCGGTTATGGAGGAGCTTGAATTCTGATGGACGAAGCGAAGCACGTTTCAGTGCTCCTGAACGAATGTATTGAAAATCTGAATATAAAACCGTCCGGAATATACCTCGACGGAACTCTCGGCATGGGCGGCCATTCCTATCAGATAGCGTCCCGCCTTACGACGGGCAGACTCATCTGCATTGACCGCGACGAGACGGCGATAGAGCGCGCCGGCAAGCGCCTTGCCCCGTTTGCGGATAAGATAACGCTTGTGCACGGCAATTTCTGCGACGCCGCGCAGATACTCGATTCCCTGAATATTCCCGAAGTTGACGGTATGCTTTTTGACCTCGGTGTTTCATCTCCACAGCTTGATGAAACTTGGCGGGGCTTTTCTTATATGCACGATGCGCCGCTGGATATGCGCATGGATTCCGAAGACAGCCTAAGTGCGTACGAAGTAGTGAATACATGGCCGGAGGACAGGCTGAACCGTATCCTCTGGGATTACGGCGAAGAGCGGTATGCCCGCCGTATCACGAACGCCATACTCGCGGCGAGGGCGACGAAGCCGATAGAATCCACGCTGGAGCTGGTCGATATCATCAAAAGCGCCATGCCCGCGGCGGCGCTGCGCGAGAAGCAGCATCCCGCGAAGAGAACGTTTCAGGCGATACGCATCGCCGTCAATGATGAGCTGGGCGCGATATCGACTATGATGGAGACCGCGCCAGACAAGCTGCGTGTCGGCGGCAGGCTGTGCGTCATTAGCTTCCATTCGCTGGAGGACAGGATCGTGAAAACCGCTATAGCCGCGCGCGAAAACGGCTGCACCTGCCCGCGCGAAGCGCCGGTATGCACCTGCGGCTTTGTGCAGACATTGAAAAGCGTAAAAAGAAAGCCGATACTTCCGTCTGAGGACGAGATAAAGACAAATCCTCGCTCGCGCAGTGCAAAGCTCCGCGTCGCAGAGAGGGTTTGATTGATGGAGAAAAGGCTGAGTTTGACCCTGTTCCGCGCGATAATTGTGCTGTTTTCGTGCGTTCTGCTGGTGTTCACAATGCTGAACACGGTGAAGCTCGCGGCGATGAACGACAGAGCCGCAAAGACCGAAAAGGCGATAAAAGAATTATCGGTTGAAAACGACGTCCTGCTTGCTCAGTATGAGAGCAGTATGGGACTTGACGAGATAGAGCAATATGCGACCGAGGTGCTCGGCATGCAGAGATGCGCTCCGGGACAGATAGTATATCTGGAGGCACCGGGGGATACAGGCTGAGCCGCGAGTGGTATTTGGATAAGCTGCTGAATATATTTATATATCTTATCAGCAGGAGAATACCATGCCTGAGAATAACGCTAAAACTTCCGTGAAAACCGGCCCTAACCGGCAGATGCTCCGCCGCACGCTGTTTTTGATGGCAGTGTGCGGCATCGCCGCATTTTTGATACTCCTTGGGCGGCTGTATAAGCTGCAGATAGCAGACCATGAATATTACGAAAAACTCGCCATAAGCCAGCAGCTGCGCGAAGCACCGACTGCGGCGGCGCGCGGGAAGATTTACGACACGAACATGAACATCCTTGCCGTCAGCGCGACGGTGGATAATGTGTACGTCAGTCCCGCGGAGATCGAGATGTATGGCGAGGACAGGGCGCTTATCGCGTCGGGGCTTGCAGATATACTCGGTCTGGATTATAATGACGTGTACGAAAAGACCGGGCAGACCGGCTCATGGTATGTGACGGTCAAGCGCAAGGTCGAGGCGGAGTACGCGGAGAAAATACGCGAGTTCAAATCCGAAAACAATCTTCGCGGTGTCCGGCTGGAGACCGACACAAAGCGCTACTATCCGAATTCCTCCCTTGCATGTCACCTTATCGGCTTCGTCGGTACGGACAACAACGGCCTGGAGGGCATAGAGGCGCAGTACGAATCGGCGCTCGCCGGTATGGCCGGTCGGACAGTACGGACGACAAACGCCTACGGCACGGAGCTGCTGTTCGGCCAGTTCGAGGAGTTCTGTGCGGGCGAGAACGGATATGACGTCGTCACGACGATAGACTCTACCATCCAGTATTATATAGAGAAGCATCTCAAGCAGGCCGTTGAGGATTACGATATCCAGAACGGAGCCGGAGCGATCGCAATGGATGTGAATACCGGCGCGATACTCGCCATGGCCTCCATAGATGGCTATGATCTGAATAACTTCCTGGCCGTGAGCGATGAAGCTCAGGCTATGGTCGATGCGGCTGCCACCCCTGAGGAGGCGCAGGAGCTTCTTGCTGCGGCGCAGGCAAGGCAGTGGCGCAATAAGGCGCTCTCGGACACCTACGAGCCGGGGTCGACCTTCAAGATAATCACGCTCTCGATGGCGCTTGAAGAGGGAAGCGTGTCGGAAAGCGACAGCTTCTTCTGCGGCGGCAACGTCAGCGTTCTGGGCCGCACCTCGCCTATACGCTGCTGGAAGAGCGGGGGGCACGGCTCCCAGACGCTCACGCAGGCGGTGCAGCATTCCTGCAACGTGGCCTTTGTGAACATCGGGCAGCGCGTGGGCGCGGAGACCTTTTACAAATACTGCGAGGGCTTTGGCTTCCTGAACCTCAATTCTGATCCGGACGCGAACCTCACCGCGAAAACCGGCATCGATCTTGCAGGGGAGAGCGGCAGTATCTGGTGGAGCCAGAATACCTTCTGCTCGCCGAAAAATTTGTCGCAGCTTGCGGCGGCGTCATTCGGGCAGACTTTTACGATAACGCCGCTCCAGCTCATAACAGCCGTCAGCGCCTGCGTGAACGGCGGAAGGCTGATGAAGCCCTACGTCGTGCGCCGGATGCTCAATTCAGACGGATCGCTTGCCTATGAGCGCGAACCGACGCTTGTGCGCCAGGTCATCAGCGAAGAGACGAGCGCGAAGGTCAGGTCGATACTCGAGCGTGTCGTCGGGGACGATAAGGACGGTACGGGGCGCAATGCCGCCGTTCCGGGTTATCGCATTGGCGGCAAGACCGGAACCTCGGAGAAGGTCAGCCTTGAGGCACAGACCGGCGAGAAGGAATACATCGTGTCCTTCATCGGTTTTGCACCGGCGGAGGATCCGCAGATCGCGGTGCTTGTCTTTCTCGATACGCCGTCGAATAAATCCGGCATATACATAAGCGGCGGCCAGATGGCCGCGCCCGTCGTCGGAAACATGATGGCGGATATACTGCCGTATATCGGAGTTGAAGCGCAGTACAGCGAGGAAGAGCGCGCCAAGATGGACGTTGCGGCACCGCAGCTTGTGGGCCTGAGCAAGGCGGAGCTGACCGCGGAGCTTCAGAACGCTGGGCTCAGATACCGCAGCATCGGCGAGGGCGAGACCGTCACCGCGCAGCTTCCCGAAGCCGGATGCAGCATAGCGGCGGGGAGCGAGATCATCGTGTACTTTGACCGCGAGCCGTCCGCTGATCTGGAGACAATGCCTGACCTCGGCGGCATGAGCTATGAAGAGGCGAGAGACACGCTGTCATATTATGGCATATATATTCGGACGGACAGTCTGGTGACCGACGCCGCAGGACAGAAGGTCAACGCGCAGAACATCCTCCCGGGGCGCAAGGTAGAGCACGGCACCGTCGTGGAGGTCACGCTCGTGAGCGGGGACTCCTCGCTGCTGGGCAGATATTAAAGGAGAAAAATATGAAACTTCGTGAGCTGATAAAGAACCTGAGCATAATAGAAATGAACGCCGACGCCGAGCTTGAGATAAGCGGCGTGAGCTATGATTCGCGCAAGACGGAAAAAGGGGATATGTTCGTCGCAATACGCGGCTTTGAGGCCGACGGGCACAAATTCATCCCGAAGGCCGTTGAAAACGGCGCGGCGGTGATACTCTGCGAGGAGAAGCCATCCTGCGATATACCCTATGTCCAGGTATCCGATTCGCGCTATGGTCTTGCGATAGTCAGCCGCGACTTCTTCGGCGATCCCGCCTCGGAGATGACGATGATCGGCATCACCGGAACCAGCGGAAAGACCAGCTCAAGCTACCTGATAAAGCACATGCTCGAGAGCAAGCTTGACGCGAAGGTCGGCCTTATCGGCACGAACGGGAACATGATAGGCGACGAGTTTCTGCACACCGAGCACACGACGCCGGAGAGCTACGAGCTGCACAAGCTCTTCCGCCATATGGCGGATTCGGGCTGCACGCATGTCGTGATGGAGGTGTCCTCCCACTCGCTGACGCTTGAGCGCGTGGCTGGAATACATTTTGACGTTGCACTCTATACAAATCTCTCGCAGGATCATCTCGATTTCCACGGGACGATGGAGGAGTACGCCGCAGCGAAAAGAAAGCTGTTCAGTATGTGCTCCATCGGCTGCTTCAATCTTGACGACGCATGGGCGGACTTCATGCGCGACGGCGCATCTTGCCGCACGATGACATTTTCGACTGAGAAGAACGAAGCCGACCTCGTCGCAAAGGACATCCGCCTCACCGCCGACGGTGTACGTTTCGCCTCGGTCAGCGGCGACGAGATAAGCATGACGAAGCTCGGCATTCCCGGCATGTTCTCCGTCTATAACGCGCTCGGCACCATGTCCGTCGGCCTTGCGCTCGGCCTCAGCCTTGCCGATTGCTCTGACGCGATGTCCAGCGCAAAGGGCGTCAAGGGGCGGCTCGAGATCGTCCCGACGGGGCGCGATTTCTCGGTGGTCATAGACTATTCGCACAAGCCCGACGCGCTTGAAAAAGTACTGAAAACGCTTAAGCCTGTAACGCGCGGCCGCCTTATCGCGCTGTTCGGCTGCGGCGGCGACAGGGATAAGCTGAAGCGCCCGATAATGGGGCGCATCGCGGCGGATAACGCCGACCTTGTTGTTGTGACGAGCGACAATCCGCGCACGGAAGATCCGGATGAGATAATCCGCGAGATAGTCGCAGGCATGAAGGATAAGCGCACGCCAACGAAAGTGATCTGCGACCGGCGCGAGGCGATAGCCTGGGCTATTGACAATGCGGCGCCAGGTGATGTATTATTGCTTGCCGGTAAGGGGCACGAGGACTATCAGGTCGTCGGCCACGAAAAGCATCATATGGATGAGCGCGAGATAGTAGCCGATTGTTTGAAGAAATGATCTGCCGCGCTCTGCGGGATAAAGTCAACACGGGAAGAGGAAAATACGATGACGATAAAGCTGATAAGCGCATTCATACTGGCCTTTTTATTCGCGACCGCGTTCGGGAAGTTCTATATACCGTGGCTGCGCAAGCAGAAGGCCGGACAGGAGATCAAAGAGAACGGCCCCACCTGGCACATGGCAAAAACCGGCACACCGACCATGGGCGGCGTTATGTTCATCCTCGCGGTGACCTTTGTTTGCCTGACCATAGGCTTTCCGTCACTGGTAAAGGGGAACTGGGTGCATATCTTTGTGCTGCTGTTCGCTCTGGTGTTCGGCGCGATCGGCTTTCTGGACGACTGGGAAAAGCTCAAGAAGAAGCAGAACCTCGGCCTGACCGCAAGCAAAAAGTTCCTGCTCCAGCTCGCGGCAGCACTGGTTTTCGTGCTGCTGATGCGCCGCATCGGCTACACGCGACCGAACCTCTATATCCCGTTCTTCAATAAAACTGTTCCCATGCCGGAGTGGCTGTATTTCGTGTTCGCGGCATTTATAATCGTCGGAACGGTCAACGCCGTGAATATAACCGACGGCGTGGACGGCCTTGCCAGCGGCACCTCCGTTCCCGTGTGCCTGTTCTTTGTATGCGTTACCGTTGCGTGGGGCGAGGAATTCCTTGAACTCGGCATATTCGCATCCGGCCTCGCGGGCGGCCTCGTCGGCTTCCTTATGTATAATTTCAACCCCGCAAAGGTGTTTATGGGCGACACCGGCTCCCTGTTCCTCGGCGGAGCCATTGCCGCCATGGCCTTCGCGTACGATATGCCGCTGATACTCATCACTCTCGGCATCATGTATATCATCGAGACTCTGTCCGACATAATTCAGGTCGGCTACTTCAAGCTCAGCCACGGCAAGCGCATATTCAAGATGGCACCTTTCCACCATCATCTTGAGATGGGCGGATGGACGGGCAAAAAGTGGAGCGAGAAAGAATTATTTTTGCTGTTTACAAGCATATCTCTGACCTTTGCTGTCATATCATTTATTGGGGTGTTCCAGCGTTACGCCCTGTAATGCTTGATAAAAAAGTCGGGGAGGTGGGAAAATGCGCTATGACAGTGCCCGCCTCACCGGCTTTTCGACTAATTACGACTCGAAGAGGCGCGGGAGCATTGACAGCACATTTTTCGTTCTTGTTCTGCTGCTGCTTGCTGCCGGCGTCGTTATGGTGCTGTCTTCGAGCTTTGCCCGCGCGTATTACGACCCGGGCAATATAACGGGCGGCAACGCGGCCTATTATTTCACCCGCCAGCTGCTGTTCGCGGTGCTCGGCACGGCGGCAATGATAGCGGCGTCAAAATTCCCGATGGGGTTTTACCGCCGCTATGCGTGGCATTTTATGGCGTTGACCGTTGTGCTGCTTATGCTTGTGCCGGTCATCGGTGTGAAAGCCAACGGCTCACGGCGCTGGCTTGGCGTTGGCGGTCTCACGCTTCAGCCGTCGGAGCTTGCGAAGCTCGGCGTGATACTCTGCTTTTCCTCGCTCATATGTCGCATGCGCGGCAGGATGAGCACGTTTAAATACGGCATCCTGCCGTTCGCGGCGATATTGGGGCTTATCGTGGGGCTGCTGGTGCTTGAGCCGCATTTCTCCGCGTCGATAATAATCATCGCCGTAGGCGGCGTGATGATGTTCCTCGGCGGGGTAAGGCTCGGCTGGTTTATCGGCGCGGGCAGCGCGGCGGCGGTCGGGATCGGCGTTCTGCTTATGCTGTTTCCGTATGCATCCGGCCGCATAAACACATGGCGTGACCCGTTTTCAAGCTCGTCCGACGAGGGGTATCAGATCGTGCAGTCGCTCTATACAATCGGCTCAGGCGGTCTCAGCGGCCTTGGTCTCGGCATGAGCAGGCAGAAGTATCTCTACCTGCCGGAGGAGCATAACGACTTCATCTTCTCCGTCGTCTGCGAAGAGCTGGGCTTCATCGGCGCGGCGCTGATACTGCTGCTGTTCGCGCTGCTCATCCTGCGCGGCTATTGGATCGCGCTGCACTGTCGGGACAGATTCAGCTTTCTGGTCGTTGCCGGCATCACAACGCTGCTGGCGATACAGGTGTTCCTGAACGTCGCTGTCGTCACGAATCTTGTGCCGTGCACTGGCATTTCGCTTCCGTTTTTCAGCTACGGCGGCACGGCGCTGCTCATCCAGCTCGGCGAAATGGGGATTATTCTGAGCGCATCACGGGATGTCATAGAAAAATAAAAAGATAAAATCCGAAGGGAAGTGTTTATATGAAGTTTATATTCACCTGCGGCGGCACTGCCGGTCATATAAATCCGGCGCTGGCGATAGCCGGCCGGCTGCGCGAGCTGATGCCGGACTGCGAGGTGCTGTTCATCGGCGCCGAGGGCAAGATGGAAATGGAGCTCGTGCCGCGCGAGGGCTATGAGATAAAGCCCCTGAAGATAACCAACATAAGCCGCGGGCACAGTCTCAGCGCGATGGTGCACAATCTTGAGACGCTGAAAAACGTCGCAGTTTCCACGCATGAGGCGAAGAAGATAATCCGCGATTTCAAGCCCGACGCCGTTATCGGCACTGGCGGCTATGTCTGCTACCCTGTGCTCATGGCGGCGTCCGAGCTGCATATTCCGACCGCTGTGCATGAGAGCAATGCCGTCCCCGGCCTCACGACGAAGCAGCTCGCGGGGCATGTGGACAGGATAATGCTTGGCCTTGAGGACAGCAAAAAGTATTATAAGCAGCAGGAGCGCGTTGTCGTCACCGGTACGCCCGTTCGCGGCGCGTTCGCGTGCTACACGAAGGACTCGGCGAAAAAGGAGCTGGGTCTCCCGGCAGACAAGCCGCTGGTCGTTTCGGTCTGGGGCTCTCTCGGCGCGGGGCATATGAACGACACCATGGCCGAGATCATCCCGATGCTGCGCGGACTTGACGAGTTCCGCCTCATCCACTCCGTCGGCAGTATGTACTATAAGGGCTTCATGGAGAAGCTCAGCGAGACTGCGCCGGACTACGCGTCCTACGGCGTCGATATACGGGAATACATATTCGACATGCCGCGCGTGATGGCGGCGGCCGACCTCATCATGTGCCGCGCCGGCGCATCGACGCTGTCGGAACTGACGTATATGGGCAAGCCCGTTATCCTTGTCCCGTCGCCGAACGTCACGAATAATCATCAGGAGAAAAACGCGCGTGTGCTTGAGCGCGCTGGCGGCGCGAAGGTGTTCCTCGAAAATGAGTTCGAGCCGGAGACGCTGCTTGCCTGCGTGCGTGAGTTGCTGCACGACGAGGCAAAGCTCGACGAGATGTCGAAGGCCATGGCCTCCCTCGCGGTCACTGACGCGACCGACCGGATCTGCGGCATAATTCTTGACATCGTACACGAAAAGAACTGAGAAAAAACACATAATAAGCCCCCGCGGCATAGTATGGCATAAATCATGCGCGGGGGTGTTTTATTTTGGATATATGGCGAATAAAGGGCGGCCGCAGGCTCGACGGAGCTTGCTTTGTCCAGGGCTCCAAGAATGCGACCTTACCGATAATTGCCGCCTCGCTCGTAGTGCCGGCGGGATCGGAGCTGCTGAATGTGCCGCAGCTTCGGGATGTTGACGCAGCGCTGCGCATAGTGCGGCACCTCGGATGCACCGCCGAACAGCGCGGCGGCGACGTGTACATAGATTCCACGCAGCTTTCGTATTGTGCGATACCGCATGACCTGATGGAGGAGATGCGCTCGTCGGTCATCTTCATGGGCGCGCTGCTCGCCCGCTGCGGCGAGGCGAGACTGTCGCTCCCCGGCGGATGCCAGCTGGGAAAAAGGCCGATAGACCTGCACCTCGCGGCGCTGCGCAGCCTCGGCGCAGAGATTGAGGAGAACGGGCGTGAGATATACTGTCACGCGGCGGAGCTTCGCGGCGCGGAGATCGTGCTGCCGTTTCCGAGCGTCGGCGCGACGGAGAATACGGTGCTTGCCGCGTGTGCGGCGAAGGGCGAGACCGTTATCCACGGTGCTGCGCGTGAACCGGAGATAATCGCGCTCCAGGAGTATCTGAACCTTCTTGGAGCCGACATAAGCGGCGCTGGCACGGGGGATATATACATCAGAGGCATGGAGCCGGAGACGCAGGTCTGCTTCAGAATAATGCCCGACAGGATCGTCGCCTCGACTCTTGCCTGCGCAGCGGCCGCCTGCGGGGGCGATGTTGAGCTTCGCGGCGTGGATCCCGCGCATTTTTCTACGGTTCTCTACTTCCTAAATCAATCAGGATGTGATATAATATCAAATAAACGTTCCGTCAGGCTCATATCCGACGGGCGGCTGAAGGCCGTCGAGGAGATATCGACTGCGCCGTACCCCGGCTTCCCGACCGACGCGCAGCCGGTGCTCATGGCGGCGCTGCTGAAGGCCGAGGGAAGAACGCTTATAACCGAGAACATATTTGAAAACCGCTTCCGTCAGGCGGCGGAGCTGCGCCGTCTCGGCGCGGATATCACCGTATCTGGCCGCAGGGCGGAGATATGGGGAGTTGACCGCCTGCGCGGCACGATGCTCAACGCGACCGACCTGCGCGGCGGCGCGGCAATGATAATTGCCGGACTTTGCGCGGAAGGGGAGACCGTCGTGCGTGACGACGGGCACGTCACCCGCGGGTACGAGCGGTTTGACCGCAAGCTCCGCTCGCTTGGTGCGGATGTGAATCTTGAATATTAATACATATCCCGAAAGGAAAATGATAAATGGCACACAGCCTACACTCACAGCAGCCGCCGGAGAGCAAGCACGGCGAGCATAACGCCCCGCGGAAGCACACCAGCGTCAATGCGCTGATCGGCTTCGTCCTTGTCGTCATAGCGGCAATATTTGTGATGAGCGTCCTTTTCCGCGTGCACGATATACGTGTGGAGGGCAACGAGCATTACACCGATGAAGAGATAATAAAGGCCATAGACATAGAGGACGGCGATAACCTGTTTTTCTACGACCGTATCGCCGCTGTCAGCCGTGCGCTCGCAAAATTGCCGTACATTGAGGAGGTTTCCATCACGCGAAGCCTCCCCGACAGGATAACCATTACCGTGACGGAGAGCAAGGCTATGGCCTACCTCGTCGTCGGTGATGAGGACTGGACGCTCGACCATAACTGCAAGGTGCTCGGCAAGGCGGCCGACGGTGAGCAGGATCAGCTCATCCCGATAGTCGGCTTCGACCCCGGCACGCTGCTCATCGGCGAACAGCTCACGACCGGAGACGGAAGCATCGCGCCGGTCGAGTATCTCGCGGAGATACTGTATCAGCTTCAGGAGCGCGGTTTGGCGTCCAACGTCACGCGCATCGACTTCTCCGATCCTGACGCCGTCAAGTTCTCGTACGGGCGGAAATACACGGTGATCCTCGGCTCGTACAGCGAGGTCGAGTATAAATTTGGAATGTTTGTCTCCGTGATGGAAAAGCTAAAAGCGGGCGATGTGGGCATCATAAACCTGTCGGATACGTCCACCGCGCATTTCAGCCCCAACTGATGCTGCGTAATTTACAAAACGCTTACAAAAAAATAAAAAAAGATATTGACCGCGCGGGGAAAATGTAATATTATAAACACTACCAAGCTTAGATATATTTCACAGAAAGTGATGTAAACAATACAGGGAGGCAAGAGCTATGGATTTCAAGGCCGAAACGGGTCCGGAAAATGTTGTTACAATTAAGGTAGTTGGTGTCGGCGGTGCCGGCAACAACGTCGTAAATAGAATGGTAAAGACCGGCACACAGGGTGTCGAGTTTATTGCCGTCAATACGGACAAGCAGGCGCTGGCCGTTTCCAACGCGGATCAGAAGCTCCAGATAGGCGAGAAGATGACCCATGGTCAGGGCGCAGGATCCGACCCTCAGATCGGCAAGAATTCCGCCGAGGAGAGCAAGAACAACATAGCAAAGGCTGTTGAAAATGCGGACATGCTGTTCATCACCGCCGGTATGGGCGGCGGCACCGGCACCGGTGCGGCTCCCGTTGTCGCGGATATCGCGCGCGAGGCCGGTATACTTACCGTCGGCGTTGTCACTACGCCGTTCAAGTTCGAGGGCAAGCGCCGTATGGACCAGGCAAACTCCGGTATCAAGGAGCTGCTCGGCAAGGTCGATTCTCTGCTTATCATCCCGAACGACCGCCTGAAATACGCGACCGATCAGAAGATAACTCTCGCAAACGCGTTTGAGATAGCGGACGACGTTCTGCGTCAGGCCGTCACCAGCATTTCCGACCTTATCAAGAACACCGGCTTCATCAACCTCGACTTCGCTGACGTCACCTGCATCATGAAGGGCGCAGGCTTCGCTCACATGGGCGTTGGCCACGCAGCAGGCAAGGGCAAAGCTGAGGCCGCAGCCTTGATGGCGGTTCAGAGTCCGCTGATGGAGACCTCCATCGATGGCGCTCACGGCGTGCTGATAAACATCACCGGCTCTGAGGATATGGGGCTGGAGGATGTCGAGGCCGCCGCGAACCTCGTTCAGGAGAAGGCTCACCCCGACGCAAACATCATCTTCGGCGCGACCTTCGATTCTTCCATGCAGGACGAGATCCGCGTCACCGTTATCGCTACCGGCTTCGAGCAGAACATGGGCAGCACCTCCAACGCGAGCGCAGCTGCAGCCGCGGCTCCGGTTCGTCCGGCTCCGGTGCGTGAGAAGCAGGGTCTCTTCACCGGCGCATCCGAGAAAGCGGCGGCAGCCGCTGCTCCGGCCGCTCCCGCAGAGCAGGAAGCTCCCGCAGCCGAGGATCCGTTCGACAGCATCTTCAAGCTCTTCAACTCTAAATAAACAGGTCTTATGACTTGTGACCGCATGGGCTGACCGGCGGCTGAATTAAAACTCCTCCATCCCAACGGACGGAGGAGCTTTTTACCGGAGAGATTTTAATGGTCAACAAATCCATCAGCTTTGTAAAAGAATTTGCCCGCCTGTATACGGGCAAACACATAACAAGGTCGTCAGCCGCACTGTCTTACTATCTGACCATGACAATATTCCCGCTGATAATCTGCCTGTACACCATGCTGGGCAACAGCTACAGTAAGGCGATGATGGTTCTCAGCTTCGCGGAGAAGTTCATGGCCGCAGAGACGGCGAGATCGATCAGGGATTTTCTCCTGTACGTCGCCTCAAATAACAGCAACGCCATGATGGTCGCGGGGCTTACCGTTCTGGTCACGTCGGCCTCGGCCGCGTGCCGCAGCCTTCAGGCCACGATAGGGGACATGCAGGGAGGTCAGCGCTTTCAGGGGCTGTTCGGCTTCCTGTTCAGCATCGTTTTCTCGCTGCTGTTCCTCGCGGCGCTGTACTTCGCGGTGCTCGTCATGCTCACGGGACACACCGTCATTGATAAAATTAACGAGCTGCTGCCGTTTATAGATATCAGCAACTCATGGAACTGGCTGAGATTTATCGTCCTGTTCGGGATATTTTTTGTGATAATCTGGGGCGTGTACGAGATTTCGAAGCGGAGCAGCGATAATTATCACACCTTCGGCGGCGCGATACTCTCGACGGTCGCCTCGGTCGTGGTCTGCGTCGCGTTCTCAATTTTTATAAGCGCGTCGGCCAAGTATCCGCTTGTGTACGGCTCGCTTGCGTCCGTTATTTTGCTGATGTTCTGGCTTTACACCTGCTGCCTGATGATCTACTGCGGCGCGGTGTTTAATATAACCATAAGAAACATTAAAAGCCGCGAGGCCGAATAATATATCCCTGCCCATGGCAGGGATATATTTTGATAATACTATGAGATATATAAAACCAGATTTTTACGATGACTTCCGCTGCATTGCCTCCGCCTGCCGTCACAGCTGCTGCGCTGGCTGGGAGATAGATATCGACGAGGACACCGCGGATTATTATGCGGAGCTGTCAGGCGCGATAGGCGGCGAGCTGCGCGCGCATATCTCTGCGGAGCCGGAGCCGCATTTTGTTATGACGGAGGACGGCCGCTGTCCGTTCCTGTGCGGGGACGGTCTCTGTCGGCTGATACTCACGCTCGGCGAGGACGCGCTGTGCGATATCTGCGCCGAGCACCCGCGTTTTTATAATTTCACGGGCGGGCGCGAGGAATCCGGCCTTGGCCTCTGCTGTGAGGAGGTCGTGCGGCTTTTGTATTCAAGCGACGCACCAATTGGCTTCATTGCCGAGGACGACGGAGAACCGGACGAGGACAGCGCAGAGGAGAACGAAATCTACCTTCTGCGCGGAAAAATCCTCCATACGCTTGCCGATAGGGCGCACCCGCTGCACCAGCGCATGGCCGCGGCCTGCGCACTGTGCGGCGAGGAGATGCCGCCGCTCGATATGCGCCGCTGGGCAGAGTTTTACTCCGGGCTTGAGCGGATGCACAAGTCGTGGGGCGCGGAATTGGATTCTCTGCGCAGCATATACACCTTTACCGTGCCGAACCTGCCGAGATATGAGCGCCTTGCGGCGTATTTTGTATACCGGCATTTTGAATCGCCGGAGACTTTGCGCTTTGCCATGCTCAGTACGGCCATCGTGGCCGCGCTCGACTCCGTGTCGCCGCCGGAGCAGCACGCGGAAAACCTGCGCATGTACTCCGAGGAGATAGAATATTCGGACGAGAATATAAAAATTATCTGTGACGCGCTGAAACAGTAATAAAATCTTTGCTTTTGCGGGAAACATATGCTAAAATAATTATTCGTTAAATCGTTTTGTTGGAGATAATTATGCCAGATATGAAAACCGAGATCGGCCGCCGGAGAACCTTTGCAATAATCTCGCACCCCGACGCCGGTAAAACCACACTTACAGAAAAGCTCCTGCTTTACGGCGGAGCGATACAGACCGCAGGCTCCGTCAAGGGCAAGGCCACGGCGCGCCATGCGGTGTCAGACTGGATGGAGCTTGAGAAGCAGCGCGGAATATCAATAACCTCGTCCGTTATGCAGTTTGAGTACGAGGGCTTCTGTATCAACATCCTCGACACCCCCGGCCATCAGGACTTCTCCGAGGACACGTATCGGACGCTTATGGCGGCGGACTCCGCCGTCATGGTCATCGACGCCGCAAAGGGCATCGAGCCGCAGACCCGCAAGCTCTTCAAGATATGCGCCATGCGGCACATCCCCATATTCACCTTTATCAACAAGCTCGACCGCGAGGCGCGCAGTCCGTACGACCTCATGGAGGAGTTGGAGAACGAGTTCGGCATCGGGACTTATCCGATGAACTGGCCCATCGGCTGCGGGCAGGAGTTCAAGGGCGTGTATGACCGCGAGAAGCAGGAAATACTCGCGTTCAGCGAATTCCACCGCGGGCAGAGCCGCATCAGCGCTATCGAGTGCAAACTGGACGAGACCGAGAAGCTGGACGAGCTGATAGGCGAGCGTCTGCGCAAAACGCTTGCCGACGATATCGAGCTGCTTGACGGCGCGGGCTATGACTTTGACATCGAAAAGGTCAGAAGCGGCCGACTCAGTCCGGTGTTCTTCGGCTCGGCGCTCAATAACTTCGGCGTTGAACCCTTCCTTGAGCAGTTTCTGAAGCTGACCATGCCGCCTCTGCCGCGCATCTCGAACGACGATATAATCGACCCGTTCGACCCGCGCTTCTCGGCCTTTGTTTTCAAGATACAGGCCAATATGAACAAGGCGCACCGCGACCGTATCGCGTTCATGCGCATCTGTTCCGGCAAGTTTGAGCGCGAGAAGGAATATTATCACGTTCAGGGCGCCAAGGCGCTCCGCCTTGCCCAGCCGCAGCAGCTCATGGCGTCTGACCGCGCCATAATCGACGAGGCTTACGCCGGAGACATCATCGGCGTATTCGACCCAGGCATCTTCTCGATAGGCGACACGATATGCGAGAAAGGGATGAACGCCTGCTTCGAGGGCATTCCAACCTTCGCGCCGGAGCATTTCGCGGCTGTGGAGCGCGTCGATACGATGAAGCGCAAGCAGTTCGAGAAGGGCATCATGCAGATAGCGCAGGAGGGCGCGATACAGATTTTCCACGAGCCGTATACCGGCGTCGAGGAGGTCATTGTCGGCGTCGTCGGCGTGCTTCAGTTTGAGGTGCTGGAATACCGCCTCAAGAGCGAATACGGCGTTGATATCCGCCGCCGCAACATGCCGTTTGAGCATGTCCGCTGGATCGACAACGAGAATATCGACGTTCACGCGCTCAACCTCACGAGCGATACCAAGTGGGTGCAGGACTTCAAGGGCAACAACCTCCTGCTGTTCACATCCGAATGGTGCATCAACTGGGCTTTGCAGAAAAACGAGGGGCTGTCCCTCAGAGAATTTAACCGTGAATAAGGAGGCGTACCATGGCAGACAAATTGATCATCGAAATATTCAGGGAAAAGAACGCGGAGGAGTTCACAAAGGCTCTCGCCGCACCTGACAGTCGCCTTGAGACGGGGAGTGCCGCCGCAATGACTGCCGCGGTCGCGATGTCCCTTGCGGCCAGAGCTGCTGCCGCATGCGACCAGAGCGGCGAAAAGGCGCAGTATATCGCGCGCAACATCGAGACTCTGCGCGGCTACATGGTGCACCTCATCGACGAGGACGTGAAGTCCCGCGGGCCGCTCCGCCGCGCGATCAAGGAGGGCGACGCGAGAACGATCGAGGCCGCGCGCCAGCCCGCCGTCTGCATCGATCAGGAGATAATCAACATGATGGGTCAGGCGCTGGAGCTTATAGCCGGACTTGCCGAGATCTGCCCCAAGGATTCGATGCACTACGTCGGCGAGGCCGCGGAGCTTGCCCTCGCCGCTGTGCGCTGTGCAAGACTGTACATCGTCGATATGGCGCGGTACAGCAGCGACGAGACTTATAAATTCGTCACCCGCCGTGAGAACGAGCTGAACATCAATAACTGCGCCGATCAGGCGGAAAAAATACGCGCCGCCGTTGAAAAAGCGCTTGCAGAGTGATATTTTACGCCAAAAAATCACAGTGGAATTTCCCACTGTGATTTTTACTTGCTGTTCAGATGTTAGCGTATACGCTGCCGAGACGCGTTGCGAAGCCGAGGGAATTGTACATGTCCTCGTCGCACGGTGCGCAGGTGACGGTTATGTCAGTGTAGCCCTGTTCGCGGCCGAAGCTATGCGCTGCATCGGTCAGCAGTCTTGCGCCGCCGTGCCCGCGGAACACCGGCTCAATGTAGAAGTCTTCAAAGATGCCGACGTTTTCGCACCGGAAGCTTGAAAACGCCGCCGCGACGCTGCACATTCCGATGCAGCGATATCCTCGCTTCAGGACGAAAAATGTAATGCGACCGTCACGAACAGCCGACTTGAGCCTTTCCTGACCGGCATCGTCCAGCGGCTCCTCGCCGATTTCGGCGCGAAAGCCGTTCTCCAGCTTCAGCAGCTGCCAATCCGCGGCGGAGACCGCTTCGACCGTGAACGGGATGTCCTCCTCCGGCGGGAGCAGCATCAGCGGCTCACCCCATTCGTCGACGCCGTTCGGAACAAAGCCGAGACTTTTCCAGAACCTTACCCGCCGCTCTTCGGCGCAGTTCAGCTCCGCGTATTTCATGCCCCGCGCCCTTGCCCAGCCGAGCAGCGCCGCGGCGCAGTCGTGCCCCGTGCCGCTGCCGCGGTACTCCGGCAGGACGCAGAATTCCAGAATAAAAAGCTTGCCGTCCTCACTCGTGAAGAGCGACGCGAGCGCAAATCCGATATCAATGCCGCCACGCCCAAAGAAAAGATAGTAGCAGCGGTCGGCGGCGCGGTCATGTGCGGCCTGTACCGCCTCGCGGTATTCGCTGCCATGAAAATATTCGCGCTCTTCGATCTCTGCGTTCGCGAATATGTCTCGGTCGTGGTATGCGCCCAGCTCGCGCCAGAAGCGCGCGGTTTCCTCAGCGGTGATCGCTTCGCGGACAGAAATTTGATTTTTCACTGATGATCCTCCAAAAAATTATTGGAGGGTTAGAAAGCGTGAACCCTCCGTACACGTTTTATTTTCATAAAAGATCACCCTTTCCGTATTATTTGCGGCTCTGACCCGCAGATCGATTATATCATCGAAGCAGAAAATTTACAAGCGCTCGGGATATTATTCGGGTTTACACAAAGCGAAAACTATGGTATGATTTAATATCATAATTTTGTCCGGAGATTTCAATGCTCGATAAACTCAGAATACTGAAAAATCAATATGAGCAGCTCCAGCGCCGCATGGAGGAACCGGAGACTTACTCCAACCCCGCGCTGTACGCGCGCTGCGAACGTGAGGCGCGGGAGCTTGCGCCGATCGTCGAGGCGTACTGTGAGTATGAGCGAGCTGAGGCGGACGTGCGCACGTCGCTCGAGCTGATGGACGACGCAGAAATGCGCGAGCTTGCGCAGGAGGAGTACGCCGAGGCCAAAGCCAGAATGGCGGAGCTGTCGGAGAAGATGAAGCTTCTGCTTCTGCCCAAGGATCCGAACGACGCGAAGAACGTTATCATGGAGATACGCGGCGGTGTCGGCGGGGAAGAGGGGATGCTCTTCGCGGCCGACCTGTTCAGAATGTACTCGATGTACGCCGAGTCGAGAGGCTGGCGGATAGAGATAGCGAACATCAATGAGACGGAGCTTGGCGGCATAAAGGAGATCAGCTTTGTCGTAGAGGGCGAGGGCGCGTACTCGCGGCTCAAGTTTGAAGCCGGCGGGCACCGCGTACAGCGCGTTCCGGTCACGGAATCTGGCGGCAGGATACACACCTCTGCAGCGACTGTTGCCGTCTTGCCGGAGATAGAGGACGTGGACTTCAAGCTCGACATGAACGATCTGAAGATCGACACCTACCGTTCGTCAGGCGCGGGCGGGCAGCATGTCAACAAGACCGAGAGCGCGATAAGAATAACGCATCTCCCGACGGGGACGGTCGTAGAGTGTCAGGACGAGCGCAGCCAGTATAAAAACAAAGACCGCGCGATGCAGATACTTCGCTCCAAGCTGTACGAGGCTGAGCAGGCGAAGCAGGCCGCGGCTGTCGCCGCCGAGCGCAAGAGCCAGATCGGCTCCGGCGACCGGAGCGAGCGCGTGCGGACGTATAATTTCCCGCAGAACCGCGTGACGGATCACCGGCTCACAGGCGACAACAAGAATTTCAATATTGCTGCCATCATGAACGGCAACCTTGACCCGCTGATAGACGCTCTGGTCACAGCGGATCAGGCGGAGAAGCTGCGGGCACAGTCGGAGGCGTGACGTGAACACAAAGAGATATATAAGCTGCACCGACGAGCTTGTCGGAATAATGCGCGTCGGCGGACTCGTAGCCGTCCCGACGGAGACTGTGTACGGCCTCGCGGGGAACGGTCTTGACGAGAAAGCCGTGGCGGAAATATACGAGGTCAAGGGGCGGCCGGAGGTCAAGCCCCTGTCGCTCATGGTGCATGACGCGGCGTCGATGGAGCGCTACTGCGAAAATGTCCCGCCGCAGGCGTATACACTCGCGAAAAAGTTCTGGCCTGGGCCGCTGACGATAGTGATGAAAGCCAAGCCTTGTGTGCCGGAGATAGTCCGCGCGGGAGGGGAGACGGTCGGCCTGCGCTGCCCGGATCACCCGCTGACGCTGGAGCTGCTCGAAAAAAGCGGCGTACCCTTTGCAGCCCCTTCGGCGAACCCGTCCGGCGAGCCAAGCCCCAAAAACGCCGACAGCGTTTTGAAATATTTCGACGGCAAGATCGACGCCGTGCTTGACGGCGGAGAATGCGGCATCGGGTGTGAATCGACGCTGATAGACCTCAGCCGCACACCGTACAGGATCCTGCGTCAGGGCGCGCTTCCGGCGGATGAGATAGCCGACGCGATTGTCGATAGTATGAAGATAATCGGCATCACGGGCGGCACAGGCTGCGGCAAGACCACTGCGCTCAACGAGCTTGAGCGCCGCGGCGCACTGCTGATAGACTGCGATGCCGTGTATCACCGGATGCTTGAGACCGACAGGCCGATGCTCGACGAGATAGAGAAGTATTTCCCAGGCGCGGTCATTGACGGGAAGCTCGACCGCAAGGCGCTCGGCGCGGTAGTGTTCACCGACGAGGAAGCCCTGCGCGTCCTGAACATAATCACGCACAGGCACATAAATCTTGAGATACGCCGTATCCTGCGCGAGCACGCGATGAACGGCGGTACGCTTGCCGCGATAGACGCGATAGAGCTGTTTTCCAGCGGCCTTGCCAAGCGCTGCACCGCAACCATCGGCGTCATCGCCGACCGCGAGGTCAGAATCGACCGTATCATGCGCCGTGACGGTATAAGCCGCGAGTATGCGATGATGCGCGTCAACGCCCAGCGGCCAAATGAGTATTTCATCCAAAAATGCAGCCATGTTCTTGAAAACAACGGTTCGCAGGAAGAATTTATAGAAAAATGCAGAAAGACATTTGAGGAGGTTTTGTGAAATGGATGAACTGAGAAGCAAGCTCTTTTACGAGCAGAAGAACGGATATGACCTTATCGACACAGATGAGCGCATCGCCGTTGAGGATTACTGCGGGCAGTATATGAGCTACCTGAACGACTCCCGTACCGAGCGCGAGGCGGTCAAGAACGCAATTGCGTTGGCCGAGGAGCAGGGCTTTGTCGAGTATGAGCTCGGCATGGAGCTGAGGCCCGGCATGAGAATATACAGAAATAACCGCGGCAAGGCGCTCATGCTTGCCGTCATCGGCAAGCAGAGCCTCGCCGAGGGCGCAGTGATTGCGGGCGCGCACGTCGATTCCCCGCGCCTCGACCTCAAGCAGATAACCATGTATGAGACCGACGAACTGTGCTACTTCAAGACGCACTACTACGGCGGCATCAAAAAGTACCAGTGGGTCACCATTCCTCTGGAGCTGCACGGCGTTGTCGCGCTCAAGAGCGGTGAGACCGTTGAAGTCACCATCGGCCGTGAGCCGGGCGAGCCACGCTTCGTTATAACCGATCTGCTGCCGCACCTCGCCGCCGACCAGATGAAGAAGACAATGGCCGAGGGCATTTCCGGCGAGGGGCTGAATATTCTCATCGGCAGCACTCCCTATGCCGACGAGGGCAAGGATCGCGTGAAGCTTGCCGTCATGAGCCTGCTTAACGATATGTACGGCATCACTGAGGAGGATTTCCTCTCCGCAGAGCTGGTTGCTGTCCCCGCCTATGATGTGACCGAGATCGGCCTTGACCGCTCTATGATCGGCGCTTACGGCCATGACGACAGAGTCTGCGCCTATGCCGAGCTGAAGGCGATATTCGATGTTGAGGATCCTGAAAAGACCAGCGTCTGCATCCTCGCCGATAAGGAAGAGATCGGCTCCGAGGGCGTCAGCGGTATGCAGAGCGCCGCGTTTGACTGCTTCATGGAGGATCTGTGCGAGTCTCAGGGCGTATCCCTGCGCCGCTGCTTCGAGAACAGCTTCTGCCTGTCCGCCGACGTCTGCAACGCCTTTGACCCGAATTATGCCGAGGTCTCTGAGAAGCGCAGCGCTGCAAAGCTGAACTACGGCATGGGTATCTGCAAGTTCACCGGCGCGCGCGGCAAGTCCGGCACGAGCGACGCTTCCGCCGAGATCGTCGCGTATCTGCGCCGCCTGTACGCCGACAAGGGTGTCGTATGGCAGATGGCGGAGCTTGGCAAGGTCGATCAGGGCGGCGGCGGAACCATCGCAAAGTTCATGGCCAACCGCAATATTGACACCATCGACGCCGGCGTTCCCGTGCTGAGCATGCATGCGCCGTTTGAGGTCGTCTCCAAGTTTGACTGCTACATGACCTATAAGGGCGTGCTCGCAGCGTACATGGATAAATAAAAATTTAAAGCGCCGGAGCAAAAGCTCCGGCGTCTATTTATAATTATAGAAATTATAAAAGAAAAACACTCCCGCATATGCGGGAGTGTCAGTTTATCAAACGAAATCAGACGAAATGCAGAACAAGAGTCAGCAGAACGAAAGCGAGGGCAAACCACTTGGTCCACCTTGCGAGCTTTGCGTCAAGAGTCTTTGCCTTGCCTTTGGACAGGAAAGTGTCGGCACCGCCGGAGATGGAGCCAGAAAGACCCGCGCTCTTGCCGCTCTGCATCAGGACGATGACAGTAAGGGCGAGGCCGGACAGAACCTGAAGAATGGTAAGAACAATGTTGAGTGCGCTCATTTATTTCAATCCTTTCGATTATGTTCAAAATAACAGCTTGATAAGTATAACACAGTGACTTGTACAATTCAAGTATTTTTTTAGCTTATCAACACATTATTTTGGAAAAAGCCGGCGCGCCCTGTCGAAGCCGACGCTGGGTGGGCTGCCGGCCCCTTATCTCAGGTCGATGACCGGCATCGTGCTGCTTGAGCCGCCGTAATACGTCGGGTACTTGCCGTCCCAGGCCTGCGCGTAGGTGTATTTTATCAGTGCCTCGGTCAGGGACGCCGCGACCTTCGCGTTCGCTTCGGCCTCGGCTTCTGCGCGGATGCGCGTGGCTTCGGCTTCTGCCTGCGCCTTGGCAAGCATCGCGTCGGCGTCAGCCTGAGCCTGAATGACCTGCACCCTCGCGGCGGCCTCAGCTTCAATGACCTCCTGCTCCGCACGGGTCTGCGCGGTGAGCTTGTTCTGCGCCGCGACCTGCTTCGCTTCGACCGCCTCAGTGAACACGTCGGTGAAATCCATATTCTCGACCGAGGTGGAGACAAGCTCTATGTTGTACTTTATAAGCTTCGCCGAGAGGTCTACCTCAATCGCCGACGCAAGCTCACTGCGCATCCCGACCAGCTCCTCGGGGTGTAGCGCGCGGTGACGGTCTTGACGGACTCCGTGATGCAGGGGATGACGACAGTCTCATAGTAGTTGATGCCGATGGTGGAGTAGATGGTCATCGCATCGGCCTTGCTTATCTGATAGTTGATGGTGTAGGTCATGGAGACCTCCTGAATATCAGAGGAGAAGCACATGAGGTCAATGCTCTGCTTCTGGACGTGGTTGTCCATCTTGACTATCTTCTGCCATGGCAGCTTGAAATGCATGCCGGCGTCAAGCGTGTAGTTCTCGACCTTGCCGAAGGTTGTGACGATACCGGTGTTGCCGGTGGGGACGCGCGTGAAGCAGGACATCACAAGGATGGCGATGAGGGCTACGCCGAGGATGATGCCGAGAGTGCGCCCCAAGCCGCCGGACTTTGCCGTTCCGGCTTCGCCCAAGGGACGTCTTTTGGTGAACATTGCCATACGATCTCTCCTTTATGCATTTAGTTTATTTTGCTTTTATCAGCAGACACACGGATTCAACGGTATTACCTCTTTCCCACAAAACTTTCCTTACTTCCTTACCGTCACGATATATCGGAAAATTGAACTCTATTGATTTCAACGGCATTTCCGACTCTCCGTTTGGGTATATTTGAATTTCTTTTATGAGATAAGAAATAACGCTTTTCTTTTCTTCATCACTCATTATAGCATAGAGCTTTCCAAAATTCTTCATTATTTTGTAAACATTCTCCAGAGTAATGGCTTCCATCTCAATAGAACTTCTTCGTAATTTTGCATCTTCAATTCGTTCCTCCAACTCAACAATCGTATCGTACAGCCCATCAAGTCTTAATGTCATATCGTGGATTTTTCTCTCACGATAACGGGCATCAGCAGGAAGATTATCAATCTCCCGTTCCAGACGAGCTTTATTCAAATCAACCTCCTTCAGCTTACTTTCATAATTTGCAATTTCCTTATCAACATTACTTGTATCTGTCTGTATTCCAATTCTGCTTTTTATCTCTCTGGCAAAGTACTTGTCACTTACCAACTCTTTGACTGCTTCAATAACAAGCGGCTCAATATCTGTTTTTCTCAAAGAAGCCTTATAATCACAATGATGTCCTCGCTCCTGCTTATTTCTCCCACATATATAATAATAGACTTCCTTATATGTACCGTCCTTATTTGTCCAAGCGTGTTTGTTAGTATACATTGAGCTTCCACACATAGGACATTTCAATACACCTGTCAAAAGATGCGACCTATCTTTGCCAACCTTTGACGGTTGCTTAATTCCCGTGGCGATACGCTTTGCACGAACCTTTTCCCATAATTCCTCGCTGACAATACCCTCGTGCTGTCCTTCCTCTAAAATATAATCATCGGTGTGAACCTGTTTATACTCGTTTTTAGTTCCTTTTACTTTCTCCCTTGTTCTTCTTCCGTAAGCAATTTTACCACAATAAACAGGATTATCTAATATCTGCCGTATAAGATGGCTGCTCCAAGTTTCCAATTTCCCATTCTGGCGTGGTATCTTTTTAATTCCTTGAAGATTAAGATATTTCGCCACTCCGCCAAGTCCAATATCAGAATTACCAAACTTCTCAAAGATAATGCGAATAGCTTTCGCTTCCGTTTCTTCTATTAAAAGCTGATTATTTTCAAGATAATATCCGTAAGGAGCAAAGCCACCATTCCAACCGCCCTGTCTGGCTTTTTCCCTGCGTCCATTCATTGTCTGCTCTATAATATTTTCTCTCTCAATTTCTGCAACAGCAGAAAGAACAGATATTAAAAGCTTTCCGCTTGTCTGTGATGAATCAATTCCTTCTTCAATACAAATAAGGTTTATGCCATAAGACTGAACGAACTCCAATGAATTTAAGATGTCTGCTGCATTTCTTCCGAAGCGTGACAACTTATATACTAAAATATAATCTATCTCTAATCCGTTTTTTATATCAGACAGCATTTTCTTAAATGCAGGTCGCCCCTCAATAGATTTTCCTGACTTTCCTGCGTCCTCATATACACCTACAATCTCCATTTCCTCTCTGTCTGCAAATCGTTTCAAACTATTTTTCTGACCTTCAAGGCTATATCCATCAACCTGCATTTCTGTACTTACTCTTGGATATAAAACACATTTCTTTCCCTCTCTGTTCATTCTGTTACCTCCGATAGTTTAGAAAAATGTGATATGTAAGGTTGCGTAAGATTACGCAACACAATCTAAATCTTGCAGAACTGATTTTCCGTATTTTTCAACTATCTGCACCATAGCACTGATAAAAGCGTCAAAGTTTTCCTTTTCATCAGCTACAATGTCAGGCTGCTGTTCTGCATTCTCTATTATTTTTACATTTTCCATCTGAATACCTCCGCAAGAGCAAAGCGGCTGTTCACTCTAAATTATAGAGATACAGTCGCCCTTTGGCGAATGTGCAAATCCACCCACACATTCACATTTACACATTTTTATCAATTCTTTTTTCAAGCGAAACGCTGATAGCCAGAGCTTTATCAACAGCAACAAGAAAACGCCCATCAAGGGTTCCTAAATACTCTTGCAGGCGTTGTTTATCAATGGTACGAATTTGCTCCAATAAGATAATGGAATCTTTATCAAGTCCATTGACATTGTGTACGATAGTGTGTGTCGGTAGTTTTTTCTTTGTTCCAATCTGTCCTGTAATCGCCGCTACAATGACCGTAGGGCTGTGCTTATTCCCTGTATCATTAGAAATGATAAGTACAGGTCGTGTACCGCCCTGCTCCGAGCCGATGACGGGGTTTAAATTTGCGTAGTAGATGTCGCCACGCTTAATGATTCTATCCATAGTGTTTGACCTCCCATTTGGATTTAGGCAGGAGCATCCTGCCTATGTAACAGCCAAACACAAGGAAGTATTTAAGGTCGGAGCATATAAACAAAGCTCTGTTCTTATGACCGCCCTGTATCTGGCATTATGATAGGAAGCATTTCAATTTGTCCTCGACACCCCGAAATGCTATGGGAAGTCGCCAAACGGT
>ERZ772867.1482-NODE-1482-length-26673-cov-5.329777_pt1 | contig 26673 bp, 15 predicted proteins | sample MGYA00511341_ERZ772867 | MGnify/ENA primary metagenome ERZ772867 (study PRJEB29015, sample SAMEA2737707) | human gut metagenome | biome: human gut; feature: human-associated habitat; material: faeces | place: China | collected 2012 ... | reverse complement strand
ACTGCGTCTCGCCCCATGAGTATCTGCGCTGATACACCGGTACTGTGAACCGAAGCGAACCGGTTAATAAGTCCAGCAGGATTTTCTTGCCAGCGTCCATGGTGCCACCTCTCGAAACATTGATTTTTCACCCTCATTTCCCATGAAATGAGAGCAACAGCCACGTGACACCGCAAGCAATGCGTCTCTATGGCATCTCAATTAAAGCGTAGATGATTACTTCTTTAATGTTGCCTTGATCGCCATGAAGACCGCCTTGCCGACTTTGGGACCATACTTTCTTATCAAAGCGACCATCAAAGTTCCCATGGCGATTCCGGTCTTTTTCAGGTAGCCGGTAATTTCTTCCCAGCAAGCAGGACAGAACGGCAGCTTGTTGTCGGAAGCCAGTTCTATCTTGCACTTGATACAAGAGCGTTTTTTCGACGCAGGATTCTCTTCGTCAACACCTGCAATTTCATCAGCAACTTTTTCAGCATCCTCAGTTTTCTTCATCATGCTGCTTCTCCTCATCGTTAGAATCATTCCCGTTCCCATCATTCTCGGTAATGAGCTTCGGAGAGATTACTTCGCCCGCGTCGAGAGCCTTCACCACGCTTTCAATGTTCGCTGCAACCTGCAAAGAACCATCAATAAACTTTTTCTGATTACGGCCCCTGTTCTTGCTCTTCACGCTGCCTATAAGGTTGAGCATCGTATCGCGCTTATCGAGATCATAGTTCTTAATGAACTTATTAAGATCCTGAAGGCAATACGCGGCCACGTCCTGTTGTCCCAACGCCATATGCGTTTGCATCTGCACGTTCACTGCATTCACAATCGCCACATAATCCTGCATTGCCCTTAATGCAGCATCCGATTTCTTGCTACCCTGCTTCACCAGCCGCTGCTGCTGCGCAAAATTACGCACCAGCAAAGCCTTCGCGCGCGTGGCCTCGTTCAACGCTTCACGTACATACTCATTACGTTCCCGACTGCTCTCGATACGACACGCTTGCTGGAACATATCAAACGCGGCATCGACACGGGCCAAACGATCCTGCTGCATTTCCTCACCGAGCTGTTGCACAGCTCGGACGACTTCATCGATTTTTTCCATTACCAAGCAAAGGGCAGCCTGTGTTTCAAGATGCTGCATAGCCGGCAATAACGTATCATTTCTGACAACTTTCTCCAAACGCACTTGTTTGAAGATTTTATTGCGTTCATCGAACACTTCAGCGAGAATCTCACCGTTTTTATCCGTGGCGAAATGGAGTTTGCCCTCTTCAATCATGCGCATGATATGTTCCGGAAGCTTGGCTTCCAAATGCACAGTTCCGCCAAACATACTTTCTAATGTTTCCGCCAGAGCCGGAAGCATGGTTGAGAGCCATTTCCAATTAGTCAAATGCCGAAACAGATTCTTGCTGTCTTCGTCAGACAACCAAATCTCGCCACACCGGCCATCATCCATCACGATTTCGCAAGGCACAATTGGCACAGGACGATACTCCCCCTGCTTGTATATTGGCAAGCTCGGATCATCACCGCGAAAACCGCAATACGGACACATGGTCGCGGTCTCTGCCACATACGTTCCGCAAGCTGGACATTGGACATTCATTTTTGCCTCACTTCTCGCTGACCCGCTGATACGTGACCTTGCATTCCTTAACGCGGCGGAGCTGCTGATGGCGCAACAGCGGGTTAAGCCAATCGCCGTCAACGAATTTTTGGAAGATGTCAAGCCCGCGGCCGGGAAGAATCTCCCATCCGGTATCCGAAGTAATGGAACGGTCGTGCAAAGTGTCTCTGAATTCGTATGTGAGGTTCACGCCCAGCTGTGCGAACGTCGATGCCAATTCGTTCAAACCATTTAGCTGCGCTTCCACGAATCCAGGCTCATTATGCCCGGTCACCAGATGAACGGCTACATCCTCATCGGGATTTTTGCATCTCAGCAGCATCTCCAAGAACTCAGCCAGATTACGCAGCTGGTACGGCTTACGCACATACGCATCCTCTACAACGATTTTCTTTGCCCCGGCCAAGTAGGGGCCGAATAATCCGAAATACGTGATTCCACGTTGGTTCTCGACCAGTTCCCGCTGCTTTCCGTCGGCCTTTGCTGCAAGACGCTCGACCGGCGTCAACATCACCGCTTCTTGATGCCGCGCTACGGGCAAGGCATCGGCATTCTCAGAGGCACCAGCTTCTCCCTCGTTACCCTCAATTGCCACGGCATCATCGGCAACAGGCGCTTCCGCCTCACCCTTATCTTCCGAGTTCTCAACTACACGCCCACGCCAATACAACTGCGGGTAGTCAAGCTCCTCCAACGTCTGCACGACGACTACTTCACCGTCGCTCGCACGCTTGTAGGTAAACTCGACTTCCTCCATGGTGGAGTCGATGCGACACAGCTGGTCCTTGACGCGCTTGCGGCCCTCGATGGCGCAACGCAGCAACGGTTCCATCTGTTCAGGAGAAGCATTGCCGTCCGGGTAGATGAGCTTCATCAATCCGGAGAACGTCTTTTTGATGCCGTCCTTATCTCGCGTGGACAGTGTGGAAGACAGTTCGAAATACTTTTCGAACCGGTCGCTGTAATCGGCATCGCGCAGGTTGTGCAGAATCTCCGCCAGATAGTCGACCACGAATCCGAATCCGCTGGTGAACATCTCAGAACGGATCTGTTCGAACTCCCAACCCGGCAGGTAGAAGTGGATGCGGTCTAGGAACGCCGGATCATGGTATTGCTTCGGCAGCTCTTCGAACAGGTCGGAGTTTTTCAGCATGTACGGCACGTTATGCGAGGTGTTGCCTACGAACGCCATGCTCGCCTCGCCTTGGAACGTCTCGACGCCACGGGAGAACGACTTGTTGGCCATGTAGTTCTTCATGATGTCCACCAAGTCCCGGCCGGCCTTCTTGGCCTTGCCTGCGAACTCGTCGAACGCCACCGTATCCCAATAGCCCACAAGCCCCAGATGCCCGTTGGAATTATTCACGAACAGTTTGGCCACTGTCACTTCCCCGCCGGATATGAGCATGCCGTGCGGTGAGAATTCCGAGTAGATGTGCGACTTGCCGGTGCCTTTCGGCCCGAGTTCAACCAGATTGTAGTTTCGTTCCACAAACGGCACCATGCGTACCAGATGCAGCAGTTTCGCCCGGTCGGAGAATAGATCGGGATTGAACCCAATGGATTGCATCAGCAAATCGATCCATTCGCTATCGGTGAATTGCGAACGTTGCTGCATGTAGTTTTCGCGATCATCACGCGACATCTGCACAGGCTTGAGCTGCAGCAACTGCCATGGTACTTCGCGCGGGTCGCCGGAATATGCGTAACCGATCTGACACATGCACCAGATGCCCGTCACCAGCAGTTTCGGATAGGCCTTTACAAGGCTTGGATCGACAATGACCTGGCTGATGCCGAGATTGGAGAATGTCGCCTCATACAGGTCGGTCTTCTCGTTAAGGGCCACCTGTACACGGTCGATAATCCTATGGCTGCCTTTCTCGCGGATTTTCGACTGGATAAGATTGGCTTCCTCGCGATGCACATAGTTGTTTGCAAGAATGGCACGCACTCGATCCGCACCCGACTCGATACTGGCCTGGTCGGTGTTCGTGGCATATGCGCTGAGCAGGAACTCGAGCACATATGAGGGCACCAACGCATTGCCCTTGACCTTGTTCACCAGATCCTTGCGGACAGTGACCCCGGGGAACAGGTCAGTGATCTTGACATCCAACGCGCTCAGGGAATCCCCATCCGCGTTGTGGTCAGGACTTTCAATCCAACCGTTCTGGCTCATACCCTGCTCATTCATTGTGTTACCCCTTACGATCGCTTTCCTCTGTGCTCATCCAATTCAGTCGAAGAATCCGGCATCGTCGGCCACCACACCCTGTTTGAAGAAGTATCGTGCCTTCTGCTCAAGCATGACCAGCACATTTGACCCGGCTGTCTTCTCACGCAAGCGCAGTTCGATATTCGTTCCATTGAACCGTTCCGCGTCACTTGTCAGCATGAGCGTAGCCGTCACATGGCGTTCGCTTTTCTCCTGCCCAATCAGATCGAAGGCGACCGGCGTCTCATTGGAGATGAGCACATCATTGTCTGCCGCATCACGTCCCCACAATCCGGCCAATACGGTACGTGCGCGGACTTTTCCTCCAACGGGCTCGTTCTGGAAGAATTCCACAGTCAACTGTCTGCTGGAAAGCCTGTCGGTTCGTTGCAGAATAGTGAATTCCACAGCCCTCACATCATCGGCCGCGGAACGTCCCTTACTGACATGCAGCACAGGAACGACGATTTCCTGCAATGCTGCTCCTCCATGCACATACTTCACACCGGCGCCCTGCATGCGCAAGCGCATGATGGAGTTCGGCACTTGAATGCTTATGCCTTCATTCCGAACATCGTCCATTCCTATCTGCGCGGCATTGAATGTCACGAACGCACGACCCGGAGCAAGATTGGATCCGATGGAGAATCGTCTCTTTCTCACCCATACCGCATCGCCCTTGGGCTGTTCGCTCAACCATTCCGTACCGTCCAAATCTCGGTCCTGATAGAGGAATCCGTGATCCGCGGTGATGATCATGTTATGGACGTTGCCGCTGGCAAGTTTTTTGACTACTTCACCCAGTTCCTTGAACGTCTTCTCGCATGCGTCCACTGTTTCCGATTCCGTTTTCTCCGTATCACCGGTGGCGTCGATATGGTTGTGATACACATACAGCACGTTGCAGGATTTATATAGTTCTTTGATTTCGCTGACTTTCAGCTTTGTCAAATCGTCATATCTAATCGCTTTGCCGCCTACGGCCGAAAGAATGGCGGTGCGCGCTTCGATTCCTTTGGTGCTGCGTCCATCAGCCAGAACATACAAACGGTCTTTGCTGTCGAATTCGAGCGAGCCGTGCGGCAGCAACGCCGCCATGCCAAGTTGTGTATAGGATGGCAGAACGCTGTATTGCATGTTCAGTTTCGCACTGAAACGGCTTTCCCTGTCGATGCGTTCGGACAGTTCCTGCGCAACCTCGTAACGTAGCGCATCGGAAATGATCACGGCGATTTTTCTGCCGGACTTCAATACCGGCGCGATTTCACGTTCATAGAAATTGGTTTGCGCGTCCATGTCTATGAACTTCCATTGGCTTAGCGTATCGACTTGTTTTTGCCATGCCTGACCCAGATCCTGCTGATATGCCTCGTAGGCGCTTTGCAGATCATCGTCCACACTCACCGCATCCGGGTTGGCACGATGCCATGCGAGCACATATTTTCTGTATGCGCCATCGGCCTTGTACAGCTTTTCGGCATACAGCTTCATCCCTTGTTCCGGTGAGCTGATGGTGCTAATGAGTCCGCTGCATTCAGTCAACACGGCGCGAAGCCTGCTTGCTGCGGCAATGCACTCGTATTGGTCGGTATATTCTGCGTACCAGAGCTTTTGCTTACGCCCGTTGATGATTCGTTGCACCTGGTCGTCCGTAATGGATTGCGAGCCCAACCGTTCGAACAGCTTGTTGACGATCATCTCGTCCACGTCGCGGAACAGGTCACGGTCGGCAAGCTCTTCCACGCTCATGTCGGCGATTCGAGTGGACAGGTGCAGTTCCTCCACGGCGTTCTCGGAAAGATTCTGCAGTACCGTGCGCATGTCGATATTCTTATACCAGTCGTCCCAGTCGCGAATAATGTTCGCATAAGTGGAGACGGCGTTCTTTCCATCGGAGAATCCGTTCCATACGAGCTGGAACAGCCATAGCACGAAGTCCTTCACCGTCGGCTCGCTGCCGGCATCAGTATCCACGTCAAAACGATAAATGCGCCGTGTTCCAGTCCAATGGAACGTGCTTAATCCCATGCGTTCGATCACGGTGATACCGGAATCGTCACCCTGCGAATATTGCGTAAGTAGCTCAGCCCAGATGTCTTGCATGCTGTGCCGATCCTCTTTCAGTTGCAGCAGCGTGGCGATCATCTTCGCTTGGAAATCGGTGGCGTCGTCGTGCGCGTTAAGACGTTTCGCGAGACGCTTGGCGCGTTCTTCGCTGTCGAAGAATTTTGGTACGCCCCTCATTACTTCCAACCACTTGTTTCGAGTGTCGGCGGAGGCTTCCGGCAGCGTTTCCGTAAGTGTCACGGCGAGTTTGTCCATGGTGAACGTGGGACAGTACGCCAATTCCAAATCCAACAGCCAGTTGTCTTGAACCGCCGGGGCCGGCTCCGTAAGATACACGAGGAATTTTTGATTTGGCTGCTCGTGGAACATGCGGTAGCGCACCGTGAACGGAATGTACCGCTTGTCATTCTCATCCCCGATTTCCGGAGTGATGAGTTCAACCTCACGCAGTATCTCATCGGTGGCGCACTCGCCTACCAATGTTGCCGCATCATCCACGTACTGCTTCTTATCGTCGCGCCAAAATACTATGCGCCCGCGTTCGCCCGGCTGGCTGAAACGTTTAGCGAGCAGTCTTGTTACTTGGCTATTCTCACTCATGCGGTTCCGTCCTTTTCTTCGCTTCAGCGTATCGAGTGGCACGGGCAGCACCAATTTTCACTGCACTGCCTTCCTCTACCAGACTCTTCAATATTCGTTGAGCCTGCCTTTCCTGCACACCCAGTATCCGTATGGCGTCAGAGATAGAAATACTCGCATTCTTACGCAGCGCATCAAGAATACGCTCTTTCTGGGATGGAACCACTGCAATGGCGGCATTCGGAGCAGCACTCGTTTTTGAAGTTGCTCCTTCCACAATCCCGTCATCAGAAAGCGAATCCCGTCGTAATCCCGTCACAATCCCGTCATCAGAACCTGTCTCTGAGCCATTGCGATAAATGTTGATGCGCAGATCCGTATCGCCGCCGAGGAATTCCGGTTCAGGCAATCCGGCATCGCGCACCTCCTGCAGAACGCGCAGGATGCCGCTCCCCCAGTGCTCGATATAACCCATGTACTTAAAAGCAGAGGCCAATGCCTCGTTGCGAATTTTTGAATAGCCCTGCTTCATACGTTCAATGGTCTGTCCCATCGGCAAGCGCCCGGGGGAGGTGATCTCCAAACGATCATCGTAAATCGCGATCTGAATGCTCGAATGGTCGATATAGCTGCGATGTACTATCGCGTTGACAATCAGCTCTCGTATGGCATCCGGCGGAATTTCATACACATCCTGCCGATACACGCCTTTGAACCGGGCGCCCATATGGATGTTACGCAGCACATACTGATAGGACTCTTCGATAAGCTCCTGCGGAGTGCCGGCGAACTCACGTCGATCCACGAACACAGCTTTGGTGGTTCCCTTGAACACTCCGCATTGCACCACGGACCGGACGACCGCATTACCGGTCAAAATCGCATAGGCATTGGTAGGCACCAATTGCCCGTCTTGTTCCGCCAGCACGCCCCACTGCAGCAGCTGTTTCTCCGCAACTGTTCTAACTTTCGAGGGGTCTTCGGTATTATCCTTCGCGGTTTTCGTCAGACTTGCGCACAATGCTTCAACGTCTTCTTCCGTTACGGATAGTCCAAGGCACTGTACTTGGTCGAAGCTCCGATTGCTGCCTTCAATGGTCAGCTCCCGAATGGTGGGCTGGTCTGCTTGACGCGTGGTGCCAGCTACGCGAACGAATGTTCCCTGTTCCTGGCCGAGCGACTTGATATGGTACGGACGCTGCAAGCCAGGAGCGATCTCGGCCACAATAACCGTCTTGCCGTTCACATCATGCATGGTGATGTCGGGAATAATCAGCGGCTCGCAGCTATTGACGATGGCATCCGAAATGGAATCCATCACCGTGAACACTTTGTCTTCGGCAATGCCCACCACGCGAAGCGTCTGGTCTTCGACACCGAACACCAAGCAACCACCCTGTCCATTGGCAAACGCCACCGCGGTTTTGGTGTAGTTGATGCTCCTGGAAGGAGGCGTGAGCTTGTACTCCACATTCTTGGATTCGCCGCGCAACAGTGTTTTAATACCCATATCTCACCTTCTTCGTCACCATTACGCAGCTCCTCCTTCGAAAGAAGGACTCCAAGTATCTGAGATGATACGCTTCTGCCTCGCTAAAGACACCAATGGACTAACTTTACCAATTCCAAACTTATCGATTAGATTCTGCAATAATTCTTCTACTCGCCATACATAAGGAATATCAGGTTGCTTAAATAAACACGTATAAAACTCAATAAATGCCTCCGCACATTCCTGCGGAATATCATCAATATTTTTAAGCATAATAAGGTTGATAAAATCCCGCCCCATAATTCTTGGGAAATTATCAGAAAGATACTTCATTCCTTCTTTAAGATGCTCATCCAACAAAGGAATTAGTTCAGCAAAAGCAATTCGCTCTTTTTCACTCCAGTTCCGTCCTTTGCCGGCATGACGATCTTCAATAAATCGATGAAGCCATAAATCCCACACCATATTCTTGCCTTTGGAATCAAGCCGGAATTTGAAAGCCCACACAATCCGGTCCATGAACAAAGGAGCATAAATGCCATTCCCAGCTGTCACGACTTTAGACAAAAGTTTCGCTCTCCGTTTATCTTCCAATCCAGCATAAGTCACTATCCAAAATACCTGTAAGAGAAAGCTTTGTTTCTTATAATCATCCAAATGAGACAGATATTTAAACTCATCAAGACAGCTCTCATAAAAAGCTATGTCAATAAGTCGAATATTAAGAATCGGATTCGGGAGCATCACATTCCAAATAAACTTCGTGCCCGCTTTTTTCATTAAATCAGGCAACCAGCTCTCTGTATTTTCCCGATCAAGCGAATGAAGCATATTGATATTTGTAAGCAATGCCGTCCAAACGAGCGGGGAGAAGTCACCTTCATCATCTACAAAACGACGAACCATCTTCTTTTCGAGATCATCAAGACCATTCCAAGAATCAGCTTCTTGCCTATATCTCCAACGGATTCTGCCCATCCAGAAATAAGCGAGTTTACCAGGCCAACAATTCAAGGAATATGTAACTGGATCGTTCTGCCATTGCTGATCTTTACTTGCGCTGAATGTCGAGCTATATCGTTCCCAAATTTGCAACGCGATATCACTCATTATCTGTAAAGTTTTCGCGGTAATCGTAGTCTTTTCCCCATCAATCTGTCTATTCAGGAAAAACGACACTGCGCTTACTTCATCTTGTCCCATCTTCGGCAATAGCTTCTTCAATAAATCAAGAACCAATATTTGTTCATCATCATCCAGGGATGCCTCACCCCACCCACGAATGATTGAGCAACTATATTGAACTGCGTCACTTTCTTTATGCCGATTGACAAGTTCCCAAAGAGTAAATCCCACCCGAGGATTATGCGAAACAACTTCAGAGATTTGATTATTAATACTCAAAGAATCAAATTTAACCGTTTCATCTTGGTTACCAAACATTTTTTCTTCGAGAACAGACGGACGGTTCTCTAAAATATCAATAAATTGCTCATCAGTAATTCCAGTAGTTACACTGCAAACCCCTTCAGAATAAATATGGAAATCTGCATGCTCTCGCGGCAAAAAATTATATTTCCGAGCAAGCTCATTCTTCCACTTCTGGGCCTCAGGCCAATTCCCCATTCCACCATTCATATGCTTAAGAAGCCATTGAAGAACATCAAACTGCTCATAAAGCGCCGTTCGTTCATCAGAATATGTTTCCTTGAGGGAATCAAGTTTATTCCTCAGATATTCTAGTATGTTTTTCTTCGAATTCTCTCCCATGTTCGGAGCAGCTTCTTTAAGAACCATATAGACTTCATGATGGGCATCCAAGTCAAATAAATAATCATGTTCGAGAATCCAAGTGATTTTACGGTTCGCATCCCAATCCGAAAAAGCAATAGTATTAATTGCTAAACGTTTAAGAAGCGCAGACTCACTATTCCACCACCGATATATCAGACTATCCTGTTGATCTTTATGACCATGCGCATAATCACGAAGAATGTCGACAAACATAGATTGCAAATCAGACACATATAAATTCTGATCGCTAGGCTCTATCGATGACCTACTTAAACAAGAGTATTCATTTTCACCTTGATAAGCTTGTAATAGAGCACTAGCTCTTTGTAAGCTGGATTCAGCAAGCAATGCCATCTTCTTCATGTCGAAGCTCAAATGATTATCAAGCTCTTCTATCCTGTCATATGGCCATGCAATCTCAGCTCTAGGCCTTATGCCGTTCCCCCGGAAAGGCGCGGTCAGTTTTAAATATGGGCGAATAATGAGAGATAATATTTGAGGCGATATATCTGAATTGTAAAGTAATGATGGCTCAATAAATTCATCAAGAACACTTGGCGCGGAGTAGCCCTGCATGGAAGTCATTAAAACCGTAAAGACCGGAATTAAATCCCGTCTATCCCGATGGCTGATGCAATAACTGACACATTCATGCAATTGCTCAAATAGCCAATCAGACATTGATGATTGCAACTTGCAAAGCACATACAGCACAAAATCCCGTTCTTCCGGATTTTGCACAAAATCGACAAGGAACCAATCCAGCAGAATCTTCTCATTCTGAGTCTTTGGGCCTCTTTCTGTGAAAACTTCCCGGAGCGCGTCCGAACTCATCAGCCAAGATAGCCATTCCCTCTTTATCTTCGATTTGACCGTCTCTTCTTGACCTTCTTTTCTTTCAATAATGTCGACAAAACATTGCGCGCCCTCGGCTGTAGATAAAGCAGCGCCGGCATAGTCAAGATCAACAGCATCTTTCGGAACACCATTTTCGATAATGCCTGGTAAACGTTTTTCGTAAGCATTGTAATCCAAGGACATGTGATCAGCCCAAGCATTAATTGCCCTGACTAACGCACAATGCTTATTAGCTGAAGGATAGGCAATCGGAGTAATTCCATTGTGTTGCCATTCATTATCTCTTCCGTTCATATCCTCTTCAGAGAGGAAAATATACCGAGATCTAGCGTGTGAGGAAATACCAAGCGCAAGATATCTCATAATGACGTCATTGAAGCTATAACCAATAAACACAACAGTGTATGTTTCAAACAGCTTCAGAAGAAAACGCGTTGCCCAACCCTCTGATAGATAAGCTTGAGCAAAATCCCGATCATTGAGAACGATTTCATTATCAGGACTATTAACTGAACCATGTAGGTGTAGCAGTCCTGAGAAATCGCTGCCGATGGGGACAGCCGGTCCATAATAGCTTCTACCTAAATCACAATTCTGCCTTTGCGCAGCTTCCTCAAGGAGAAGATCGTAATTTGTTGTCACAATGCGCGGAGTTTTTACGCTACTAGCGAGTCTGACGATAGCTTCGTGCGTGGAATTGCAATGAATATCATCACCACGCATGAGATCTTTAGTTCGCTTGTGAGCATTAAAATTATCAGGCAGCATCCCAATAAAACGATCCAACTGCTCACCATTATGAGGGAGAGGCTCATCTGCCTCTTCAGCAAGCTTTGTGGCTAACTGCTCATAAGAAGGCAGATTGGAGGGAGGATTAAATGAAGCTCCCGCGCCGACAAAGAAAACCACTTCATCCTTCGCGGCGGCGTCGAGTAACTGTTGAGGAATATTTACATCTGCCGTGATCCACATAAGCTGACAACTACTCCTTGCCCAGCGGATGAACGGGCCAGGTCCAGGTGGAGACTTCTTTGCGCTTTCGTTCGATGGCGGGGATGGAGCGTAGGGCCTTGCCCATGCGCAGGTAGTTCACCAGCACGCCGTCGTCCAAATCCATTTCCAGATTGCGGGTAGCTAATGGGTACAAGGTCTGGTCCTCGTAATCCTTGCACTCAAGAACGGCCTTGCGTAGTTTGGCGGCCTGCTTCTGATCCGCGGTGCGGTCGGAACGCTCCAGGCTATCGGCGATGTCGGCGATTTTGCCAGTGTAGTCACGCAGATAGTTGAGTACCACGTTCGTGGTTTTCGGCGTATACCGATGCAGATACACGAGCGCCTTGAATGAACCCTTATTGTTGGTCTGGCTGGAGTATTGCCAGTAAATCGGGCGGTTCGAGTACATCTTCACATGGTCGTTGTAGAAATCGTTCACGAAATACTTGCGGACGCTCTTGCCCAGTACCTGCTCGATGTAGGCGATGTTCGCGGCCAGATTCTCCTTGCCAAACGCCACAGTAAGGAATCTGCGGAACCGTGTCACGATATCATCTTCGAAGCAGTCCGTCTCCGTGACCGGAATGACATTGTCCGCATCTGGCTCGAACGACGGGCTTGGAATCTGCGCATGATAGTCGTCAAGCGTTTCACCCTGCGAAGCAAGAATCAAACCAGGCTTACCGAGCGAATACCTGCCGAAGATGCAGCCCACCGCATATGAGATGAGTTCCTTGACGACATCTTGGGCGAATTTCTCGTTGCGCACTTCCGGAGTATCCTTCGGATATGAGAACGCGACGTTGCGCTTCAGCGACACACGTTCCAACGGTACATCGCATGGCACGTCATCACGCACGCCATATGCATCTGCAACCAGCTCGTTATTACGGATCTCACGCTGGCGCTGTTCCTCGGATACACGATCCCAGTACTCACGAAGATGCGATACCGCATCTTCAAGCAAATCTCCCGCCTGCGCACCCTGATTAGGGTCAAACAGCACAAATCGTTGGAAATCCCATGACGTCTCAAACGAATCCCAATCAAGCCGGGAAACTTGAATGCATACTTTTGCGGACTCAATCACATCTTCATCATTAGATCTAATATCCGGCAGCGTCTTTAAAACTCCGCATTTATAGTTTAAAGTCGGCATCGTCATATCGGCGATTGTTTGATAAAGCGAAGTGTTTAAATCCGCAATTGCTTCAATATGATTCTCACCTATTAGGACTTGGCCACCAGCATCAAATAAGCATCCATGCGGGAACCAACGTACCCCTAAATTGCCAGATGAAACCGCAGTCCATGTGCCGCCTTCCTTGAACCAAAGAGATTGACTCGGCCAAACACAGCCTTGCTGCTGCTTCATAGATTTGCGGTGTTCCTGATCAAAACCGATTACAAATGTCAGATTCCCATACCACTTACGGTAATCACCTCCTTTACAATAAGGAACCCAACAGCCTTGTTCATCTATCTGTTCTACCGATGACGCATTGTCCGACATGGAAGAAGCAGATATTCCCCACCAACAACGTAAGAAACGCTGATTATCAGCTGTATGAATCCCTTCACGCATTGCAATATGTTTCTCAAAAGGAATACCATTTTCAAAAATGCGCAGCATACTAGAGCTAGCAGAATAGACGATTGGCGAGCCGGGGATTTGCGCGAATTCGTGCTGGCTCACCTCGAAGCGATAATCCACATCTCCCTTAATCGCATTGATGCAGGCATTTGATTGATTATCGTCACCAGAGACATTCACTAACCGGATATACGTACCATTCCCGCTACTGAAACCATTTTTGAGAGTGAAAGCTGTGGTGGAAACCACTTCACCGCCAATGCTGTCGAATGCCCCGACACCAAGATGCGCCATAGTTTCGATGGACGAGGAATCAAGCAACTTACGTCGCAAATCCTCGAAAGATGAGAGGAACATCCAGCTTTGCATGGTAATCATGCCTAGCATCGCACCACGCTGAATGAACTGCCGATTGCACAAAATGAACGCGGCGAAGAGATCGGCTTTGCCATCCTCATAATGGTCCTGCACGAACTGTTTAAGCTCGCCACTCATGTTCTTCGCACCCATATATGGCGGGTTCGCCACTACTGCCGCGTATCTGCGGGCAAGATACCTCGTCTGAGTGAAAACCTCCTCTACACGTTCACGCAGAAGCGAGTCAAACAATGTGATTTCGTCTTCAGTGTCTTCTGCCGATGAGGCAAGATCGACAAGCTCCTGTGGCGGCTGAATCAGCGAACCATATACATCCGCCTTCGCATAGGTATTCCATACCGTGAAGTCCAGATTCACCTGGTATAGGTCATTCAGCTCGGCAACTTCGTCTTCCTTGAACGCAATCGGCACAATGCGCTGAATATTCGGCTCCACCTGCTTCTTGAAGAATCTACGGGAACGGGAGCGAGCCTTCATGGTCAGAGCGAAGGCGGCAAGGCTTGCGGCTCGTTCATCAATTTCCATGCCGTACAGGTTGTACTTGAGAATCAGGCCGGGAATATCGCTCGGAGCATACCCCTCCTCCTCGTAGATCTCATACAGCAGGTCGAACGCGTAGGTGAGCATGTGGCCGGAACCGCATGCGGGATCGCATACGGTCAAATCTTCAGGCGCTTGGATGTTGAGAATATCCTCGTTCCCGGCGGAGTCATCCTCCGAAGGCTGAATATAGTAGTTCCAGTTCTTGTACAACTGGCTGTCTGGATGTGACTGCATCCAGAGCCTGCCCACGGTGTTCTGCACAAGGTAGCGCACGATCCAATCCGGCGTGAACAGCTGGGTGGCGGCGGGAATCTCATTGGCTCCGGCTTTGTGGTTCTTCTTGAACCCGTCCATCACCTCGTTCTTGCGTTCCGAAATGTAGTACTGGTACAGCCAGCCGATGATCTCCACGTTGCCGGACGGATCGTCAACACCGCAATCCTCCGGGGTCATGACCTCCACCGCATTCCTCAACGCGGAACCCTCGGCGAGCAGATCGGCTGGCATGAGCAGTTCATCCACTCTGCCGGCCTCCTTGCCGACGTTTTCGAACATGAACGGTAGATTATGGTTCCAGAACCGGCATTCGGATTGCAGCAGCAGACCATACGCGCGGCCCTGCGGATCATCCGCCAAGATGGAACCGCTCAGCAAACCTTCAATGCGCTCCTTGGCCTTATCATTCACGTGCGCCGAGAACACCCTGCTGTCATACTCGCCTCGTTTCGCCGCTGCAAGCACTTCCGGCAGACCGTTCGTGCTGATCAGGCCAGCTGGAGAGACCACCGGCGTGCCGGTGAACCCGTGCACATCCATGTAACGGAATGCGATGATGCGGTTGAACCATCGGTACGCATAACGTTCCACCACATGCCTGCGGCCCTCTTCACCGCCACCGGCACGCTCGATCTCACGCTGCAGAAAATCGAATGCACGCGGGTCGTCAACCTGGGCGTCGGAATTCGGCACCAATGCGGCGTCAAGCCGGGCCTGCACCGCATTCATAAGCTGGCGGCGCGCATCCGTTGCGAAAGCTTGCAGTTTCGACGTGTTCATAGCAAGATCTTCTTTCCATTCTCAATGGCGGCGATAAGCTCACGGCGGTAGGCATCAAGGAAGTCATCCACATCATCCTTGGTTTCCAAAGCATCCTTGGTGTGAGGCCTGCTGATGGTAGCGAACGACACGGCCACGCGCGGGGTCTCCTCTTGCCGCGATTCAGGAATGTCCGCATCCGTCGTCATAGCGGTTGGAACCTGCGCCTCTCCTGCGAGCGCGGTCTTCGGCCTCGACGCGGAGGCTGCTAGTGCGTTGATGAGTTGCGGGTAAGTGCGTTCGCTCAGTTCGTGTACGCTTTCGCGTATTTTGTAGATGAACGGTATGTGCTGCATGCGTTCCGCCACTTGGTCCAGTTCTGTCTCGACCTTGGTTTGCGCGGCTTGTGTTGCGTGCTGATATTCGGTGGAATCGTGGATTCTGGCGCGAATATCTTCCACGTCTTTAAGCGCGTTGGCGCGTTCGGTTTGGATGGTTGCATCTGTTGCCTCACGCAGATCGTCAATGGCAGTCTTAAATTTATTGGTTTTGCGGAAGATGTCCGGGTCGTTTGCCAGCTGTTCCGCGGATTGGTACAGGCTTGCTGCCGTAGTGCCAGATACATAGTCGATGTTTGGCTTGTTGTTTTTCAGCCATTCCAATCCGTCTACAAGAATCCTGGATTGGGAGCCGTTGAGGAAAGCGACAATCGGGTCGATTACGTCTTCTTTAAACTCGAGCAGTTCCTCGGAACCGTTTTCGGTTTCTTGTGCGGTGAAATCGCCAAGCAGCCAGTCCTCACCCATTCCGGAGACATAGTTGATTTTCTCAATGGCCTTGTCGAGCTGCTGCACAAAGCCGAATCGGGCATTGCGCACACGCAGCTGCGTCAGACTCTCCGCTTCCTGCTTGAGTCGCGCGGCAACGGCCTCCGCCAGATCAATCGCGTTCGATGGTAGGTCGGCAGCGGTGAGTCCGAGGAATTCCCTGGCAAAATCGCGCAGCTGCGAGACTTTTCTCGTGTCGAATACGCGCGGTAGACCCACACGAATGGAGTCCTGCTTTTTCGTTTCCCTAAGCACGCGGGCGGCCTCGCTACGCTGCACCGGCTTGCCGTCCAGCGTCAGCGTGATTCTGTCGGAACCATACAGGTGACCGATGCATGCGAGCGTGGCGGCGTACGGCCAACCATAGGGAACGCTGCCGTAGGCATCAAGAAGGCTCTTGACGGTGGCGACCATGCCTTTGCCTTTGTCACGACTGACCGCGGCGAACACATCATCGGCGGGAACGTCGAGCTGGTCCTGCACTGCGTTCATGCCGTCAAACATGCCAGGCTGGTGCTGCGAAGCGTTCATGATGATGCGAGCAAGATCCGTTTCCTCGTATCTTTGCCCACCAAGTAGAGAAAAGTTCGTGTAGTACCGGCTGATAAGCGTTCCAAGCCCTTCCGCCATACGCGCCTGCACCTCGGTGGATTTCACTTCCACTTTTCCGCCGTTATAGTCGAACTCGCCATTGGCCGCGGCTTTGACGATGCGGGTACGCAGCTCCGTGTAAAGCCTTTCATTGGCGACGCTCTTGCGGGAGATGATCTGTTGGCGCACTTCTGACTGGCTGTTCTTGTCGGTGCGCATGAGGTATGTGTAGGTTTTCACGTACATGCGCAGATCATCGAACAGTGTTCTGTCGGACATATCCAACAGCAAAGTGATAGTGTCGCGCATACCCATGCCCATGCGAATGGCGTCGGCACGGTCCTGCGCATTGGTCGAAGTGACCACGTTCAACCAGATGGGCTGTTGCGCGGACTGTTGCACCCCATCGATGCGCAAACCATAGCGGAACTGGGCACGCTGTTCGCCGTATGCCACGGTCATCTTGCCGAGCACGTCACTGACCAGGATCTTCTTCAGCTCGTCGATTTCCTTGCTGGAGTCGATGTCCGTGCTTTTGATCTCCTGCTCGATATCCTGCTCTTCGTTGGTCAGGTAATTGTAGGTATCTCCCACACGCTGCACATACGTGTCTTTTTCCAACTCTTCCAGAACATATTTGATGTTCCGTTCCAGTTCCATCACGTCCATGTCGAACTGGTCGGTCAGCAGAATGCGCAGGTTATGCGGTGTGGTGGGGAATCCGTCGACATGCTTGACCAGCAGTAGCACCTTCAGCAGGCGCACGCCCAGCTCCTTTATATCGGAGCCGAGTCTCTTTTCGGCTTGGTTGATGCGGAAGTTCGAGGTTGATTGGATGGCGTCGGCAATACCGTCATATAGTTTGTCGAATGGCATCAGGGCCCCGACCATCTCATTCTGGCTGGACCGCAACGTGCTGCTGATGGTGGACAGCATGGACCGTTCACCCACAGATGCGTGGCGTCCGGAAAACATGTTGTACCGGCTCATTTCCCGCAGCACGTTCTGGAACAGCTCGAACTCATAGTTCACAAACGGATACGATGCGATGAAATCGTCCTTGCTGTACGCCTTGTTATTACTGAATTTCGAAGTCTCACGAGTGAATTCGAACATGGTGCGCAGGTTCGCGTTCTGCTCATCCCACAGCTCGTTCATCACCGACTCATATTCCGGTTTCTTGGTCAGCAAGCGCTTCTGAATGACCTCCACCACGTCGGCGCTGTTGAGCTTCAGCTTGATGGAGAACCTGCCCTGGATCTTCGAAAAATCATAGCTTTGTTGCTTGGTCCGATCGCCAACAATGGTATCCATGTCTTCCTGGGAAGTGACCACCACCCATGCACGCCCGTTGGTCTTGACGGCAAGATCCTCGGCGATGGATTGCAGTGACAGCATGAGCTCTCTGTTCTCACCGATGAACTGGCCTACCTCATCCACGAGGAACAGGATGCGGCGGTTCGGTTCCTGACGGGACAGCCACACGTTCACGTCGTCTGCGAAGTCGCCGACCGTCATCGTGTACGTATCCTCGTACCGTTGGATGATGCTGTCTTGTTCCGGTTTGCCTGTCACCGCGGCATAGGCTTCGCAGATCTCATCATCCCATAGCACGGCCTCACCACGGCCTTCGCTCCATGGTTTGCCAGCCACCTGTTCGAACTCTTGTTTGAAATCCTCGAAATAACCATTGCTCGCCAAATCGCGTTCGAATTTCGCAACGTATGGATTCTTACCGTAGAAACCACGCGCCTCATCGAATACGCGAACAAAAGCGTACAGCAGCATGTCGGAGGCATTGGATTTATCCGCCTTCTGATCGATGTTGAATAGAATCGACGTGGCTGGTATCGTCAAAGCCTTTTCAAGCTGACCTGCAAGCATCTGGTCATCCTGTGCTTCGGCCTTGCCCATGAAGGCATGAACAATCTGTTCGCGACTCATAGTCGGCTTATTGCCCTTGTCAACGAGTTCAGCCGGGACCTCGCCCAGAATATGCGACAGCATCTTCAACAGGTGCGATTTACCGGAACCGAAGAAACCGGAAATCCATGCACCATTCTGTTCGCGGTTCGACGGGTCGTTGTATGCGTCAAGGAATTTGGCCAGATTGCGACAAATCTCCTCCGTCAGCACATACTCGTTGACCTCATCGTTAAGATTTTTCTCATCATTGGCCTTGATCACACCATTGATGTTGCGGTCAATGTCTTTATTGAACAACTCCTTGAAGCTGATGCCGCTTTCCCCGTTCATTTGTGTTCCCTTCTTCTTTGAACGAATACTTGCAAATCCTGCCTCGTGTCATGTTGCAGCTGACAGGACATTCCTTTAAACCGCTATGCTTCCAGCTGCACGCTCATCTCACGCAGATTTTGCGCACGATAGTAATTGTCTCCCGGCAAACAGTTGAACAGCGACATGACCGATCCTGAAGTAGCGCTTCTTGTGAACGTACCCGGATAAAACAGTACCAGCGGGCGATCATCGATACGCCCTTGCAACGCGTTGAGCAGTGTATGCGCACGAATATACGGGTAAACCTTGCCGATTCCCGTAATAAACACGAGATCGGCCCCGCCTTCGCTCTTGGCCTGCTCGTAATGATCACGAATGGTATCGGGCAGATGATTCGCATCGGCCCCCAGTATATTGTCGAGCAATCTCAAGAAGTTATCCGTGTGAACATCCGATGAAACCTTTTTGTGGCGTTTTTCCTCCCTTTTGAATATGCGATCCAAAATGCCACGCTTCTCAAGAATCTCCAAAGCAATGTCGTACAAATCCAACGTAAGCATTTGCGGAGCGTAATCGCCATCATCTTTCGGCGTCATCGTCTGCAGACGATTCGCCAACTGCTTGATATGCTCGGCGACTTCAAGCTCCTGAATGGGCGGGTAGTCATAGATGTAATACGGCTGTTCTCCTGCCAGCCCGCTGTTGGTCCGGAATGAACGGGACTCCATGATCTCATATAAATGAGCGAAATCAGCATCAATGTCACGACGCTCATCCACAAATCCAATACCGGCGATGGAATCAGCCATGCTATCCTCCATTCTGCTCATAACGACGATTCGCGCATCGGAAGATACCCGAACGAATCCGCCCTCTTTCTAAGAATATCCATCAAAGAGGGACTGGGAAGGAAAGACAGCACCGTGTCGGAATTTTTATCGAACAGATGTGCCTCCCTCATGGCCTTGAACAGATTGGACCGAAGTTTCTTCGCCGTTCCCTCGCTTACAGTTTCCAGTTCAGGATGCCAGGTGGCTTTGTCCGCAATGAACCGATCATAATCCTCAAAGTCCAGATGCGTATTGCCGGTAAGATAATGCTTTTTAAGTACTTCGCCGGCGAATTCCCCGACGATTGCGTAATAACGGCACATCGCGATCCACATAAGTGCCTCGCGGTCGGATGTGGAGGAATCCGGGCCTGCCAAATATGCAAGCTCTCCAACCGTGAGCGCACTGAGTCGCCTAGTAGTTTCCGCCACAACGCGCCTGTTCGCGGAATCCGTGCGAATCGCAAGAACGTTTTCCTCGATGGCCTGTTGGCGAATCGCGGCAATGGACTTGCCCACCTCGGTTTGGGAAGAACACTCAGCGTCGCCGCCGCCTGCATGATTCAGATGATTCAGATACATTTCCGCAAGCGCCCGGCCCTGCGAGGCAAGAAGTCCGCCGACAGTGAAGGAAAGCCGATACCGCTCCCCCTGCGTCGCTTCCGCACCGTACGAGCTCGCCATGCGTATTCCTTCCCTTTGCTAAGACATCAACGTTAAGACACAAGAATATTTCAGAATATTCCTAGGTGTGGAAGTATCTGCGTATCAACCCTAGTGCGGAACCGTTTCGGTACATCTCGCGGAACCTCTTATGATATGCAATCTCCGCTGCTCGGATAATAGGCAATATAGATGATGCGCAAACTCAATAATCAGAATAACGGAATGAATTGAAGCCAAAGGAGACATATCAAGTTTCAGCAAAGTTCGTAAGGCAAGAGCGACTGCACCGTTGACACACATGAGAAAAAGCACGACCTTCCAACCGGCACCACTCGAAATGAGGACGAACGAAAGGCACGCAAGAGCAAGACGTTTCCATCGTTCCGCAAAGAAAAAACGACACGGAACGCCGAGACCTATCGATCTGTTGGCGTCACGCCGTCATCCTTGTCGTCCTTCTCCGGGAAATACACCCACACCGCGCCCGCGGGCAGCCCGTCATTGTCTTCCGGAATCTCGATTGGACCCCACTCATAGACATCGGTACCACGGAATTTCCCGTTGAACTTGCATTTTTTAAGTGTAAAAGCCATTCCTCGAATGTCAAGAAATTTTGCTCTACATCGGAATACGGCTCCGAAGAAGTGGGCGAAACTTTTGAAGGCGGCCCCGCAGAAATTCGCAAAGTCATCGAAGACGGCTCTATCGAAGTTCGCATGGCTTTTGAAGGCGGCTCCACTGAAATTCGCATAGCCTTTGAACGTAGCCTCGCGAAAGTCAACGATATTGAAGTTAGCTTTGCAGAAGTTCACGTAGCCTTTGAAAACAGATCCGCAAAGGTTCGTGTAGCATTCGAAGGTACTTTCCATGAAGTTCACGCCCTCGTGAAAAGCAACTCCATGGAGGTCGAACGCGCAGTCGCACCACAGCTGGTCATCACGTACGATTTGCTGCACGCGGATTTCTCTGTTGTCGTCTTTTCGTTCTTTGAGAAGATGGTTGCGCATGACGGCAATGATGGTGGATTCCACGGCCTTGTCGGCGTCGCCAGACCTGGGCTGGTCCGTCGCCGACTTGCCGTCTGCTCCGAGGGGATACGTCTCACGGTCGGAACGCAGGTAGCCGCACAGGATGTCCACCACGCGCTGACGGTACCCGCCACCATAGGTGTCCGCGACGTCCGTCAGCGCGTAGACACCTGCGATGCGTGTGGAGGCCCTGTCAGAACCCAATTGATCGACAGCGTCCTGCATCTTCGTGTTGACGAGGCGATCCTCCTCTCGGCACTCCTCTCGTTTCGCGCGCTCCTCATCCCGTCCGGCTTGCTGCCGTTCCTGGTACTTGATCACCAAATAGGCCACCGCGCCCACGCCGCCGACGATCGTCAGAGAAGTTGCAGCGATGCTCGCCACGTATTTCCCTGGCTCCGATGTCAGATGCCACAGACAGCACATGACGGCTGCGAACGCGAGGATAGCGAGAACGACCCATGCGACGATTTTGCCGAGCAACGGCCATCCACCTATCGAGTCCTTCCATCTCTGTAGCAACGTCTTCTTCTGAGGTGGCTGCATCGTTTCTCCCTACGTTCTATCTTCCATGTTCGTTATCATAGACCTTCTTCTTCCATCATCATCGGCCAAGAAGCCGATAAACAAAAGGCCTTTCGCTGTTTGGTGGGTGAAGGCTGGTTAGCAGTGAGGACATTCGGGGAGTTTGGCGGTATGGATACCACTTCGCTGTTAACCGCCGCCTTACAGTTGTCCGACCTGTGGAGGGTGCCAGGCGTGGAGTTCCGCGACGGGGCGGACGTCAAGTGCAAGCTGCGCATCACGATCGGCTTCGCGCCCGACTCACGTTTCCATTGCCCCGAGACGGGATACAGCGAGGCGTCGTGCCCGGTGCATGGCGCGCGGGGCAGGTGTGGCGGCATCTGAACTTCTTCCAGCACAAAGCGTTCATCCACGCGGACGTGCCGCGCGTGTCACATGCCCGAGGCATGACATCAGAGCGGTGACGATGCCGTGAGCACGTCTAGGAAGCAGGTTCATGCTCCTGTTCGAGGCGATGGTCGTCGAACTGGCGAAAAGCCAGCCGGTCCGGACGTTGTGGCGCAGGTCGGCGAGCACGACACCCGCCTGTGGCGGCTCGTCAGACATTACGTGGACGAGGCACGCCCGTACGGGGACTACACGGGCGTGCAGGCGATAGGCATCGACGGGACCGGCCGCAAAGGCCGCAACTGCATCACTGTGGTCGCCGACCAGGCGGAGCGCAACGTGGTCCGCGTGGTGCCGGGCAAGGACGCGCATACCGTCGAACGGTTCGTGCAGGATTTCATGGACCGCAACGGCGACCCAAACCGGGTGGGTCTGGTGACGTGCGACATGAGCCTGGAATTCGCCAGAGGCATCTGCGAACACTTGCCCAACGCCGCGAAGGTCATCGACAAGTTCCACATCGTCAAGCACGCCAACGAGGCCGTCGACAGGGGTCGCAGGGCCGAGGGCGGGCACAACACGAAATACCTGTGTCTGCGCAACGAAACAAACCCACCCGAACCCCAATTGGAGATCAAGCGCAGCCTGCGGAGGCGTCGGCCCAGGACCGCTAGGGCCTGCCGGATGTGTGAGCCCTGCAGGACATCTGCGCCGACAGCGCCGACCGGATCGGGACCGAAACGGGGGCCAAAGCATTGCGCTCGCGGATGATGCGCTCCCGTCTGGATCCCATGAAGGCCTTGGCCCGACAGCCACGCCGTCACTGGGACGACGTTCTCGCCTACTTCGGTCATCGGTGCGCCAACGTAATCCTCGAGGGCCTGAACAGCATCATCCAGAACGTAAAAATCCACGCAAGGGGCTTCAGGAACATGAACTGCTTCAACGCGATGATTTGCCTGCGGCAAATTCGATCTACGAACCGTCACTACCTGACCGACTTCACCCACACCAAACAGCGAAAGGCCACAGGGCAGACAGAACCAAATTTCTAGATGATTTTCTTGCGATTTTGAAGGAATACAGAGCCTCGCTTCCTCAACCAATTTTCAGCAAACTCGTAAGTTCACAGGCTGTGAGGAAGATCCAGGAGGCGAGGAAGTTTTCAGATGGGAACGATTGAAAAACTATTCTATCGGCGTGTGACATTTGTTTTCATGCTAAGCTGGCTGGTTAATTGCGGTGGAAGCCTTCGGGCGACACCTAGGAGGAGCCGATGCGTCGGCTCCTCTTTTTTAATATCTTCCAGCCCATCGGTTTTTTCAGTCGTCTATCTCAATCGCGTGAATCGTGACTTCGCCATCTTCCGAAGACTCGGCTTTTCTGAATTCCAGGCGGAGTTCCATGCCGGTCTCGTCGAACTCACCGTTCAGATTACGCACCAGCGCATCGACCAATCAGCCGCTCGAGTTCTCAGCCATATTCTCCCTACTCCGATAGACGCACTATGCTTAACGCACATGGTGTTCGTTCCTCTGTCTGTTCGGTGGATAGCATGCGGATAATCCGCATTCACCATGAGCCATGTTTTCTTCGCGCGCGCGACGGACTTTCAACAGATAGGATCTGCTTCCAGGTGAGCAATTCGTCAAAATGCGTCCACGCGCCTTAACGCACTCTCAGCACTCTCAGCGCTCTCATGCATCTACATCTCAATTACATACTTTGTCACTCATGCGGCATGTTCAATCGCCAGAGAATGTACAGCCTTTTATATCAGCGCCCATCCAAGGCTACGTTTACGTCCTGAAATGCAGTGGGCCTCTTTTCTTCTATCTCATTGCTGCTACGAGTAACAGCAACAGCTTCCAAGCCTCTTAACAATGCTCAAATCCAGGGTCTCTTCCTTTTGCCAAGCCGTATAGGCATGTATAAATCAACCAATACCCACCTTCTCTGAACTACACTGTTCCTAGAAGAGTTTCAGTGTTGAAAGGGGCGCTCAAGGCACCGGCACCGCCGTTGCCAGGGGAATGCAGGACGCCGGAAACCAGGCCGCGCACATCGCGCAGGATGCGGGCGACGCCATCACGAAATGCGCTCAGGACGCAGGCACCGGGATAGCCGACGGTAGTGACCACGCAGCAAAGCATCGCCATGAGCCACTTCCCCAGACTCTCGGCATTGGCCGAAGAACACGGCGACTGGCCGAGCAACCGGAACGAGTTCGCCGATATGGCGCCTACCACCGAAGGCTGGCTGCTCTACGGTCATGCGGCTCCGCCCCACCAAATCGGATAGCCGATGAACTCAGTGATTCGCTCACTCACCTTTCACGGTGATGGGCAGAAACGTTCAGCAGCGCCCCTCGTACAGGAAGAAGGAAAGCGAACCGTCTTCCAAACCACCTTGAGTAAAGGAATCCCTGCGTATGGTACGTTCCGCTTTGCGCGTCAAACCACGGTAATCATAAAACCCGTAATCGCAGGTGGTGTCAGTGAAGAGGAAATACTCGTTCATTCCGGCATTACGAAACACGTCAAGCATGTGGTTGAACAGCTTACGTCCGACGCCCATGCCCCGCGCTTCCGGGGAAACCACGAACAGCGTTATCTCAGCCTGATAGCTTTTGCCGGCATCTCGTTTCAACACTTCATCGGCCTGCAAAATCGCAATCTGATCGGCAAGTCCTCGACGGCCATCCTTGCTTGCTAACAAGGGCAACGCCAAGCAATTTCGCGTAATAGCATGACGTATCCTCTGCGCTGTGGTAACACGGGATCTCAACGAGCCCAATACCACGCCAAGCACCCGACCATCACGTTCAGCGACCGTAGCCTCGGTGGTGCGGGAAAGAAAATCATGCATGTCAATTGCCGCAAGTCGGTGCATATTGCGCAGACGAATCGCCTTGCGCAACTTGTACTCACGCAACCCGCGCTCATCGTTCGGAACATTCCCGTTATCATCCGACTCATCATCCGCATACCAAGCTTGTCGAACAAGCTCTTCAAGCGCGGGAAAATCCGTGCGACGCATCGGTCGGAGCATAATCATTTCTGAAGTCATGCTCCCCCATCCTAGCCGCAGCCATGCCAAAACTCCGTTCATGGATGGCATAATGCGCATGGTATTGAAATAACAGGAATGCGTAGGATTTGTTGGCATTGGCATGTGAAGCTTGGGGGTCTGGGGGTCACAAGTTTAGGATGAGACAGGATTGCGTGTGACGCGCAATGAATGAGAGGTTCATCATGGCAATGTTGATTAGACGAATTACAGGCACTCTATGCTTAGTACTTGCCGTGGCATGTGCATGTTACGCTTTCGCCGTGCGCAATACGCATTCCGGCACGAGTTTCTGGATTGTTTGGCTAGCGTTCGCAGTTTTGTTCGCGATACTCGGATTCGGTCTGCTCTTCCGGTGGTGGACGATATTGCCAAGACTGGTCAGAGGCATATTGATTGCGGTTGCGTGTATTGGTCTGGTCGCGTTCGGTACAGTGGAAAGTTGCATCATCAGTAAAATGCATGCGCAGGGCAAACCGGATCTTGATTATGTGGTGGTGCTCGGCGCTCAGGTGCGTAAGTCCGGCCCGAGCCTTGTGCTTCGTTACCGTCTCGACAAGGCCATCGAATATTTGGATGAGAATCCGAATACCATCTGCATCGTTTCCGGCGGAAAAGGACCGAATGAACCGTTCCCCGAAGCCCAAGGCATGGCTGACTATCTTAAGGAACATGGCATTGCCGAACAGCGCATTCTTGAGGAGCCGGATTCAAAAACCACTGAGGAAAACATCGTCAACAGCAAAAAGATGATCAACGACGATAATGCTTCCATAGGTGTGATCACCAATAATTTCCACATGTTCCGCGCGTTGCAGATTGCCGACAAATATGGTTTGGACAACGCCCAAGGCATTGCGGCCGGCTCTCCCCCGGACATGCTCGTCAACAACATGGTTCGCGAGTTTTTTGCTGAGATTAAATTCCTGCTGTAGATTTCAAGTTTCTCAAGCTGTAAGCATATCGGGAATAAGTTGAGGGGTTGGCTCTTGGAACCAACCCCTCAACTTATTTGGGACTCTTACGAGTCAGAAGCTATCGATCGAAGCTCACTCTTCGGAAGCGAGTTCGTCAGCCACAGCGGCGGCTGCGGAAGCAGCTTCAACGCTCTCGGCTTCTTCATCTTCAGCGGCTTCGCCGAGGAAGGCGCTCAAATCCAAGGTTTCACCCTCGGACTTGAAGGTCACGGCACGCATGCCGGCAAGCAGGCCCTTGGAACGGCCGACTTCCTGCACTGCGGAGCCGAGCTGGCCGTTGCGCATGATGGCCTGAATGAAGGCGTTCGGATCCATGCCGTACTGCTGGGCGATGGAAGCGAGGAAGTTGAACACGTCG
>ERZ772867.1469-NODE-1469-length-26799-cov-5.830205_pt1 | contig 26799 bp, 25 predicted proteins | sample MGYA00511341_ERZ772867 | MGnify/ENA primary metagenome ERZ772867 (study PRJEB29015, sample SAMEA2737707) | human gut metagenome | biome: human gut; feature: human-associated habitat; material: faeces | place: China | collected 2012 ... | reverse complement strand
ATACGATCCTGAAAGCACTGTGCGCCAGAAAGGGCGTGTCCTTTGACGCGCTGGCAACCTTTGACGCCTGCGGCTACAAGGAACGGCAGTACGACCTGCTGGCGGACGTGGTACGCGGCGGACTGGATATGTCCTTTGTCTACCGGGTGCTGCGCCGGGAAGTATAACGAAACAAGTTCCAATGGAAAAAGGGGGAGAGACTTGAGCAGGATATTATGCGTGATTGACGGCATGACGGATCCCCACTTTCAGGTGGAGCGATATGGCCATCTGGCGTCCATGGGTTCGGTGCGGTATGTGGATACCTGCGGCGGCTTCCCACCGGAAACACTACACTGCGTACTGCGCCTGTTGGGGGTAACGGATCTGCCGGTACATCTCCGAGGCTATGTAGAGGCGCTGGGGGCCGGAATCCCCGTCCGGCCCGATGACCTGCTGCTGCGGGGCAGCTGCTACACGCTGGATGGAGAGGGCTGCTGTACCATGCCTTGCTGTGCCCCGGCAAAGGTAGAGGATCCTGCATTTACCTATTACCGGCTGGGCGACTATCAGGCACTGCTGGTATTTCCCCACATGGCGCATACTGTGAATAACATTGTAACGCAGATTCCTTCCGGCGGGCAGCGGGCACTGTGCCCGCAGGGAAGCTTGGTACTGCGCCATGCCTTTGAAAGACTGTTGACGAAAGAACGATGTATGCTTCTGTGGGGACAGTCTGTTCCGGTAGCACTGCCGCCATTTCCCCAGAAGAGCGCCGTGATCTGCGGCAAGGAGTTGGTAAAGGGGATCGCCCGGCTGCTGCACATGGAGTTTGTCCCGGTAAAGGGGGCTACCGGCGATGTGGATACGGATCTGGACACCAAGACAGAGGCGGCCCTGCGGGCGGCGGAACGCTGCCCCTTTGTGCTGCTGCATATCAACGGGGCGGATGAAGCGGCCCATCGCCACGATTCGGCGGAAAAGGAGACTTTCCTGCGCCGGGTCGATGATAGGGTGCTCTCCCGGCTGTTGGCGTCTGAGCATGAGATTGTGGTGGCCTCCGACCACGGAGCTGATCCAGAAAGCGGAGCCCATCTGGGTGGCCCACAGCCTTTTTTTACCAGCCGTTAAATGGTAACAGTCAAAATATGAAGACTGCATAACGGCGGCAAGGCTTAAAATCAAAACCTCTGGCTTATCCGTAATCTCATTAAGATAAGCAATAATCCAGACCGCCGATAGGGCGGTCTGGATTATTTTTGCAAAAAAATCAAAAAACACTTGACAATTTGAAAAAAATCGGAAGCTTCGACTTGAGAGGAATTTCAAGGAGACCACACCGATGAGAAACTACCCGAACACCCTGAAAAGAAAGCTTCTGGATACCATATCCGGAAAACAAGAAGCTGTATAGCGAATTGTATCCTGATGAAGCCAAGCAGATGGAAGGATACACCGAAAACATTGGAGCCCTTCTAAAACGGGAACTCAGAATAGACAGTATAACAACCATTGATAGAAACGCTGAAAATGCGAGAAACTACAACATTGATGTAGTGGGTATGACTGACTACATCGAAAACAAATGTGGCTGGCGTCGCAACGTGATATATTATGACGCAGAAATTATCAACCAAATCAATATTCTGAGGAAAAGATATTAAGGGATTGAAGGTTCTTCCTTGATATGAATGGGTACACCATAAAAGCATCCACAGCTTTTTGGTAAGGATGAGGTCGGCGGTTCGAATCCGCCCAGCAGCTCCAAAAACTCCTGTTTTCTATTCTGATAGTGTTCAAAGGGACAAAAGTTGACAGAATGTAGGTGCAGTAACGGCGGATGGCGGTTGTCATCCGCCTTTACTGCGTTTGGTTTGCTTGTTCTGATTATTGTTTTGGCTTGTGGCGCTACTTATGCCGGAAGCAGTACCGGCTGCGCGGCGTCAGCTGTAAGCTGCGGCTGCTGCCGGTTGGTTTCGGCTGCCGCCTCGTCGTGATCCCATTCTCCGATGTCACGGTAAACGATACGGATTTTCTGAGCCGCGTGCCGCGAGTGCTTCACAGCACATTCTCCGACCTCGATCCGGGATATGAACAGGCGCACGATCTGAGGCGTCAGCTCGTCAATGGTCCTGTACCGTTTTGCCTTCTCGATGAACGCCTCCACATTGGCGGCCGACGCCTTCAGCTTTTCCTGTCGCTCCTCCTTTTGCGGGATCGCCTCGTCCAGCTCCCTCTGCTCGGCGTTGTAGTTGGCAGAGAGAAGACGGAACTGTTCGTTGGTTACGCGGCCGAGCACATTGTCCTCGTACAGCCGCTTGAAAAGGGCAGTCAGCTCGTTCCTACGCCTGCGCATGGCGCCAAGCTCCTTTTGCAGCGTGTTGATCTCCTGCCGAAGCTGCGCCGTGTTTTTGCGGTTGATGTACTCCGCAAATTGCCGTTCTTTTTGTCGTGCGAAGTGGGTCACTCGCCGCAGATCGTCCAGTACGACGGCGTACAGATCTTCCTCCCGGATGTGGTGGGGCGTGCATTCGCTCCTGCCGCGCTTGCCGTAGGTGTAACACTTGAAGTTGTAGTCGGATTTCTTCATGCTGCTTGCCCGGTGCAGCACCATCGACCGTTTGCAGTCGGCGCAGTAGGCAAGTCCCGAAAAGAGATTCGGCTCGTCCATGTGCTTCGGCGTGCGTTTTTTGTGCGTACGCACCTCCTGCACGATATCCCATTGCTCTTTCTTGATCAGCGCGGGGTGCGTGTTCTCCACAACGGCGCATTCGCTTTCGGGGCGGTGCACCGTCGTTTTGTTCTTGTAGGATATCGTTGTGGTGCGCAGGCCTACGGTGTGTCCGAGATAGACCTTGTTGTCAAGGATCCCCGTGACGGTGCTGCTGCTCCACGCATAGGGGCGGGTGAGATCCAGCTTGGCATGGCTCTTTTCGTGATTTTGGTAATAATAATTGCTTGGCGTCAGCACCTTTTCCTCACGGAGAATCCGGGCGATCTGATTGGGACCTTTGCCGGAGGCGCACAGAGAGAAGATCTTTTGTACCACCGCCGCGGCTTCGTCGTCGGGGACGAGTTTCTTGCTCTCTCTATTCGCCTTTTTGTAGCCGTAAGGAGGCCGTCCGCCGAGCCGTTCTCCCCGTTCCGCCTGCAGCTTCTTCACCGCACGAACCTTCTTGCTGGAATCCTTTGCGTGAAGCTCGTTTGCCCAGTTGCGTATCGGACTGAAATCGTTGCTCCCCTCGACCAGCGAATCCACGCCGTCGTTGACCGCTATGAACCGCACGCCCATGTTCGGGAAGAACAGCTCAAGGTAATATCCCACCTGCAGATACTCTCTGCCGAGGCGGCTGAGGTCCTTGACGATGAGCGTCTCCACCTCGCCGCGCTTGATCATTTTCTCAACCTGTTTCCATGAGGGGCGCTTGAAGTTTGTTCCCGTATAGCCGTCGTCCGCCAGGAACAGGACATTTTCAAACCCGTTGTCAAGGGCATACCTTTCAAGCATGAGTCTCTGATTGGTAATGCTGTTGGATTCGACGGCCTTTCCATCGTCCTGACTTAATCTGCCGTATAGTATCGTGTATTTTTGGCTTGTCATTTTTGCATCCTCCTTTTATGCAGGGCAAGCCGATACGGTATCACACAGTATACCGTATCGCCTGCCGAAAGTCTATCCGAAACCGAAAAGTTTCAGATATTTTTTGCATCCCTTCCGAGGTCTTCGTCTATGAGAGACAGCATTTTGTCCGTAGCTGTGGCTTTGGCGTCAGAGAGGAATATGGAGGAGATAATAAACCGCTTTCCCTTTATCAGTATTTCACGCTCCCGGACGCGGGCATCTCCTTCGTGTGTGCAGACCGTATCACGGAAGAGAGTGAGCGCCGCGCCGCTGTCGAATTTTTTAACCACGGCATTCTCCGGCCTGTAGCTGCCGAAGATCCCCGTTTCAAGATATTCTTTGTAATCGTTCATTGTATTCCTTTCCGCCGTAAGGCTGTTCGTATTTTCACATTCCGCCCATCACGGGATCGGAATTTTCCTGTAAATCCGCAACCCCTAAATATGCGAGAGATTTATTTGTGCAACCCCTAAATTGCCGTTTTATTCTTAGACTGCAAAAGCCGTACAAAGCCCCATGCGGTCGGCGTTGCCGTCCGCTGTGACCCGCCGAGGGATTGCTGTGCAACCCCTCGGCTTTCTCCTGCTTATTTTCGTACCGTGTGCCGATTCTCGCGAAACAGGACACAAACCGCAAAAAGGAACTTGAATCCTGCGAGTCTTGTAGAAGAAGAACTTCACGGCAGAAAAAGGTCCGCACACGCCGCCACAGGCGCCGTATTCCGCTCTTGTGCGCGGCGGTCGGGGGTTGTATGCCCGATTCCGCTGTTGTCGGCACACGGGGCGTTTTTTGGGTATTGTCGGCAGAGAAAAGAACAATGCAACATTGCAAGTGGGTCGGCGGGGGCTGCAGTGTTTCATCCTTCCTTCAAGGACACCTCTGCAATGTTGCAATCTTCCTTTTCCATTGACCACAGCCATCTTGCGCCCGCCTTCCGTGTGACGATGCCGGAGATATTCTTCTTTGCCTCGTTTACCGTTCGACGGGAGATCCGCCTCTCCGCCGCCGCACGGATGATCTCCTCGCAGTGAAGCTCCGCTCCGTCCTCCAGCATGGAGCGGATGAGTTCCTCCGCCTGCGCGGTCTTGGTTTCCGGCTGTGAAGAGAAGCCGGATAACAGTTCTTCGGCGGATATTTCGTCATAGCCGTCGAGCCAGCGGAAGCCTTCTCCGTCTCCGAGCTGAAAGGCAAGAGATTTCCCCTCCGGTGCAAGGGAGGATTTGTCATGCACGACGATACGGACAGTTTTGTTTTTCCGCAGCCTGCCCACCACGAGCACACTTCTTGCCGCCGCGCGAAAGTCGATGGAGCCGAGTCCGCGGTAGACGCTGCTCAAGCCTGCCGCCTTATTGAGATGACCGACAAGCACAACGGCACAGCCTGTCCTCTGCGCCACCTGACCAACCGACTTCATCACCTCACGAATTTCATTTGCCCGGTTCATATCGATCCACTCTCCGAGATAGCCCTGCAACGGGTCGAGGATCAGCAGCCGGGCGTCGCACTGCACGATGGCCTTTTCAATGCGGCTGTCCAGCAAATGCAGGGATTTTTTATCCTCGCGGATATTGATGATCCTGTCCTGATCGGCGTCCGCTTCGATAAGGCGGGGCTTTACGGTATCCTCCAGTCCGTCCTCCGCCGTCTGGTAGATGACGTTGAAGGGAGGCAGCGGCTTCTTCATTCCCGGCATCGGTCTGCCTGCGGAGCAGGCGGCGGCAAGGCGGAGCGCAAGGGTGGTCTTGCCCTCGCCGGGGTCGCCCTGCAGAATGGTTAGCTTTCCGAAGGGGATATACGGATACCACAGCCAGTCCACCTCCCGCAGCTGCACCTCCGACATTCGGAGGATTTCGGGTTCGTCGTGTATCATAATGTTTTTCCTTTCTTTTCTGTTGTTTTCTTTTTCGCTCGGCACAGTCATATACATCCCACCTTTCATAAAAATTTGTTTTGCGGCGCACGGTTCTATCCCACGAGAGAAAGTTCACAGTCCTTTCCTGCGCTCCGCAGTTTTTCCCTGCACGTCCGACAGCGTTCCTACGCTCCTTCTGACCGTGTATCACATCGGCGTTTGTGCTTTGCTTGCCGTGTCTTCCTTCGAGAGTGCATGGGTCTGCACCTTTCCCCTACGGCACGATCCCTCGGATCGCTGTCCTCGCAAAGTCCGCCGCCGCATATCCTGTCGGCAGGGTATTCGAGAAGATATCCCCTCACTTTCCATGCCGAAAAATCAGGTAGTTGACTACCCGAAAAACGAAAAGTTTACAAAATGTTTAAAATTACGCTGAAGCATTCAGATGCGAGGCTGTTCTACAATCTCCCGCCAGATGAAAAACTGCTTAAGGTGGCAAGAATCGACAATGTGCATATTCGACTGGAAATATCCTGTAACCTCATCGCAAATAAGAATTCCAGTATCGACGATTCTACCAAGCTGATTTTTAAAGAGGATTAATTCTTTCATACCCATCAAAATTTCTTGCGATAGATATTTTGTAAAAGAACCCTTGCAAACTCCCTCAGCAAATAGCTATAGATTTCAGCAATATCACTTCCACGGATAATGTCTCTCAGCTCGTCGTTGTAGCGGCTGCGTTCCCATTCGGCATTTATTTCGTTGATATTGACACCAACTATTTTTCTCGCAAACTGATTTGGGTAGGAACCTCTCATTTAGAACATAGTAGTTGTGCTCTGACTTTGTACAGTTTTTCTTTACAAAAAGAATATCATCTTCCCATGATATATACTCCGTTCGATCTCCTGATGTACAGTATGCGGATCTGAAAAAAGTCCGTGACGAGCTGCGTGACCTTGCCGTTCATACAGCGAATTACGAAGAACTGCGTGATCCGGAGGAACGGGAAAACGCAAAGAACAAGAGCACGGTCGGGACTGACCGTGCTCCATTAGCGTCGCTGCGATGCGTAGCCACAGATGAAATCTGTGTTAAAGGGGTTCGGGGATTTTATCCCAGACAAGCGATTTATGAGTCCCTGCTGCGGCAGGGGCTTATAAATTTTGCATGAGTGGGTACCGCCATGCCCTGCTTGCCAAGTATGTTTTCGTTATCTTCATTTGTAACTTTTCTTTGAAATCCATTGACAGTGGTGAACACAAAGAGTATAATTATGACCGAAAGAATAAAATCGGTCAAAATGTTTTGGAGGTTATCACTTGGCGTTTACAGAACAGAAAAATGAAATGATCCGCAAGGATTTATTAGAGGAAGCGTTGCGTTGTGCCGTGACCGTTGGGATTCGGAAAACATCGGTGGAACAGCTCACGGAAGCGGTGGGTATTGCAAAGGGTTCGTTCTATAAGGTCTTCCCATCCAAAGATCTGCTGTTCTTTGCCGTGCTGGAAAATATTCATGCGGAAACGTATGCCGTAGCGGAGAAAGCCTTACACGACAATGCAGAACTTCCACCAACGGAGCGAGCAACGAAGATCATTCTTGCCGCCTGCAAATATCTTTCCGATACCAAAGCGATGACCTTCATCGAAAACGATGCGGAGTATTTGTTGCGGCGGATACCGTCTGACATCAAGGCTGCCCACTATCACGATGACGAAGTTCATATTCGCCAAATTCTGGAGGCAAGTGGACTTGTGCCGAAAGGCGGAATGGATCTGGCTGCTGCCACCGTCCGAGGGCTGATCTTAACTGTCTCCCATCAGGGAGAAATCGGCGAACTGTATCCGCAGGTGTTGGAAACGCTGGTGCATGGTGCTTGTAAGGAATTATTTGATTAAATCGAAAAGCTGCCGTCTGGCGGCTTTTCAAAAGGCAGCGAGTTAGCGGAAACTAACTACCGCATAGGAGTGATGTTATGAAGAAAACATTTTGGAATCGCACAGCGAAAATCTATGACCATTTTATGAAGAAAGACCACAAGGCATATAAGCAAATGTATTCTCTAATCTATCCTGTGGTGCGGCACAAGCAGGTGCTGGAGCTGGCAACCGGTACGGGGCTGATCGCCAAACATATCGTCCGCTCTGCTGACCATATTGAAGCTACCGACGCATCCCAAGAGATGATCGAGCAGGCGAAACAGGGCGTGAAATCTACGAAGCTCCATTTTTCGGTGCAGGATATGTTCCATCTGCCTTACGCCGACCGGTCTTTCGATGTGGTGATCGTGTCCAATGCTCTGCATATCGTGCCGGAACCTGAGAAAGCGTTGGCGGAAATTCGGCGGGTGCTGAAAGAGGACGGTATACTGATCGCGCCGACCTTTACTCATGCCGGTAATGACTTTCGTGGAAAGGTCAAAGCAGTTTTCATGAAGCTGGCGGGCTTTCCGCTGCACAGCAAGTGGACAAGCCACGAATATCTGGCATTTCTCCGGGAAAACGGCTGGGCGGTGCAGAAAAGCACCGTGCTGAAAGCCTCGTTCCCGCTGGTTTACGCAGAGTGCGTAAAATCGGAGGAAATATGACATGAGAGAAAAAATCAAGCTCTCCGGCGTGCCGGAGACCATGCTGCAAACCATTTACGCAAGGGCGAAGGAGAGCCGGGGACGCGGCGCGATTCACGATGCAAAAGCGGAGGAAATCATCGAGAAGCTGGACTACGATTTTTCCCTTGCGGACAAGGACACCGCCATGCGCAGCGGCGTGATTGCCCGCACCATCGTGCTGGATCAGCTGACAAAATCGTGGCTTGGGGCGCATCCCGGCGCGGTGGTAATCAACATCGCCTGCGGGCTGGATACCCGCTGCTATCGGATGGCAGGTTATGCGCATTGGTATAACCTCGACCTGCCGGAGACGATGGCGGTGCGGGAGAAGTTCCTGCCGGAAAGCGGCGCGATTTCGCAAATCGCTATGTCCGCTATGGACGATTGGGGTGGCGAAATCAGTGAGCTCAGCGAGCAGAATGTGCCGGTGCTGATCGTCATCGAGGGGCTGACCATGTACCTGAACGCAAAAGATGTGCAGCAAATTTTTAAGGTGATTTGCAGCCGTTTTTCCAAAGCAACCGTATTTGTGGAAACGATGAATCCGATGATTGTGAAGCGCTTTAAGGAAAGATCCATCGAAGGCAGCCATGCAAAATTTACTTGGGGAATCAAGAATGGGAAAGCACTTGCCGAACTGCTGCCGGGTTTTCGATTCGTCGAGGAACACAGCTTGACGGAGGGCATGGCGGCATTTGTACCGACCTATAAGCTGCTGGATAGGCTGCCCGCCGTGCGGAATATTTCCAATAAGATCATCGTTCTGGAAAAGGAGTTGTAGAAGATGTCATTCTTTGAAAACACCCGCAAACCTGTGGGCCTCGGCGGGAAGCTCATGGTCGCCATGATGAATTTGGGTCACAGCCCTGTGGCGCGCTGGGGGCTTCAATTTCTGAATGCTGCGCCGGATGCCAAGGTGCTGGACTGCGGCTGCGGTGGTGGTGCAAATCTTCGCAAGCTGCTGAAACGCTGCCCGAATGGAACTGTGACCGGCATTGACTATTCCTCCGTCAGTGTGGAGAAATCCAAAAGGCTGAACGCAAAGGCAATTTCGGAGGGGCGTTGCTGTGTGTTGGAGGCCAGTGTTACGGCACTGCCATTTGAAGATAATAAATTCGATGTGGTCACTGCCTTTGAAACCGTCTATTTCTGGCCTGGGTTGGTGGATTGTTTTCGTGAAGTATACCGGGCAATGAAAAACAGCGGCACCTTCCTCATCTGCAACGAGGCCACCGGCGATACCAACAAGAACGATAAGTGGACACAGATCATCAGCGACATGACCATTTATCGGGATGTGCAGTTAAAAACGGCACTGGAAGAAGCCGGTTTTACCGATATTCAAATACACAAAAATGCTCATCAAGACTGGCTTTGCGTGACTGGGCAAAAACAGGAGAAACACGGATGAAAGACGAAGATATCCGATTTGACCGTACCTGCCATATGCAATCCGGACTATGCCGCCATGGAGTTGCTCCACGCACGGCTGGTGCGGACGACCACCTGTGCGGACGGGTGCAAGTGTGATTATACCATCTGCGGAGACAGGGATGAATATCTGAAAGAACACCCTGAATATGTGGATGAGGCGGGATTTAGGAGGAATACATAATGAAACACATCCATTTTGACATAGAACAGGACGGCTTTTACGGCGCATATTGGGCGTGTAAAACACCCTCTAACTGTGCCATGATCGCTATGATAGGAGATGACCCGGAGGATTACATGGCTCGTTCCTGCGTGAAATGGCTTTTGAAGCAGGATATCAATGTCCTCACCATGTCCCCGGCAAAAAAGGATTATGGTCATCACAACTATCCATTGGAGCGTGTGGAGGCAGCAATTAACTGGCTGAAAAACCGCAGTATCCGCAAAATCGGTATTGTGGGTGCATCTACAACGGGTACACTGGCGTTGACGGCGGCAACCTACTTTTCGGATATTACCCTGACCATCGGCATGACACCCAGCGATTTTATCTGGCAGGGATTCATGCAGGGCAAGAGAGATGGTTGCAAAGAATGGCCTATTGAGGGGGAATCTCTCTTTTCCTACCAAGGAGAGCCTTTGCCTTATATGCCATTTGTTTATCAACACCCGCAGTATTGGCAGTGCATTGCCACCGAAACCAAGCGTACCGGCGATATGGTCAACTCATGGAAGCTTTTTGACGATTCCGAAAAGGCACATCCTATTACAGAAGCCGAGTTCATCAAGGTAGAAAATATCAAGGGTAAGCTCCTGCTCATTGGCGCAGAGGATGATGTGCTGTGGGACACAGCGAAATACATTCGGCGCATGGAAAAACGATTGGCAGATCGCCCACACACCTGCGAGGTAGAAACAGCGGTATATCCTTATGCTACGCACTTTGTTTTCCCCGAAGGATTGATGAAGATCATGCTGCCTGTTGGGGCGAGTCTGTTTGTGAAAATGGCGTTTCAGAGTGCGAAGAAGCATCCGAAAGAATGCAAGTCGGCTCGTGTGGATATTGGTCGGCGTATCATCGCCACCATTGAATCATGGAAGAAGGCTACGATATGAAATACATAGGAATGCCTTTGGGAATATGATTGTTTTTTAGGAAATCCTTTCAGCGGAATTTGACTGCCGTGTTTGAACTGACGCCGACGGAAGCCCAAGCGGTCATGGTGGAATCAAAGGGAAAATACAAAGAAATCATTCGGAACCTGCCCAAATTTGAAAAAGGGAAACATTTTTCAATAAATAAAAATACGATTGACCTTGATTCAAAAGTATCGAATAAAACTATGGACTCTAAATTTTCGGATAACCTGAGGGGGTGTTTATCATGCAGGAACTAAATTACATAAAGCAAGATACGAAAATGCCGGGCAGAGAATCCTTTGTGACCTATGTGGATTTTCAGGTAAAGGATGGCACCGCCGATATGTGGCTGTATGACATTTTTCCGGGAGTACAGCTTATGGTTGTAGATTTTTCTTCTGAGAGTTGTTTCCGAAGCGGTGAAAAGCAGAATGTAATCGGGATCAATCATTGCCGGAAGGGGCGGTTTGAATGTGCATTTGACAGCCGGAATTATCTCTATATGGGAGAAGGCGATATTACCCTGAACAGCCAGATGCACCCGCCAATCGCGTCTTCCTTCCCGTTGAACTGCTTTTATGGGTCCACTATTATTTTGTTTCCGGAGGTCATGAAGGATGTACCGGAGCTTCAGGCCTTTCAAATCAGTGCGGAGGCAATCACAGAGAAATATTCTCTTGAATCAAGATCCCCGGTATTTCGCCGCAATGCGGAAATAGAGCATGTATATCAGGAACTGTATACACATCTGGATCGTCCGTCTCTGCCCTTTTTGCGGCTGAAGATTTTGGAGCTCCTTTATCATTTCCAATTCAGACAAACTCTTTTTGAGGAGAACCAGGACTATATTTCGGGAGTGACTGTGGAGCGGATCAAGCATGTCAGGGATCATCTGGTACAGGATATGGAGCACCGGACCAATCTGAAGGAACTGGCATTGGAGCACAATTTAAGTCTGACACAGTTAAAAGATGGATTCAGGCAAATTTATGGCGAATCACCTTATGCATATTTGCGTAGTTACAAAATGCATCGGGCGGCACAGCTTTTGCGCCAGTCAGATAAAAAAATCAGCGAAATTGCGCTGGAAATGGGTTATCAGAATCCAAGCAAATTTTCAGAGGCATTCCATGCGGCGATAGGCTGCAGACCAAGTGCCTATCGAAAGGGAAAAAAGTAGAAGAAAATCATAGTGACACCTTCCGGATGGAGGTGTCATTTTTTGGCTTTTTGGAGCATTTTGCAGAAGGCATGGCTTTTCGGAGTGGCAAAAGAATCTTTCACATGGTAATATGTATGAGTTAGCATAGACTAACTCAAAATACAGAAAGGAAAGAAATACATATGAAAACAAAACTTACAACAAAGGATTTAATTACCGCAGGCGCCTTTGGCGCAATTTATTTAGTGCTGCTCACGGTGTTGTCTTCAGTCCTGACCATTGTTCCAATCCTCTTTCTGGCAACGCCGTTGATTGCCGGCATCATACTGGGAACTGTGTATATGCTGTATGCCACCAAGGTGCCGCGCACCGGTGCGATCCTGGTGCTGGCGATCCTGGTGGGGCTGATTACGTCCATGACAACCATTTATCCGCTGATTTTTGCAGTTGTATGGGGATTAATCGCTGAACTCATTACCGCAAAAAGACGCAAATCCGCAGGTGCGCTGGCAGTCAGCTACTGTGTGTTCAACCTGACGTCTATGGGTCCCTTCTTTGCCCTTGTTCTGGCAAAGGACGCCTTCTTAGAAAGATGTGCAGGGTACTATGGAGAAGAATATATCGCAACGCTGGATAAACTGACGCCCAGCTGGATTGTTCTTGTTCTGATTGCTTTGGCTTTGGTGGGCGGATTGCTTGGCGGTCTGTTTGGAAGAAAGATCCTGAAAAAACATTTTGTGAAAGCCGGTATTACAGCGTGAACCGCGAAAAGATTTCCAGCGGTCTTTTGGATCCGAGAAGTAAGCTGGCGGTATTTATTGCCGCCTGCCTCTCGGCATTTTCCGGGCTGACACATCCGCAGGAATTTGTCCTTCTTGCCCTGTGTGTGGGGATAACGCTTCTGTGCCAGAAATGGAAGAGGGCTTTTTATACCGGTCTTATCTTTGCAGTTATGTTTTTATGCGATCTGTTTCTAGCACCGCGATTGTCAGGGATACTGCAGAACATCATCATGCTGGCATGTCATTTCTGCCGGTTTATTTTACCGCTGTTTGCAGCCTTTTATATTGTGACACAGACTTCCAGGATTGGGGAATATATCAGTGCATTTACTCAGATGCATCTGCCAAACGAGGTCATCATTCCTCTGGCGGTGATGCTCCGTTTTGTCCCGACTATCCAGGAAGAATGGCAGATGGTGAATCATGCGCTCCGGTTAAGAGGGATGGCGCTGACATGGAAAAATGTTCTTCGTCGTCCGCTGCAGATGATGGAATATATGCTGGTTCCCTTTTTGCTGCAGTGCTCGGTTATCGTGGATGAGATGTCAGCTGCTGTTATGGCGCGGGGGTTTGACAAAAATATGCCGCGAACCAGTTATGCGGAGGTTCAGATGAAGGCTCTGGATTGGTGTATAATAGCTGTTTCTGCCGGACTGCTGTTCTGGAATCTTTGTTTCTGAGGAAGGGAGGAGATGTTTTGATCAAACTGAATCATGTTTCCTTTTCTTACCAGAACGGGGAAGCAAATGAAATGCAGGTGCTGTCTGATGTAAGCTTTCAGGCATCACGCGGAGAATGTGTGGTACTTTGTGGGAAAAGCGGATGTGGGAAGACGACCATGCTTCGCCTGGTAAACGGTCTTATCCCTCATTTTTATGCCGGGAAACTGGAGGGGAATGTCCTTGTAGGCGGACAGGAAATGCAGCAGACACCGTTGTCCCAAACGTCCCGGATTGTGGGAAGTGTCTTCCAGAATCCCCGTACCCAGTTTTTCCATCTGGATACGACCGGAGAGATGGCTTTTAATCTGGAAAATCAGAATGTCCCCCGCCCGCAGATGAAGAAGCGTCTGGAGGAGGTGTCCTATCGTCTGAACCTGCAGGAGCTGATGGACCGGAATATTTTTGAACTGTCAGGCGGCGAGAAACAGCAGATCGCCTGCGGCTCCGTTTATGCGGCTTTACCGTCGGTCATCGTTATGGATGAGCCTTCTTCTAATCTGGATATGGAGAGCATCCGAAAGCTGCAGAAGTTGATCCGCATGATGAAAGATGAAGGAAAAACTGTGCTGATTTCAGAGCATCGGCTGTGGTATCTGGAGGGAATCGCTGACCGTTATGTGCTGCTGGAGGATGGCCGGATCAGGCAGGAATTTACGCCAGAGGCAGCGGCAGATCTTTCGCTGGAGAAGCGCAAAGCGTTGGGACTCAGGGCGGTAAAACGGGAGCAGCTTTATGAACTGAGGCCCGATATGGGGCTGATAAAACAAAAGAGTACCGGGCTGGAAATAGATGGGCTTCAGTTTAGCCGCCAGATGCGCCAGGTACTGAATGTGCCGCATTTAGAAATACCGTCAGGGGCAATCGTAGCGGTGATCGGAGAAAACGGTGCCGGGAAATCCACTTTCAGTCTTTGCCTGGCAGGTCTTTTGAAGCATACGGGTACAGTACGGATCGACGGCAAGAAGATCGCGCATAAAAAGTTGCCGGAGCAGGTCTACCTGGTCATGCAGGAGGCAGGACATCAACTGTTCAGCGATACGGTATTGGGTGAATTGACCTTGAATAATCCGGCGCTGTCAGAAGAAAAGGGCAAAGAGGTTTTGACAACGCTGGGCTTAAATGGTATGGAGAACCGTCACCCTGGCTCCCTCTCCGGAGGTCAGCAACAAAGGCTTTCTCTGGGAACAGCTCTTTGCATGAAGCGAAAACTGATGCTCTATGATGAGCCGACCAGCGGTCAGGATGGAGAAAATCTGCTGCGGACAGCGGAGCTGATCCGTGCAGCCAATAAACAGGCAGCCAGTACCCTGATCGTGACACATGATCCGGAGCTGATCTTGCGCTGTGCGACCCATATTCTGCATATCCACGCAGGGGAAGTAAAGAAATTTATACCGCTTGATGAGAGAGGGGTGATTTATATGAAGAAGGTATTTGGAGAGGATGCGCAGACAAAGAAGCCGCAGAAAACCGGTATTCCGCGCCTGCTGGAGTTTACAGGACGGCATCGTCCCCTACTGGGCGCTGCGCAGTTGTTGTCCGGCATCAGCGCCTTGTTCCTCCTGGGACCGTTTGTGTGTGTTTATTTTGCGGCCCGTGCGCTTTTAACCGGACTGACCGGAGGAGGTTTTGCTATCTCGTCCCTGGGGCAGTGGGGCGTGTGGGCATTGGCGCTGGAACTGGCCGGGCTGATCATTAATTTTGCGGCACTTATGTGCTCCCATACCGCAGCTTTTCATACAGAGAAGAATTTAAAAATGGCAGCGCTCCGTCATTTGTCCAGGATGCCAATGGGGTATTTTGAGGAAAATCCCAGCGGTAAGCTAAGAAAAATCATTGATGAAAACAGCGCCCAAATGGAGACTTACCTTGCCCATCAGCTGCCGGATCTGGTGAGCGCTCAGGTCACGACGGTTGCCAGCCTTGTGCTGATGCTGGCTATGGACTGGCGCATTGGCCTTCCGCTGATCGTTCTGATGCTTGCAAGCTTTGCCTGCCAGATGACAATGATGGGCGAAAAAACCATGAATTTCATGAAGCGCTATCAGGACGCTCAGGAGGAAATGAACCACGAGGCGGTGGAGTATGTCCGGGGAATCTCCGTGATCAAGGTATTTGGACAGTCGGTACATTCGATACGGCGCTTCAAGGAAGCGATCAATGCTTATCGGGATGACGCACTGGCCTTTACTATGGCCTGCAAACCCGGATATGTAGGCTTCAATACTGTGGTCAATGCCGCTTTTCTTGTGCTGATCCCTGCCGCACTCATCGGCATGACTTCGGCGGGAGATTTGACTGCCTTTATAGAGAATTTCCTGTTTTATCTGATTTTTGCACCTGCATGCGCATCTGTTCTCAACAAGATCATGTACATGAGCAACTATAAGATGCAGGCTATGGAATCTATGCGGCGGATTGATACAATTCTGCTTGCCAGAGAGCAGTCAGAGGCACAGGAGCCGCAAATGGCACAGGGCAGCGACATTTGCTTTGAGCATGTGACCTTTACCTATCCCACAGGCGAACAGCCTGCGGTTTCAGATGTCAGTTTTACAGCAAAAGCCGGAACTGTTACGGCACTGGTGGGACATTCCGGCTCCGGCAAGACCACCATCGGGACCCTGGTCCCCCGCTTTTATGATGTGCAGGAGGGGCGCATTACGCTGGGCGGCGTGGAACTTTCTGAGATCTCCCGACAGGAAGTCATGGGAAAGATTGCTTTTGTCTTCCAGAATCCCAAATTACTGAAAACAACACTGGAGGAAAATATCCGCGGTGGCTGCAAAAATGCCAGCCGGGAAGATATCCTGCGGGCGGCTCATCTGGCTCAGTGTGATGACATTCTGGCAAAACTACCAGAGGGACTTGACAGCGTAGTTGGCGGAAAGGGGACATACCTTTCTGGTGGAGAGGTGCAGCGTGTGGCCATTGCACGGGCTATCCTCAAGAATGCCCCAGTCATTATCCTGGACGAAGCCACGGCCTTTGCTGACCCGGAAAATGAGGTTCAGATTCAGAAAGCCCTGAAAGAACTGACAAAGGGAAAAACTGTCATTATGATTGCCCACCGGCTATCCACTATCCGAGACGCGGATCAGATTCTCGTGATGAAAGCTGGACGGCTGGCAGAGCAGGGAACCCATCAGGAACTGCTTGGGAAAAATGGAGAGTATGCCCGTTTATGGGCAGATTATAGCAAGTCAATCACTTGGAGAATTGACAGCAGAGAGGAGGCAAAGTCATGCTGAAGAAGTTGTTTGCATTGAGCGACCAGGGGGCGCGGGAGTTAAAACATGGTATTATCGCCACAACCATTGGGCATCTTTGCATCATGGCTCCCATTTCCCTCTTGATGCTGGTGACCATGGGACTTCTGAACAGGCTCTGCGGGGAGACTGGACTGACAATGCAGCCAGGAGTGATAGTTCTGATGGCGGCGGTTCTCTTACTTTTGATCTTCATAACCCAATGGGTTCAGTATAACCTGACTTATAAAGTGGCTTACGAAGAAAGCGCTAACCGGAGAATTACCCTGGCGGAAAAGCTGCGGCGGCTCCCACTGGCATTTTTCGGTCAGCGTGATCTGTCTGATCTGACAACAACCATGATGGGTGACTGCTCTAAACTGGAAAGAATTTTTTCCAATGCGGTTCCCAGTCTCTTTGGAACAGTCATTATGTTTGTGATTGTGTCCGTGGGGCTTTTGATCATGGATTGGCGCATGGGGCTGTGCATTGTTCTGCCGGTACCGGTAGCTGCGCTTATTTTGATAGCGGCCAGAAAGGCCCAGACAAAAGCGGAAAGCCGCAATTATGACGCTCACCGTGCCGCTTATGATGGGGTGCAGGAATATCTGGATACCATACAGGAGCTTCGCTCCGCCGGTCTGGAACAGGAATACCTGGATGGAGTTGAGAAAAAACTGGATTATGTGGTAAAGTGTGCGTTTCGTAATGAGCTGGCTCCAGGTACTGCTGTGACGTTGGCACAGCTGACAGTACGCTTTGGGCTGGTGGCAGTTCTGCTGGTTGGAGGTCTGTTGGTAGCTCAAAATATGCTGTCCGTCAATATGTTTATTCTTTATCTGTTGGTAGCAGGCCGTGTTTATGAACCCTTTGGTTCCTGCTTTATGCTGATGGCGGAACTGTTTTCTGCATTTGTCAGCATTGAGCGGACGAAGAAGATGGAAGCGACAGTGGAGCAGACTGGTCAGCCTGTTTGTAAGAACAATGGGTACGACATTGAGTTTAAGGATGTTTCTTTTTCGTACAATGATGAGCTTGTACTCAATGGGATTTCCTTTGTAGCGAAACAGGAGCAGATCACTGCGCTTGTAGGCCCCTCCGGCAGCGGAAAATCTACTGTTTCCCGTCTGGCAGCCCGGTTTTGGGATGCAGACAAAGGTCAGGTGCTCCTGGGAGGGGTGGATGTAACGACTGTGGAACCGGAAACACTCTTCAGGAATTACTCCATCGTCTTTCAGGATGTGACGCTCTTTGATAATTCTGTGATGGAGAACATCCGCCTTGGCCGGGCGGGAGCCACGGACGAAGAAGTACTGGAGGCTGCCAGAGCTGCTCGATGTGATGAGTTCGTCTCCCGCTTGCCAGATGGTTATCATAGCAACATCGGCGAAAACGGTTGTGCTCTTTCCGGAGGCGAACGGCAGCGCATCTCCATTGCCCGGGCAATCTTGAAGGATGCACCGGTAGTGATTCTGGACGAAGCGACGGCATCCATGGATGCAGAGAATGAAACCCTGATTCAGCAGGCACTGTCCGTGTTGCTGCAGGGGAAAACTGTACTGGTTATTGCGCACCGTATGCGGACGATTGCAAACGTCGATAAGGTGGTTGTTCTGGAACAGGGGCGTGTCACGGAAACGGGAACGCCGGAGGAACTGTTAAAGAAAAAGGGCCTGTTTTACCGTCTGGCTACGGTACAATGTGGACAGCTATAGCACCACCTCCGGGAAAGCTCTGCTTTGAATATGACCTGTCAATTCAATTTGTACTTTTCACAAATCTCTATGCGCCTATCCGCGTCTTGCTAAGGATAGGCGCATTTTGCATAAATCTATCAGATCTGTTGCTGATTTTTTGCCGAATGGAGCCAAAAAAGCGGAATGGAGTAGATAACAAAAAGAAAAACCTATATAATTACTCTGAAAGCCGTAAGAAGCGGCTTTCCTTAATCAGTATGGTTTAGCCTTCTCTAACCTGCTTGCAAGGAGGTGTTAATTTGGAAAATGAATATAGTCCATGGGCAATGTTTCACAGTACGGACATGGGCGACAATCTGGAAGAAGTGGTTGAGACCGAGGATTGCAAGGTGTTGCGGATGAAGGACCCCAGCGGCGATGGTCTTATGACCATCTATCGGGTATTTGACGGTGTGTATCTGATGTATAACGACTTTCACATGAGCCATTGTTACAGCCGTTTTAACAGTTCGTCCCGTATCTTCTGCATCGACCATTGTCGGGAAGGACGCATTGAGCATCGGACGGACAAAGATATGCGGTATTACATGGAATATGGCGATTTGCGAATGGATCGCCGGGTGCACCACAGCGGCGATATGTATTTTCCTGTGTCTCACTATCATGGTATCACGGTTGGCTTCTTCCTCGATCATGCGGAACAATCCGTGCGGGAGGCAATGCCCGGTGTGTCCTTTGACTTATCGGCATTGGCAGACAAGTTCTGCGGTAAGGACAGTATCTATATCCTGCGCAAACACCCTTCCATCGAGCATATCTTCTCGGAGCTTTACAATGTTCCGGCAAGGATACGCATGGACTATTTCAAAATCAAGGTCATGGAGCTACTGGTGTTCCTGCGAGCTTTGGAACTGTCCGAGTACAAGGATGAACGCCCGTACTTCTATTCCAGCCAAACTGAGAAGATCAAGGCGGTACATAAGCTGCTGACCGATGATTTGACCCGAAATTACACCACCGAAGAACTGGCAAAGCAATTTGATCTCAGCACAGCGACTCTGAAAAACGGCTTCAAGGGTGTGTATGGCAGCCCTATCTATACCTATATCCGCAACTACAAGATGAATGTGGCAGCGTCCATGCTGGTAACAGACCGTAAAAAGCGGATCATCGACATTGCATCTGCTGTCGGCTACGATAACCCTAGTAAATTTGCGGCGGCTTTCAAGGAAATCTTTAATACGACCCCTGCTGAATACAGAAATGACAGGAGGTAGAATATGAACACAAAAATGAAACGCTCCACAGCAACGTGGATCTGGGACTTTGCGGGAGGATATCGCTCCCGTTATGTACTCAGCGTACTCAGTGCTGTGTGCGGCGTGATCTGCGGCATTTTGCCCTATTTCGTCATGGCGAATATGATTGGCGATTTACTGGGTGGATGCCGGGACATGAATATTTACTTACAACACTGCCTTGTGATGGCGCTTCTTTGGGTGGGGCGATGCGGCTTTCACAGCATTTCCACCACGCTTTCTCACAAGGCGACCTTTGCGGTATTGGGCAACATCCGCAAACGGGTATGTGAGAAGCTGACCCGTGTGCCGCTGGGGACGGTGCTGGACATGCCCTCCGGAACGCTTAAAAATGTGCTGGTGGAGCGCATCGACAGCATCGAGACCACGATGGCGCATATCATCCCGGAATTTACGTCAAACCTGTTGGTGCCTGTTGCCCTGCTGGTGTATCTCTTTGTACTGGATTGGCGCATGGCTCTGGCTGTGCTGATAACAGTGCCCATCGGGTTTGGCTGCTACGCCCTGATGACCCGTGGCTATGCCGAAAGCTATCAGAACACCGTGGATAAGACGAAGGTGCTCAATGATACGGCGGTGGAGTACATCAACGGTATCGAGGTCATCAAGGCTTTCGGCAAGGCGCAAAGCTCCTACGAAAAGTTCGTGGTTGCCGCTAAAGAGGGTGCTTCCTGCTATGTGGAATGGATGCGGCGGTGCAATATCTATTTCTGCATCGCAATGTCCGTTTTCCCGGCAACTATGGTCGCAGTTCTTCCCATTGGAGGTGTGCTGTTCCGTGCCGGTACGCTGGATGCCAACACTTTTATTCAGGTCATTCTCTTTTCCGTTGGTCTGATTGCGTCGCTCATTACCGTCATGTCCTATGGCGACGATCTGGCAAAGCTGGGGACAATCATCGGAGAAGTGACCGACATTTTGGAGCAGGAGGAACAGGAACGGCCTCAGACATCCACTTCCGTGCCGAAAGATAACGATATTGTGCTGAAGGATGTTACCTTCGGTTACCACGAAAAAGAGGTGCTGCACGGGGTCTCCCTGGAAATCAAAGAGGGTACGGTCAATGCCTTTGTAGGTCCTTCCGGCAGCGGAAAATCCACCATTGCCAAGCTCATTGCAGGTCTGTGGGATGTGAAAGGCGGCAGTATTACTCTTGGTGATGTGGATGTTCGTTCCATGACCCAAGCAGACTACAACCGGTACATTGCCTATGTTTCGCAGGATAACTACCTATTTGACACCACGGTTATGGAAAACATCCGTATGGGAAATCAAAGTGCAACGGATGAAGAAGTGGTGGAAGCCGCAAAGAACAGCGGTTGCCATGACTTTATTATGAGTCTGGAAAATGGTTATCAGACCGTTGTAGGCGGTGCCGGTGGGCATCTCTCCGGCGGCGAGCGCCAGCGCATCGCCATTGCCCGTGCCATGCTGAAAAACACACCGATTATCATTCTGGACGAAGCTACCGCTTTTACCGACCCGGAGAATGAGGCATTGATTCAGTCCTCGGTTGCAAGGCTGACAAAAGGCAAGACCTTGATTGTCATTGCACATAGGCTCTCCACCATTACGGGCAGCGACCGGATCTTCGTGGTGGAGGACGGAAATATCCGGGCAACCGGAACCCACGAGGAACTGCTCAAAAAAGATAAACTATATGCCGAGATGTGGCGTTCTCACATTGCCGTGCGGGATACGGCAGAAGGAGGTGCCCAAGTATGATTCAGATTTTCAGACGGTTCTTCGATTTTTGCGGTGAGACCAATAAACGCAAATTTACAAAGTCCATTTTCCTCGGGGTGCTGAAAGCACTGTTTGAGGCTTTGAAGATTCCTGCTATCGCCGTGACCTTGCAGGGTGTTCTGAGTGGGAAGCTGACCGCTCAGCACATTCTGCTATCCCTTGGCATTATGCTGTTCAGTATCGCAGGCAATGCTTTTGCAAATTACCGCTCCACCATGCTCCAATGCGAAGCCGGTTATGGTACCTGCGCCGACAAACGCATTGAAATTGCCGAACACCTGAAATATCTCCCGATGGGCTACTTCAATCAGAACAGTCTCGGATATATTACCTCCGTTGCTACCAACAGTATGGAGGCTCTGGCGGATGTAGCTACCCGTGTGGTCATGATGGTGACCCAGGGCATTTTGACCACGGCGGTGGTTGTGTTGATGATCTGCGCCTTTGATCTGCGCATCGGCGGTATTACAATTTTGGGTGTTCTGCTGTTCTTTGCTGTCAACTCACTTTTGCAAAAGAAAGCAAAGGAAATTGCGCCGACCAAGGATGCCGCTGACCGAAAACTGGTGGAAAAGGTGCTGGAGTACATTCAGGGCATTGCGGAAGTCAAGTCTTATAATCTGACCGGAGAAAAGAGCAAGGCTCTGAATTGTGCCGTCGACGAAAACACAGCGGCAAACATAAAATTGGAGATCACCTTTGTCCCCCTCATGTTCCTGCAAAGTCTGACAGCCAAGCTCATCGGTGTGGCCATTGCGGGCGTATCCGTTGCGTTTTATCTGAACGGTACGATGGAGCTGCTGAATGCTGTGGTCATGGTTATTGCCGCCTTTATCCTGTTCGGCGCACTGGACAGTGCTGGCAGCTACTCGGCACTGCTGCGAAATGTTGACCTGAATGTGAGCAAGGCGCAGTCCGTTCTGGATATGCCTACGATGGACATTGATGGGCAGGACATTACGCCCACCAACTACGATATTGATGTGGAAAATGTGGAGTTTTCCTACGGCAAGCGCAAGATCATCGATGGCGTATCCGTCCATATTCCGCAGAAAACCACCACCGCCATCGTTGGCCCCTCCGGTGGCGGCAAGACCACCCTTTGTCACCTCATCGCCCGGTTCTGGGATGTGGACAGAGGCTGTGTCCGCTTGGGCGGCATGAATGTGAAGGATTACAGCATGGACAGCCTGATGAAAAATTTCAGCTTTGTATTCCAGAGCGTGTATCTGTTCCAGGATACCATTGCCAACAACATCCGCTTCGGTCAGCCGGATGCACCTATGGATAAGGTGATCGATGCAGCGAAAAAGGCCTGCTGTCACGATTTTATCATGGCACTACCCGATGGGTATGAAACCATTATCGGTGAGGGCGGCGCAAACCTTTCCGGCGGCGAAAAGCAGCGTATTTCTATTGCCCGTGCCATCATGAAGGATGCGCCCATCATCATTCTGGACGAGGCAACCGCTAATGTTGACCCGGAGAGCGAACAGGAGCTGACCGCCGCTATCGAAGCATTAACGAAAGAGAAAACCATCATGATGATCGCCCACCGCCTGAAAACCGTTCGCCATGCCGATAATATTCTGGTGATCGATGGCGGCAAAATCGTCCAAAGCGGCACCCATGACGAGCTGATGCACCAAGGAGGGATTTACCGCCGCTTCGTGGAGTCCAGAGAACTGGCCGTTGGCTGGAAAGTATAAAAGAAAGAGGAAAACAACATGAAAGACAACAAACTCAAAGGAAAAGATTTAATCAACATCGGTATTTATGCTGCAATCTACTGCTTGCTTATGACCTGCATTGCTATGCTGGGATACATTCCCATTATGATGCCCATGCTGGCAGTTATCGTGCCAATCGTTCTCGGCGTTCCCATGATGTTGTTCTACACCAAGGTCAAAAAATTTGGCATGATCACCATCATGGGTACCATCATCGGCATCTATCTGTGCGTGACCGGAATGGGCTTCTGGCCAATCGTGTTCGGCGTCGTATTCGGTTTCCTTGCGGATTTGGTAGCCAAAAGCGGTAAATACGTAAGCTCGAAAAAAACCATCCTCAGCTACGGTACCTTCTGCGTCCTGCTGTTCGGGAATTTCCTGCCGCTCTATATTGACCGGGAAGCCTATTTCTCCACCCGTCAGAGTTTTGGAGCGGAGTACATCAATAGTCTGAGCAATATCATGCAGCCGTGGACGGCTCCTGCCATCATTATTGCCGCTTTTGTGTGCGGTATGCTGGGTGCACTGCTGGGAAAGGCTTTGCTGAAAAAACACTTTGTAAAGGCAGGCATCGCCTGATGGCGGCGGGTATTTTACAGGCCAGCGTACAAAACAGAGGACTTGTGCTTGACCCCAGAACAAAACTGATGATGCTGTTTAACATCGCCCTGTTTGTTTTGGGGTCTGCTGGGGGCGGGAGCGTAGAACCTCTTGTCCCCGTTCTTTGCTTTATGCCTGCTGTGCTGTTCATCAGTGCAAAAAGGTGGAAACAGGCTGCAACCTACACCATAATTTATCTTGCATCGTGGCTTACCTATACACGCCTTGTGCCATTGACCACCGGGGCGATCAATTTTATTTTACTGGGATGCAGCGGAATGTTATCCCGGTTTTTACCGGGCATCGCCATGGGCGGGTATCTTGTTTCCACCACCACAGTCAGCGAGTTCACTGCTGCCATGCTGCGGATGCACCTGAGCGAAAAAATCATTATCCCGCTGTCGGTCATGTTCCGTTTCTTTCCCACGGTGATGGACGAGGCAGCTTCTATTAACGCTGCCATGAAAATGCGTGGGATACATATTGGTGGAAGAAATGCCGGGAAAATGCTGGAGTATCGTCTTGTGCCGCTGATGACCTGCTGTGTCAAGATCGGTGAGGAACTGTCTGCGGCGGCACTGACCCGTGGCCTTGGCGGAGAAGTACGCCGAACCAATATCTGCAAAATCGGCTTTCATGTGCAGGACTATATTCTGCTGGGGATCGGGCTGATCCCATATATTCTCTGGATCTGGGAGGTGGTCATGTGATCGAACTGGAAAAAATCAGTTTCCGGCACGAAAATGCCGATGTGCCGTCACTAAAAAATGTTTCCCTGACCATTGCTGATGGAGAATGTGTCCTGCTTTGTGGCGAATCCGGTAGTGGAAAAACCACCATCACCCGACTAATCAATGGTCTGATTCCCCATTTCTACGAGGGAGAGCTTGAAGGCTTTGCAATGGTAAACGGTCTGAATGTGACGGAAGCAGAGTTGTATGAAACGGCAAAACTTGTAGGCAGTGTGTTTCAAAACCCCAGAAGTCAGTTCTTCTGCGTAGATACTACCAGCGAGCTTGCTTTCGGCTGTGAAAATATGGGTATGCCGGAAAATGAAGTCCATGCCCGTTTGGATGCAGCAGCAAAAGAACTGAAGATTGAAAATCTTCTGGGACGCAGTATCTTCGAGCTGTCCGGCGGCGAAAAGCAGAAAATCGCCTGCGCCTCGGTTTCCGCACTGCGCCCACAGGTGATGGTGCTGGATGAGCCAACCTCCAATCTGGATTTGCAGACCATCGAAGAACTGAAGCAGACACTCCTTGCTTGGAAAGCCGAAGGAAAAACCATCGTGATTGCAGAGCATCGCCTGTCATGGCTGAAAGAGATTTGTGATCGGGTGATCTGCATGAAGGATGGCGAGGTCGATTTTGACATTCCTATGGCAGAGTTTGCATCCTATTCCACCCAACAGCTTCACGAAATGGGACTTCGTTCATTGGATGACAACGCTGTTCCGCAAATCTGCTCTGAACCGACAGACGGCGAAATGCTGGAGCTGGTGAATTTCTGTTTTTCTTATGACGGCGTTCCAGCACTGCATATTCCACAGCTCACGCTGCCCGTTGGCGGTATCATTGCCGTTGTAGGCAACAACGGCGCAGGAAAGTCCACCTTCTCCCGCTGCCTGTGCGGACTTGAGAAAAAGTTTAAGGGCGAAGTCAGAATCAACGGCCAGGTGTGGAAAAAGAGCCAATTGCTTAAAAACTGCTACATGGTCATGCAGGATGTAAACCACCAGCTTTTTTGCGAAACGGTGGAGGAAGAAGTGCAGCTTGGAATGCGGTCGGAAAACGCTGGAGAAGTTGACCGTGTGTTAAAGCAGCTTGATTTATCTGATTTGCGTGATCGTCACCCCATGAGCCTGTCCGGAGGACAAAAGCAGCGTGTGGCCATTGCATCTGCCATCCTCGCAGGAAAGGGAATACTGATCTTCGATGAACCTACCAGCGGTCTGGATTTCAAACACATGAAACGCACCGCAGAGCTGTTCGCTTCCCTGAAAGGAAAGCAGACGGTGCTGATTGTGACCCATGATCCGGAATTGATTCAAAGATGCTGCGATTATCAAATTCACCTTAAGAGTGGGCAGGTTATTCTACATGAGCAAATATGATTTTGAACAATTATCTCGACCAAAAAAGCTAAAAGAACGATTCATATAACTACAAAACCGCCTTTTACGACGATTTTGCACAAGTAGCGAAAGCTACGGTTTGAAATATCAAGCCGCCGATTGCGACGACAAAAAATGTACCACGGTGGTATCTATGGAGGTATCACCGTGGTTTTTATATATTCCAACCATCCCCCGACTAATTGCATAAATTCGCAAGGACATAATCATGTCTCCAAGCTTTTCTGTGCCTATCCGCATTTTGCTGCGTATAGGCGCTTTTTGTTTTTTAGCATAAATATCGGACATCCAATCCGTGGCCCTCTAAACCGAAATTTGATCTCACCCAAAAATCAAATTTCAAAATTCGGAGGAATCACAAATGATTAAAACCAACAGCAGCTACACCCTTAACAAGAAAGACCCAAATGCCATCGTTTATAATACTTCCTTCGGTGCCGCTTGTCCGGAAAGGACAGCAAAAAATACGAAAAGGCAGGGCGCAAACGCACTCTGCCTTCGGGCATACCGATTCCGTGAAATTACCGAGCGGACTGAACAGGCGCGACAAGAAAGCGGTGTCCTCGCTTTGTCCTTTTTCGCCTCCCCGGATATTTTGAAAAGCGGAATGTTCTCCGCTTAAATCTCTTATTATACACAGTATAACTAAAATCGTGATAAAAACAAACTTTTTCGATTGCTTTCGATATTTTTTCGAAGATTTTATCCGTTCTGCAAACAGAACTGCTGACCTAAGTTAAAAAGCAGGAAAGCGGAAGTCTTTTTTGACTCCTGCTTTCCTGCTTACCCCGTATCGGCTTTAGCCCACTGTTCACTTTTTGTCCCTTTGGGCGTAAAGCCTTGAAAACAGGAGTTTTTCTTTGCCTGTTTTTCCTCTATGTGTGAGGGCATGAAGCAAGGTGGGCGCATATCCTCACCCTTGCGGGAAATACGCTTTGCCCTATAGGATGAATAGCACCTGTTACACGGTAATTATCTTCAGCCACTCAATATATTCCAGCGCCAATTCTGACAGTAC
>ERZ772867.1464-NODE-1464-length-26881-cov-4.892753_pt1 | contig 26881 bp, 17 predicted proteins | sample MGYA00511341_ERZ772867 | MGnify/ENA primary metagenome ERZ772867 (study PRJEB29015, sample SAMEA2737707) | human gut metagenome | biome: human gut; feature: human-associated habitat; material: faeces | place: China | collected 2012 ... | reverse complement strand
CTCTCCGTCTTCGCTTCGCTCAGCCACCTCTCCCAAAGGGAGAGGCAAGGGGTGCCCGCATTAAGCCCCGCCCATTCGTGCTGCCTCGGTTTTTTATACCTCGTAATATTCCATTCTCCCCGCGTACTCCCGGCAGAGCGATTCCATTTCCTTTTCCGCAGGGAAGCCGTTGGCCGCACCGCTGACACGTATCTTTGCGGACGCAAAAACCTGCGCCCGTGCCAGCGCATCCAGCGGGCGGTATCCCCGCGCAAAATGATGCAGGAAGCCGCTGAACAGGGCGTCCCCCGCGCCCACGGTGTTGACGATTTCCCCCACCTGCACGGCGGGCAGGGCGAAAATGCGGTTTTCCTCCCGGAGGTACATGGCCGCGCCCTCGGCTCCCCTGCCGAGAACGATAAAACGGTTTCCGTAAGTGTCCCCCAGCGCTCGCAGAAAATCCCGGTAGTCTCCACGAATTCCCTCGTCGCTGAGGAACAGAATATCCGCGCAGGACATGAATTCCCGGTTGAATTCGTCGTGGATGTCCGAAAGCACATGGACATCTGTGGCCACGGTTTTGCCCAGCGTCTTCGCCTGATGCAGCAGCGGGCGATTAAAATTGATGTTGCAGGCGGCCACCACGTCGGCGTCCCGGCAAATGTCCTCCGGGAAGTCGTAGGGCGTTTCCTGAATGTCCTTCAGGTCGCAGTAGATCTGCCGCTTCCCCTCGCCGTCATAAAGCACCACCGAGTTGGGCGTCTCCTTCAATCTGGGTTTGACCCAGTCCGTTCCGATTCCCGCCGTGCAAAGCTGGCTCTGGATATATTCCGCCGGGAAGTCCCGCCCCGTCATGGTAAGCAGAGTCACGTCGTCCCCCAAGGTTTTCAGTGCTTTGGAAATGTTGTACGCCACGCCGGACACGGCGGTGTTCACCCCGAAAAAGGGGTAATCAATGGGGTAATAGTTCACCGGGAACTGCCGCACCCGCACGGTCGTCTCCGTGTTGATCAGCCCGGATACCAGAATGTTCGCCATATTTTCCTCCATCAAACAGGCAGAAACGCCGCGGCCACCGCGATCACAATGGCGGGCAGCAGATTCGCCACCTTCACTTTCTTCCCGATTTGCCCAGATTCTACCGCATTCTGCTGAAAATGTCAACCAGACGCCGGGATATTGACTTTCCATCCGGGAAACAGTATACTATTTTTTGAGGTGATACTATGACAGCATCGACGCTGAAAGGTGCGATCAAAGGCACCCTGAAAGGCATCCTGAACACAGCCGCGCCGGTTTTCAGCCGGAGATCCGCCATGGATTCTGCCAGCGCACGGGAAACGCTGCTGGGCTTCTCCCCTCCCCCCACGGGGACTGCGGCCGCCGACAACCGGCTGCTGGAGCCGGAATGCGATCTGCAAATTGTGATCCCGGCCTATAACGTGGAAGCCTATCTCGCCCAGTGCATGGACTCCGTACTGTCACAGAAGACAAAGTATACATACCGCGTCATTCTGGTGGACGACGGCGCGACCGACACCACCCCCGCGATCGCGGACACCTACTCCGACGACCCGCGGGTGACGGTCATTCACCAGCGGAACAAGGGCCTTTCCGGTGCGAGAAATACCGGCATCCGGGAGATTTTGGGCAAATACCTCATGTTCATTGATTCCGACGATTTTCTCCTGCCCGGTGCCATCGACGCCATGCTGGACACCGCCTTTGCCCACGACTGCGATCTGGTGGAGGGCGGCGCGTATTACGTGTATGATAACAGAAAGTCTGTCATGCACCGCTACGAGTCCGACCACAAGGTATCCGACCCCTACACGCTCCACGGTCACGCATGGGGAAAACTCTACCGGGGCGCGCTCTTTGAGCATCTCTGTTTCCCCGAGGGCTACTGGTACGAGGACTCCCTGCTCTCCTACCTGATTTTCCCCAATGCCAAAAACGTCTGGGTCACAGGACATATGGCCTACGGCTACCGCATCAACCAGGCCGGCATTGTCAAGTCCTCCCACGGCAAGCCAAAGTCCGTGGACACCTACTGGATCACGGAGGAACTGATGGCAGAGCACGCCCAGGCGGGGCTTCCGGCAGACGACGCCTATTTCCGGTACATTCTGCTGCAAATCCGTCTGAACCAGCACCGCATCGCAGACCTCCCGGAAAACATTCAGGAGAACGTGTTCGTTCTGACCTGTGACCTTTTCTGCAATACCTTCCCCGCCGATCTGGACGTTTCCGGAAATCGCACGCTGATAAAGGCTCTGCGAACCCGGGACTTTGGCATGTATAAAATGTGCTGCAAGCTTTTTTAGAAGCAGATGAAAGCCGGCAATCAATGTTCCCGAAAAAGGATTTTAGCCCCCTATCAATCATGTAAGGAGACAAGGACACTATGGAAAATTACAAGTTTTCAACACTGGAGTACAAGCGCCCCGATCTGGAGACGCGCCGGGCAAAACTCGCCCAATGGAAAGCCGCAGTCGGGCAGGCGAAGAGCTACGAAGCCCTGCGCAGCCTGATTTTTGAGATCGACCACGAGAGCTGCGAACTGTTCACCCAGTATTCCATCGCACACATCCGCCACACGCTGGACACGCGGGATGAATTTTATGAAGCGGAGATCAATTATTTGCAGGACACGCTGCCCACCCTCAGCGGCGACGAGGTGGCACTCAGCGAAGCCATTGCGGCCAGCCCCTTCCGGGCAGACATCGAGCAGGAATTTGGCAAGCAATACTTTGTCTCCATGGACTTGCAGAAGAAGCTGTTCTGTGAAGCCAACATCCCGCTGCGTCAGCAGGAGAGCCGCCTGACCAACGAATATCAGAAGATCATGGCCACCGCCGAGATTTCCTTCGACGGCAAGACCCTGAACCTTTACGGCGTCCAGAAATACTTCGAGCATCCCGACCGCACGGTGCGTGCCGCCGCCGTCAAGGCGTACTCCAAGTTCTACGAGGACAACGAGCCGCGTCTGGAGGAGATCTGGAGCGAACTCATCCGCATCCGCAACCAGATGGGCAGGAACCTGGGCTATGAAAACTACATTCCCGTGGGCTATCTGGAGCAGGGACGCACGGACTACGGCGAAAAGGAAGTCGCATCCTTCCGGGAGCAGGTGCGCACGTTCCTCGTGCCGCTGTGCCAGAAGCTCTATGACGCGCAGGCAAAGCGCCTCGGCATTGACCATGTCATGTGGTACGACGAGAAGATGGTCTTCCCGGACGGCAACGCCGAGCCTGCGGGCGACGACGCCTTCATGGTCAGGACCGCCCAGAAGATGTACCACGAGATCAGCCCGGAAACCGGCGAATTCATCGACTTCATGATCGACCATGAGCTGATGGACCTGCAGAACAAGCCGGGCAAGGCCTCCACGGGCTACATGACGAGTCTGCCGAGCCTGAAAGCGCCGTTTGTGTTCTCCTGCTTCAACCACACGATCTTTGATATGCAGGTGCTGACGCACGAGCTGGGCCACGCGTTCGCGGGCTATATGGCCATGCGCAGCCAGCCCATTTCGGACTATTACAGCGAGTCGACCGATATTGCGGAGATCCACTCCATGTCCATGGAGCAGTTTGCTTACCCCTATGCCGAGTGGTTCTTCGGCGATCAGGCGGACAAGTTCCGCTTCGCACATCTGCAGGAGGCGCTGACCTTCGTGCCCTTCGGCGTGGCCGTGGACGAGTTCCAGCACATCTGCTATGCCCATCCTGAGCTGACGCCGAAGGAGCGGACATATCAGTGGCACCTGCTGGAGGAAAAGTATATGCCGTGGCGGCACTATGAGAACGACCCGTTCTTTGAACGCGGCGGCTACTGGTACCACAAGCTGCATATCTACCTCTATCCGTTCTACTATATCAACTACACGCTCACGACGATGGGCGCAATGGAGTTCAAGAAGAAGTACGCCGAGGATAAGGCCGCCGCATGGCAGGACTATCTGAACCTCTGCAAGACCGGCGGCAGCCGCAGCTATCTCGAAACGCTGCGCTATGCAAATCTGTCCAACCCCTTCGAGGCTGGCTCTGTCGCGCGTGCCTGCGGGTACGCGGAGGACATTCTGCTCAAGCAGATCGCGGAGCAGGCGCAGAACGTGTAAGATCCCCCCATTTGGCAGCCGATGATCCAACCAGCAGAAAAGCAGCGGGAGGAACCATGAAATCCCATGGTTCCTCCCGCTTGTTTTATTTTGTTTCACTCTTTTACCGCCGCCTCGTGACGGGGCAGGCTTCTTGCTCCGTAGTTTCCCCGACGGCCTTCATGACGCCGCGGTGTGCCTTCCCTTTGGGCCTCCTTATGCTCGACAAGCTCCATCTGCTTCTCAAAGGCTTCACCCTTGTGCTCTGAGCCATGTCTTCCGGCAGGCTGATAGGTCGTGACCACGCGTTCGACCTGCGCGCGGAGTTCCTCTTCGTTTCCGGCATAGGCCGCCTTCATGAGCATTTGCAGCTGTCTGAGAAAAACATCCGTATCGAAACGGATCGGGCTGCCGATGTGGATCAGCTGGTTCGGCGTTGTGCGCAGGCCCTCCTCCGACATCAGCTTTTCTTCATACAGCTTCTCGCCGGGACGCAGGCCCGTATACTCGATTTTGATATCCACGTCGGGGCGCAGACCCGAGAGCTTGATCAGATTTCGCGCAAGCGTGTCGATCTTTACGGGGGAGCCCATGTCGAGCACGAAGATCTCCCCGCCCTTCGCATAGGTTCCCGCCTGCAGGACAAGCGCGGCGGCTTCCGGGATCGTCATGAAGTAGCGGATGACATCGGGGTGCGTGACCGTCACCGGGCCGCCCTTTGCGATCTGCTCCTTAAAGCGCGGCACGACAGAGCCGTTGCTGCCGAGGACATTGCCGAAGCGCACGGCCACAAACTCGGTTTTCGCATTTTTGGCGGACTTCATGATCTCGCGCATACTGCCGCTCTCGTCGCTGCTGTGCACGTGAAGCGGCGGCAGCTCGTCCGCCTTGCCGTCACGGATCTTGCGGCTGAACGACTGAATGATCATCTCGCACAGGCGCTTGGACGCGCCCATGATGTTCGTGGGGTTCACCGCCTTGTCGGTCGAGATCAGAACAAAGCGCTTGCAGCCGTTTACCATGGCGGCGTAGGCCGTCTTATAGGTGCCGATGGCGTTATTTTTGATGGCCTCGCACGGGCTGTCCTCCATAAGCGGGACGTGTTTATGCGCCGCCGCGTGATAGACTACGTCGGGCTTATACGTTTCAAAGACCTGATTGATCCGGCGGCTGTCCCGGACGGAGCCGATGAGAACCTCCAGATTCAGGTCCGGGTATGTGTCCTTCAGCTCAAGCTGAATGGCGTGGGCGTTGTTTTCGTAGATATCGAAAATAACCAGCTGCTTCGGCTCGTGGGAGGCGATCTGGCGGCACAGCTCGCTGCCGATCGACCCGCCGCCGCCCGTGACTAAGATCGTTTTTCCACGGATAAAGTCGTAGATCTCCTTCATATCGACCTTGACCGGTTCGCGTCCGAGCAGATCCTCGACCGCGACGTCCTCCATCTGGCTCGCGACCACGTTTCCAGTCACAAACTGGTACATACCGGGAAGAATTTTCAGTTCGCAGGCCGTTTCCTTACAGATATTCAGAATATCCCTGCGCTGTCCGGCAGTTGCGCTTGGGATCGCGAGAAAAATTTTCTCGATCTGGTACTTTTCAGCGCCTGACAGAATATCCTCTCTGCCGCCGATGATCGGAACGCCGTCAATAAAGCAGCCCTGCTTGCTCTTGTCATCGTCGATGATGCAGCAGACGCGGTCGTGGACTTCCTTTGTGTTTTGCAGATCGCGCAGGATCATACGTCCTGCCGAGCCTGCGCCGATCAGCATCACGCGGCTGGCCGTATTGTCCGTCTGCCGCCACAGCAGCCGGTTCCGCTCCAGCTGAATGAACCGGTATGCAAAGCGCACGGCCAGCGAGAGCATGAACTGAATGACGATCCCGCCCACATAAAAGGCGATCGGCATCCGCATGAACAGCACCGTGATGCCGGCGGTATAGACGATTCCGAGGATGAGCGTAGCCGCCGTGGTCCTCGCAAGCTCGGAATAGCTTGCGAAGCGCCAGAGGCTCTGATACAGCTTGAACAGCCAGAAGACGAACACGCAGACAACCGCATAGATCGGCAGGAAATGGAACCACGCCATGAGGTAGTCATTCGGTATGCGCGAATACTGGCAGTCAAAGCGGATCCAGAGCGCGGCAAAATACGCGCCCGCCGACACGACGACATCGTAAATTGCCAGAAGGATCGACGCCATATGGAAATTTTCAAACGTAAAACGAGGCTTTTTGTCGATTGGAACGGTATGCTTCTCTCTCATTTCTCTTTTCCCCATAAACCCACTTCATGCTTTCTGAGAGAGGTAAGGCGTTACCCTCCCATTCCATATAGTTCCTTTTTGGTGTTTTTGCGTAAGTCTGACGCTGATGTGAAACGGTTCCAAAAGCGGCGCACGCGATCAGGTCCGTGCATCCTCGTTGCCGCTTTGCTCATGCAGGCCAAGCTCTGAAAAAAGCCGTCCTGCTTCCTCCGAGCGTTCTTTTCCGATGCTGTGATTTATGCGAAGCTCGTTCACGCTGCGCGTGACGCCGCCGCAGAACAGGAGTTTTCCCCAGCGGAGAAGCTCATACAACGGGAGCAGCGCAGGCTTTCCGTCGAGTGACGGAAAATGCGTTTTCAGTGTCTCATAGGGAAGCCAGATGCGGGACCACGCATAACGCAGCTTTCCGCCGCTTTTGGCCTGCCGCACCGACATCCGATTATCCACCGTGCCATATACGCCGCCGTACAGGATATAGCGTTCCAGACGGCGCGTCGCCTCGTCGTGCGCGGCATTCCCGAACCACACCTCGGTCAGCCGCTCCGCCTGCTTCGCAAATGTGGACAGTCCGCCGTCCGCGAGGAGCTGTTCCCGCTTGTCCCGGTCGTGCGGGACACGGTGCGTCAGCACCCAGATATCCAGGAAGGGGCGGATACCGCAGCCGCCGTTATCGACGTGCTTTGCCATATGTGCGATGTGGTAGAAATAGAACAGCTCGTCCGGCATTTCCAGCCAGTATGTCCAGACGCTGTGCGGAATTGCGGTATCCCACACTGCCGCCAGCACCTCCGCCGCCTGATTGATCCGGTGATCCTCAATGAGGTTCCGGTGCAGCTCGATATGCTGTCCGTTTGGGGTATAGATCTGGACGTCATGGTCAGAGATCTCCCCGATCCGGTACGAAAGGTTCTCCGAAAGCGCCTCCATCGCCCTGTCCAGATCCGCCTCACGGACAAATACGTCGATATCGCAGCTTGTCCGCATCCACGGCTCGGGATAGTACCGGCGGAGCACCGAGCCTTTCAGGGGAATAAAGGGGATCCGAGCCTTTTCAAGCGTTCCGCAGATTTTTTTCAGCTCATGCTCGAGCTGCTCACAACGGAAGGCCGCACGGAACATTTCGTTGTCAAGCTCCTTGCCCTGCTCGCCGCAAAGACCGTTGTTTTTCAAACCGAGCACAAGCAGGTGCGTGAGGTCATGCCGCCGCGCAAGCGCACTCATGGCGGGCAGCATATCCGGGGCATAGCGCGCACGCTCCTGCGCGGAAAGCGGACGTCCGCTGACCGCCGAAGTGATGATAAGAAAGAAACTCTCACGCTCTCTGTTTTCCAAACCCTTGTGCTCCCTTTATTCGTTGAAGCAGCCCCGCCGCCATACAGGACGGCGGGGCTGCCGCAGGTCTTAGTTCCACTTTTCGTGCAGCAGCTCGCTGTCGAAGGTGTAAGTATGTTCGCTGGTTGCCTCAACGATGTCGTAGAAGCCCCAGAAGGTCTTGCTCACGTCGGGGAAGCGTCTGCCCGCACCGGCGTCAATGGCGTCAAAGTCGGCAAGACGGCCAAGCATACGGTTGACGATGGCAGCCGTCTCCGTGCGGGTGATCGCCGAACGGGGGTTGAACTGGCCCCGGCCATTGCCGACGCACCAGCCGAACGCGGCAGCAGCCGCGATGTTATCATATGCCCAGTAGCCTGCGGGAACGTCGGTGAAGCTCACGCTGGCCGACGGCAGCTTGGCAAACCGGGTGCTGATGGCGGCAAATTCCGCGCGGGTGATGGAGCGGTTCGGCTCGAAGGTCGTCTGGCTCGTGCCGTTGAGGATGCCCATCGAGGCAAGCGTATTGACAGCGGGTGCGTACCAAGCGTTGTCCGCAACATCGTCAAACTTCTTCGTACTCTGCACGTTCTGATCCTTCAGCAGCCGATAGAAGATCTGCGCGACCTCCGCACGGGTGATGGAATCGTTGGGACGGAAATTGCCCTTGTTGTCGCCGACCATGAACGCAGTGTGATCCTCCACATTCAGAAGCTCTGCAACACCGGATTCTGCCGGGCTGATCGTCTTCTTGCGGAACACCGGCTCGACCGTCACATCGCCCTCGGGCATGATAAACGTGTACTGGTTATTTCCAATGTAGGTTGGATAGATGCGGTTGCCGTTCTTGTCGGTGACGATAATGCGGCTGATCACATATCCCTCGTCCGGGTTGACCGTCACGGTGATCGTTCCGCCGCTGGGAGAGGTGGTGGGATACGCGCTTGCGTCGCCGTTGTCGGTGTCAATGACGATGACTCTGCCGACGCGGGAGCCCGTGTCATCGCCGCCGGTCGTGTAGCTGTTCAGCGTGATGGTAACGGTATAGGTTTTTCCGTATGCACCGTCCGAAGGAGGCGCGACCTTTACGCTCGGCGTATAGCTGAGCTGATAATCGACACCCTCTGTCAGTGCGTTGACCGTCGTACTCAGGTCGACCAGCTTCGCCTTCAGGTCAATGCCCACAGCGGCGGGGTTCGCGTTCTGGATTGTCACGTCCTTCGCATAGGGATCGACCCAGCCGGCCCAGCCGACGTGGCCGCTGGTTTCATACGCCGAAAGGCCGCTGGCCACGATTGCCTTCATAGCTGCCGAGCCGAAGATCTTGAATTCACCTTCGCCGCCGGCATACTTTTCATTGACGACCTGCACAACGCCGCCGGTCAGGCTGTCGTCCGTCAGGCTGAGATAACCGGTCGTGCCGGTCACGGTGTAGGTCTTGTCCGTGATCGAGACGGTCAGATAATATCTGGTCACGGCCAGTGCCGTCTGCGGCAGAACCAGCGCGAACAGCATGATCAGAACCAGGGCCAGTGCAATTCTTCGTTTCATGTTCAAATCAATCCTTTCTCCTGCATACGCGACATATACCACGCTTTCTTTATGCTTTTTTCCTTCACATACGTATCAAACACGGTGTCTGTCAAGCTCATATCACCGTTGTTTTCCTTGATCAGCTTCTCCATTTCCGCAATGATGCCGTCCATCCTGCCGTCGCATTCCTTTTCGAGCTTCGTGGCTCTGGCAAGGTAGCCGCTCACCATGGAGGCAAGCTTTGTGCCCGTGCGCTGGCTCTCGGTCAGGGCATTGTATTCCGCCCTTGCATCGGCCTCCATCGCTTCGAGCGCTCCGAGATATTCCTCACGCAGGACGTAGACCTGCGCGATCAGCTCGGAAAGCTGCTTCTGATAGTCCGACGCGTCCGATTCGGACTCTGCCGTTTCCGCAGGCTCCGCCGGAGCATTCGCCTCGCCGCTGTCCGTCAGACGGCCGATCAGATCGTCCTGCGTCAGGCTGCCGTCGCGCAGCGCCTCGCGCTCTTCGTCTGTTGGGGGACGAACCGTCACGTCGGACGAAGCATCCACCGCGTCGCGGATGGTCTGGTCGTTGTCGGCAAGCTGAGTCTCCAGCTCCGCCGGGCTGTACTGCCGGGAGATGACAAACGCCCGGATTTCGTCGCGGAAGCGCCACGCAAGGATTCCAAGCGCCGCAGCCAGCACGGCCAGCACGATCAGCAGAATTTTCCACCATGCCATTTTGCGCGTTTGATATCGCCCTCCGGCAGACAATGACATCACTTCCTTGCTTCCTGCATATTCGGTAAATGCAGAAGATCCATTCCCAGCTCCGCCGGGATCTCCGGGCGGTGCGTCGCCGCAAGCGCGGCGGGGACCCGTTCTTTCAGGTTATTCAGCACGACCGTTTCCGTTTCGCGGTCGAGCGCCGAGGTAATTTCATCGAGCAGCAGCACCTGCGCACCGGAGAGCAGCGCGCGGGCGATCGCCACGCGCTGACGCTGGCCCGCGGACAGGCCCTGTCCGTTCTCGCCCAGCGGAGTGTCGAGGCCCTGCGGGAGGGTGTCGACAAACTCGCACGCGGCGGTATGCAGCGCGGCGCGCAGCTCGTCCTCCCCTGCTCCGGGCTTCGCCAGCAGGAGATTTTCCCGCAGTGTCCCGGAAAACAGCGTCGGCGTCTGCGGCACGAAGCCGAAAAAGCGTCTCGACGCGGCGGAGCATGGGTAATTCCCCTTGTCCGTCTCCAAAATGACTTCGCCAGACTGCGGGCGGTAGGTCGCTAAAATCAGGCGGTAGAGCGTGCTCTTTCCGCGTCCGGAGGCGCCTGTCAGGCACGTCCAGCGGTCGAGCGGCACGCGCGCGGAAAAATTCTGCAAAACGGGACGCTCCTCGCCGTCGTAGGCGAAGCTGACAGTTTGGAACACCAGCGCCTGCGGCACGGCATCCGCCGGGATCTCCTCCCCTGCCGGTTCATCCGGCAGGCTGCACAGCTCCAGCAGGCGTTCCTGCGCGGCGTCCACCGCAGCAAGCTGGCTCTGGACGCCGGTCAGGCCCGTCACGGGAGAACGGAACAGCGCGATCAGCTGCAAGATAGCGGTCAGGTCGCCGATGTTCAGCGTTCCGTTTCGGATCGACAGCGCGCCCCAGAGGATCACCGCACCCGAGCCAAGATAGATCAGAAGCGAAAATCCCGTCCAGCCGCCAATGGAAAGGCGGCGCAGCGCGGTCCTTGCGCCAAGCCAGTCGTTCTGGCAGCGCTCGAAGCGGCGCGCATTCTCGTTCGGCTCGGCGACGGAGCGCACAAGCTCCAGATGCTCCAGCGTTTCCTGCAGCTTCGCGGTCAGGCGTTCGCCTGCCCGGCGCTCGGCCATGTGGCGATTTTTGAGCAGGCGGCGGAACGCCAGTCCTGCCGCAGCGGCCAATACGCCGCCGGCTGCCAGCAGCGCGGCCAGAAGCGGCTTCAACGCAGCCAGCGCGGCAAATGCCGTGCAGAGCTGCATCGCCTTTCCGGCAAGGCCCGGATAGAGGCTTGTGTATCGTTCGCAGACCGTCCGGCAGTCGCCGGTCAGGCGGCTGTACAGATGTCCGCTGTGGTACCGGTTCACGCTTTCGCAGTCCTTGGACTGCAAAAGCAGCAGCAGCGTGCGCTGCAGATCCGACGTACATTTGTCCGTCACGCGCCCGTACCACGCGCTGATGCCCGCGCTCAGAAGCGGGATCAGCAGGCTCAGGGCCAGCAGCGCCGCGCACCAGAGTGCGAAGCTCTGCCCGTCGGGCGGGTTATTGAGCACGCCGCGCGAGGCCAGCGCCAGCGCAACGGCCAGTACGGAGCGCAGCCCCGTCAGTCCGGAGAGCCAGACAGCCGCCCGGCGGCAGGGGGCAAGCGCATGGTTCAGCACGGTTTTTGTCACGGTCTGGCTCCCTTCGCGCCGGAAAGCAGGCGTTTGATGCGCCGCATCCCGCCGACGGCCAGATGCCGGAGCGGCCGCAGCGCCAGCCAGACGCGCCAATACGCGCCGTACAGCGCGGAATCCGCCGACACCCAGCGACCGTTGTGCCGGTCAAAGGCCTCTGTCACCGCGAGGATGCTTGCGCGCGGGATACCGCGTTCGAGTATCCACTGTGCGTCGCCGCAGCAGGTCACGCTGTCCGCGTCCACTGCGGTGATGCGGTGGAGCACGTAAGTCCCGTCTGCGCGGCGGTAAAGCGGCAGGTCGCCGCGTTTGAGCGTGCGCGGAGCCGTCAGGCGCACGCGGCTCACGCGGTCATGGAGCATCGGCTCCATGCTGTGGCCGGTCACGGTCAGCACCACGTCGCCGCCGAAGGACAAAATCTCCCCGATCAGCGGCGAGAGCGCCGACATGGGTACGCTGTGCGTCTGCATATCAGTTCTTGCCGATGATATCGCCGATATCGATGCTGCCGTCGCCGCCGACGTCAATGGACGGGTGCTCCTTCTCATAGGCGGCCTTCGCTGCCTCCATCCACTTAAGGTAGGCTTCCAGCGATTCGAACATCTCAAAGTGCTTCTGGCGCTCCTCGCCGGTCATGGCGAGATACTCTTCCCAGGTGTAATCCTCCGGCTTCTTTTCGCCGGCGTCCGTCTTGCCGTCGTCCTTCTTATCGTCGGACTTGTCATCGGTCTTGTCGTCCTTCTTATCGCCGGCCTTATCATCGGTCTTGCTGTCGGCGGGCTTGCCGTTCACGGCGTAGTCGGAGGCGGTTTCAAACTGCTCCTGCGTGAAGACGTTCTGGGCAATGAGGCGCTCGCTGAGCGTTTCATTGCTGTTCTTGATCTTGACGCGCATGGCGTTCCAGAAGATCTCCACGGCGTTGCCGCGCACGAAGCTGGCATCATCCGCCGTGCTGGACACCAGACCCAGCTCCTTAGCGAGGACGGCGCTCTTGCGATAGTTGAAGTCGGGCGTATCGCCGCTGTCGGTGTAGCCCAGCGCGCGCAGAACCATGGTCAGGTACTGGTAGTCTGTGACGGTGTCCGCGCCGCCGAAGATGGTGTCGTTGTAGCCCTTGACGTAGCCCTTTTCATAGGCGTAGGCGACGTATTTGTCTGCCCACTGCGGCACGTCCTTGAACGGGTGCTGATAGCCGCCCTTTTCCGCCTCGGCAGCCTCGCCGAGCATACGCAGGATTAAGGTGATGCTCTGGCTGCGGTTCAGCGGGGCTTCGAGCGAATAGCCCTTGCCCGTTCCGAGGAACAGGCTGAGGTAGTTCAGCGCGTCCGCCTGATTGATCTGTCTGGCATTATAGGCCGCCGAGGCGCAGGTCATGAGCATCATGACCGCCAGGCAGAGCGCCAGCACACGGGTAATGATTTTTTTCATAGTAATACTCTCCTTTTCGTGCTAGTTCCACGTTTCGGGGCGGGTCAAACCGAGTTTGGCCCAGCCAGAAGCGGGGAAATGGATATGCGTGCCCGTTTGTAGGGGCCGACGGCTCTGTCGGCCCGGCAGTCTGCACCGGTTTTACGGAACATTTAGGCAGATTTGCAGCTGCGCCACGGGCCGATGTAGGCATCGGCCTCTACAGCCGCACGGGAAACTACATACGGATTCGCCGTGGATTTTTGAAAACACACTGCGTCCTGCGGGCGGACAGAGTCGTCCGCCCCTACAGGAACGCGTGTGTGCGGATTTACGCCTCCAGGCACCCGGCTTTTTGCAGGGTGGACAGAAATTCGTCGATATCCTGTTCGGCCTGTGCGTCAGATACGTCGTATTCTGCAGTGAGGGCGGCGAGGAGCGCGGGGCGGTCGGCGCCCTGTTCCAGCGCGCGCCATAGGAGCGCGCCGGATTCGTTGAGCGTCAGCATACCGTTAAAATCCACGCTGGCTGCGCCGACGGCGAGGACGGCATAGCTGCCGGCCACCTGACGCAGAACAAAGTTTTCTTTGAGTTTCATAGTCCTTCCTCCTCCGCCGCGCGGCGCATGGTTTCGAAGCTCAGGCGGGCGGCGGCTTCCTCCGGGCGGTTTTCCAGCAGGAAGACCGGAATTTCCCGCAGCAGGCTGTCCAGCGACGCGAGCAGAAGCTCCATGTACTGCGGCGGCAGCCGGTAGGTCGTCTGTGCCAGAATCAGCGGCAGCGCCTCGGCGGCGGACAGGCGGCGGATGCGGTTTTCCTGTGATTTTTCCAGAAAACAAATGCCGCCGAGCGGCCATTTCTGGTTGAGATTGATGCCGTCCTTGCCGCACCACGGCGTACCGTAGGCATACCAGCGGCCGTCCAGACGGCGGAGGGCGGGCTTATCGTCGTTGAAGACCTGCACGGCCTCTCCAAACGTCTGCTGCCAGAGATGCGTATGGGTCGATTTTCCGCGCCCGCAGGGGCCGGAAAAGAGGTACGCCCTCCCTCCCAGCGCCGCCGCCGACGCGTGGAGCATCAGACCGTTGTAGCGCAGTAGATGCCAGTAAAACTGCATACCAGATTCCATGTACTCCATCTGTTCAGGTGTCAGATTGGGCCAGCAATCGGCGCGATAAAGCTCCGGTCGGATGATGATCTCCGGTGCAGAGGCTTCTTCCGTGAGATATCCCGCGCAGCGGGGGGCCACCCCCCCCGCTTCCGGGACTTCTGTGATGAGTTCTGCGATTTTACAAAGCATCAGGGATGAAGCTGATATGTGACTTTATCGAATATACTCTCCAGATCCGGAGGGGTCGGAACCACGCTTGTATCGCCGCCAAACATCACATTTTCCTCTAATTGAAAGGACACCGCTGTTGCCGTAGGCTTTTCATAGGCTTTCTTCATTATCGTTTACTCCTTTCGTCAAACTTTAATTGGAAAGAGAATACTCTTTGCCTGTGAAGCTTACTCCAGCACCCGACTTGATGCTGCTCTGCGCCTTAATATTGCTCATTTCGCCAGACAGTGCTGTACCCAATCCAGTCAGTCTGAGAGTAAACGTAGCTCCACCTTCTCCGGCTGCATAAATGTCAATCAGCGACTGCTTGAAAGTGAACTCCTGTGCTGCAGGGCCATCATTACCTGTCCAGCTAATCGTGACAGAGATTGTGGCATTGTGCGCATTTCCGGACTTCAGAAGCTTATAAGCAGCCTTATTCTCGAATTCAGGCAGAACCCAAATCGTAGCAGAATCGCCGTTTGTTTCGCACTTGCCTTTTACCTTGCAGTTGAACAGTCTGTAGCCCTTATTTGCAGAATCGTAGATCGGCAGCTGTTCATTGTTGGACATGAATACCAGCTTCTCAGGAGCAACCTTAATCAGGGCGCTGCCATCGGTGCTGTCCTTGATGCCGCAGCCGTTGGTAACGAAAACGTAGAACTCGGACTCGAACGTGTAGCCTGCAAGATTGATCGTGCGGTTACCCTCGACAACAAGGCTTCCCTTATAGTCGACACTATCAATCAGCGTGATAACTCTGCCTACCGTCGCTTCGTTATTCAGCAAAGTAGTCAGGTATCCATAATGCAGATTACCATCGTCATCCGTGTAGTATGCGTTGCCGCTTACCTTCTGGACAGTGTACATACCAGACGCATCCTTTTCGCTCGGCTCGTAGCCTACTGCGCAGTAATCAGCCTGAACCTCGTGGTTGAACGTACCGCCGGAGATCGCGACGTTGCTTACGGAGATGTCGCGGACAAGGATGTCGTTCTCGGCGTTAGTCAGATTCTTGCTTGCGCCAAGGATTTCGCCGCCGGTGACAGTCAGCTCGACCAGCTGCGTCATGCTGGAATCATTGCCGATCTCACGGATCGCCGTGGAATAGTAGCTCTCAACCGTACCGCCGGTGACGTTGATCTTCACGTTGCCAGCATAGCCAGTCTTACGGGAGTCGACAACGATAGCAGAGCCGTCATAGGACGCGCCGTTGCCAGCGGAATTGTTGTCGCCGAGCACATTGTCGTTGCGAATACCGCGAACTGTACCGCCGCTGATATTTAGCGTGCCGGACTTCATGACAATCGCGCAGTAGCCTTCGACGAGACCGCCATAGACATTGATTTCACCGGCCTGCGGCTGGTAAATCGCGCAACAATCATTGTTTTCGGCAATGTTGCTGGCCTTTACTTCCGCTCCTTCGTAGATGTTGATGTACGAAGTACCCGGATAGGAGCCGTTTCCAGAGATTGCATAGGACTTGCCCTTCTGGATAACCTTTCCGTAGATGTTCAGCGTATACTTTGCATCCTTGTCTGCGCTCTTCGCGCCAACGAAGACTGCAACGCCAACTCCGTCTGCTTCAATTTCGGACGCTGCATCAATGGTAACTTCCGCATTACCGAGGACATTCACCAAGTTGGAGCCATCTACTGTCGAGCCGTAAATCTTCACGCTTTCGAGCTTCAGCTTGCCATAGGCATTGATGATGTTCGCAGTAACAGCACTCGTCAGGGTACCGTTTTTAATCGTCACATCGCCCGTCGTCTTGAGCATCGTGCCAGCACCGTCCGCCACAGTCACGGTCTTCTGGTTGAGGTCAATCGTGATGTTCGCTTCGGCTGTGATCATTTCTTCAACGGTCGCTTCCTTCAGCACAATCACGGTTTCACCGCTCTTCGCCGCATTGACTGCTTCCTTGAGCGTTGCATACGCCTTGACGGAGTTGCCGTCTGCATCCACGATCTGTGCAGCCATGTCAGCCTGTGCGGTGAAGGTGTTGTTCTCGTTCTTCGTGATGCCGACGCCGGGAGCTGCAAAGCTCGGGGCCTTGCCGTCGATTTTCTTCTCGGGAGAAACGTTCGGGTCGAAGTCGACGAAATCGCCGCCATAGATTGCAACCTTGGCTGTCTTGGCCACGAATGCATCATCGATGCAGTTGATCAGATACGTATTCTTGCCTTCCCACTTCTGGTGCAGATCGAACTTACCGCCGTTGATGGTCAGCATGCCAGCCTCAACCTGAACAACCGAGACGTTGCCGTAGAACGTACCGTTCTCAATGGTCAGATCGCCATTCTTGACGTTGATCGTGTAGCAGTCGTTCTCCTTCGCATCAATTGTACCGTTGCCGGTGATCGTAACCTTTGCTTCGATGCTGAGAAGCTCATAGGATCCGTTCGCATCGCTCCAGATATCTGTGGTGTTGAATATCTTCTTGCCAGCCAGATCAAGGGTGATGTCCTTTTTAATCACCAGCATGGTGTTCTGCTCAACATCCGCAATGAGGGTGATGGTATCGCCGTTCTTGGCTGCATCAACAGCTTCCGCGAGGGTTGCGTACTTCTTTTCGCCGATCGCTGCGACATAGGTGCCTTCCTTGACGCCATAGGTGCCGTCCGCGTTCTTGGTGGAGACGTAGCCGGTCTTCACGTAGGTAGTTCCTTCACCCTCGGGGTTCGCGCCGGGATCGAAGCCGTAGAACGTACCGCCGGTGACCTCAATATTGGCCTCCTTAGACAGATAGTGCTCGTCCTTGCAGTTCAGCGTCCAGTCGGGGGTGAAGCCTTTATAGGTGCCGCCCTTGACGTAGACATTACCGCGCTCAACGTAGATCAGATCGAAGTGGGGATCAGCGGTGTTGGTGATCTGCTGCGTGTAAGTACCGCCCTCCAGCGTGACCTTGGCAATGGGAGAACGCACCCACACGGCCATAGCCGCGCCGGTGTCCTCAACAGCGGTGACGGTACCTTCACCCTTGATGGTCAGGTCGCCCTTCGCCGTCACATAGAACAGGCCGCTGATACCGCTGCCGGTGATGTTGCAGCCGGCCAGGTCGATGGTGACCGGATTATCACCATTGACCGTGTAATAGGACTCGGTGTTGATATTCTTCAACAGGGTGATGGTCGCGCCGCCTTGCGTGGCCTGAGCCGCATTGATAGCAGCCTGCAGCGTGTCATACTTGACGCCGTTGATCTCGGCAACGGGCTCCGCCTTCCCAACCTTGTACATGCCGCTCTCGTCCTTGTTAGCGACATAACCGTCAGCCAGCTTTGCGCCGTTGGCGGCGGGGTCAGTGGAGAAGGTACCGCCGGAGACAAGGATCTGGGAGCTCTCCGTCAGTGCGGGATAGTTCGCAGCCTCGTCAAAGACCAGCGCGGCGTTGGGGACTTTGTTCTTACTGTCGCCGACCCAGCCCTTGGCCGTGCCATCGCCGCAGTTGAACGTACCGCCCGTGACCTTCACAGTACCGGCGCGTGCAACGATGCCGGCACCATTGGTGATGTTGAAGGTACCGCCGCTGACGGTGACGTTGTCGTTCCACGGCGCATAGATGCCGCAGGCAATGTAGCCATCGGTCACGATGCCGCCGATGAAGGTGCCGCCCTTGACGAGGATCGTGTTGGGCTTGCCGTCACGCTTGCTGCCGTTGCCGGCGATGACAGCGTTATCGGTGGCGATCAGCGTTGGATTCTTTCTGATCTCAATCTTCGCGCCGGTAGACGTACCGGTGATCACCGCGCCCTCGCGGCCCTTGAGCGTGCCGGAGTACACGGTCAGGTTGGCGTTGTCGCCGACTGCCACGGCCACGTTGCCCGTGGACTCGATGGTGCCGACACCGTCCGTGCTTTGAATGTCCGTCTTGCCGTTGATGCGCAGCGCCGTGCCCGCGGCCGTAATGTTGTGGCCAACCAGATTGAGGTGTACCGTCTTGCCAGCGGGGAACACGGCAGTCTCCGTCAGCGTGACATTCGCCAGCAGACGCACGGTGGAGCCGCCCTTGGCGGCATTGATAGCCGCCTGCAGCGTCTCGTACTTGACGTTGTCAACCTTGGCAACGTAAACGCCTTCCTTGACGCCATAGGTGCCGTCTTCGTTCTGCGTGGGGATGAAGCCGGTGTCGCAGTGCTTCGGGTCTACTGCGCGGTTGAAAGAACCGCCGCTGATCTTTACTGTGCCATGATTGTTCGCATCATAAGCATCGTCAATCAGTTTGCTGCCAGCAGCCGTGAAGGTACCGCCGGTGATGGTCAGTTCGCCACAGGCTGTGCCGTCAGTTCCGTATGCGCTGGAGAAGAGGACTGCCCCGGCGGTTTCTGCAGTTTCAAAGGTACCGCCGCTGATAGTCGCCTGGTTCCAGTTCATGATGACATACTGCGCAGTATTCTTGAGCTCGCCGCCCTTGATTTCAAGTACGCCGTTAGCGTCGTTCTTGACGGTATTGACGCCGCCGTCAAACGTGCCGCCGTTAATTGTCAGCTTGGCCGTGCTATCCTGGCCACCATTGCGAATATTGCTGGAATAACCGCCAGCGTTTTTAACGGTGGTTCCGTTATTAATGGTCATCGTGCCATAGTTGGCAATGGTGTACCAGCTATTGCCGCCGTTGCCGTACGGCTCGAGCGTGCCCTTTTCCGCAGAGCGCTCAAACGTACCGCCGGACAGAATCACAGTGCCGTTGTTCACAAGCGCACCGCGTCCATGCGTCACGTTGTCAACCGTACCGATCTGGGCAGTGCTGCTGTCCTTAATGGTCAGCGTACCATTGTTGACGATGGTATGCTCACCTTCGGTGTTTGTCAGGGTGAAGCCGTTCAGGTCGATTGTGCACGTTTTTGTGCTTACAATCTCAATGCTTCCTGTTACATTTGCAACCAGCGTAACCGCTTTGCTATTTTTATTTGCCTTCGCAACTGCGTCAGCAAGCGATTCATAATACGTGGAGCCAATCTTGGCAACATAGCTACCTTCCTTGACGCCGTAGGTGCCATCCGCGTTCTTGGTGGGGATGTAACCGTTAGCGCAGTAGCCAGCAGGAATGCTCTTGTTGAACGTGCCGCCGGAGACTTCGAAGTTGTCACTGGTTGCTTTTCCGTAGCCGTAGAAAATTTTGCCGTCCGACTTGTTGTTTGTGAACGAGCCACCGGTGATCTCAATCTTGGAGGTATAACCTTCCACCAGCATAGCCAAGATGACGCTTGGATAGCTCCTCGAGGGTGTTGTCGCGTTTTGGATAAAGTTGCCGCCGCTGATGTTGGTTATACCGGCAGACAGAATGACGCCGTTGTACGACCATCCCTTTGCGTAGCTCAGCGTGAAAGTACCGCCGTTGATGGTCAGCGTGGAGCCTTCTTCGCTCTTGACTACGTTCAGACCGCCGCTGTAATCGCCGCTGTTGATCGTCATGGTGCCCCAGTTGTCGATCATGGACGAACCGGTGTTGCCTGCGGTGGCCGTGACACCTTCGAGGGTCAGGTTGGCGTTGCTGTCCTTGGTGACCTCGATGTTGTAGTAGCTAGTGCCGCCGACTACGTTGCCGTTCTTGACTGTGACGGTGCCGCCGGTCACGGAAATGGTGGCCTTGCCGGCGTTGGTGTTCGTCAGCGTCTTGCCGCCGAGGTCGAGGGTGATGTTCTTGCTGATTACAACATCTTCCGTCGTGTCGGCGAGAAGGGTGACGGTGTCGCCGTCCGCGGCTGCGGTGATGGCCGCCTGGAGGGAGTCATACTTCTTGCCGTTGATTTCTGCGACGTAGGCAACCTTCGTCAGCGTGCCGTCAACCCACTTGTAGCCGCTGGAGGCGTCGAGGGTGACGACGTCGGACTTGGTGATGGTAGTCGCATCGCCGGGCTTGATGGATTCGTCGATCTTCAGTTTGCCGTTGATCGTGCCGCTTTCCAGCGTCAGTTTGACATCGTTTGCGTTGCTGCGGGAGACTTCGATGTCGCCGTTGATGATGCTATTGCCTCTAACGGTGACGGAAACGCCGGTATAGCTGCTGTAGCCGCAGACGTCGAAGGCGAACGGGCCGTAGCCGTAGCCCCTTGCGTTGCCAGCGGTGATCGTGGTGTCTTCGATCACGATGTCACCGTGGTTGTTGGACATGGTGTAGACGGTTTCGTCGCCGCCGGTGATGGTCATGCTCTTCAGCGTCAGGTCGCAGTAGTTCTGAATGACCAATGCGGGTGCGCCGTACCAGTTGGGGGTATCCTCGGCGGGCTTGGTGCCCTCGGTCACGCCTGCGATCGTGCCGTTCTGGAAGGTGACCTTGCCGCCCTGAAGCAGCTGGAACGCATTCGTGCCGGTGCCGGTGCTGCCGACGAGAACGCCGCCAACGGAATAGGTATTGCCACCAAAGTCAACGGTCAGACCCTTCGTTGCAAAGTTTTTAGTCTCGATCTTAATGCCGTTGCCGTTGCAGCTCTTGAGGAGGGTGACGGTGTCGCCGTCCTTGGCGGCGGCGATGGCGTCGGAGAGGGAAGCAAAGTTGACGACTGTGCCCTTTGCGTTCGTGACGCTGGCCACTTCCTCAGTGGTCTTGAGGGTCAGTTTCTTATCGGACTTCCACTCGAGAGCTTCAAGCTCAACGTCCTTGCCAGTCGAATCCTTGACGGTCGAACCGGCGGGGAGGCCGACGTAATCCTTTTCATTCGGTGCTTTGTAAGCTGCCGTATAGAAGGCTGCGGTGTTGTCGGACTTGGTGTTGTCTTGCGCAATGAGGTTGAACTTGGCGTTTGCGCCGAAGTACAAGCCGACGTTCTTCTTCTCACCGGTATCTCTGATATCAAAGCTGTTGCCGGTGACGGTGACGGTGGTGGGCATCTCCCACTGGGCGATGCGCTCAAACTTCACGGGGCGGGTGCTGACGACGGTGTTGCCGGTGAAGTTGATGGTCGTCAGGGACTTGAAGTCGCTGCCCTGGCCCTCGTTGTCGCCCTTGGTCCAGTTGCCGTAGGCCGGACGGACCCAGATGGGGTTGGAGTTGTTCGCGCCAACGTTCTTGCCGTTTTCCGCATAGGTGTTGGTGTAGTTTCCGAAATTGCAGTTGTTGAACGTCAGGGTCTGCGCGGCAATCGCGCCGACGATGATGCCGTTGAAGGTGCAGCCGTCGAATTTCAGCTCACCCAGCTGGCTCCACGGGGAGGTGTAGAGCTGGTAGTTGAAGCTCATGACGTTCTTGAACGTCGTGCCCTCGAACGTTACGTTCGTGTAGGCCGGGACAGCCAGCAGGAGGCTCGTGCCGATGTCGTCGATCGACTTATAGCCGGTCACGCCGCTGGTGATATTGCCGCCGACGAAGACAATGTTCTTGCCGACTGCGGCGTCAGAATACTGGCCTTCCTTTGCACCGGGAGCACCATAATAATTCATCTTGGTGGAATCCCTGTCGGAATTGTCCGCCGTGCCGTTGCCAAGCGTACCGTTCGTTTCGTAGCTGTAATCGCCAACGGTGACGTACATCGTGCCGCCCAGTCTTTCCTGTGCTGCGATGTAATCCGCACGGGTCATGGTGCTGAGGTCATCGAGCGTGTAGGGGTTCTCGCGGGTGCCCTTGGTGGTCTGAGTGCTCCCAACAACACCGTACGTGCCGTTTTCGTTAGCCTTCACTTCGAAGCCGTTCGCGCAATAGTTGCTGGAAACTTCGCTGGTGAAGGTGCCAGCGGAGATATTGAACTCTTTCTTGGCTGCTTCTTCGCCCTGCTCAGCGGTAATATTGAAGCTGCCGCTGATGCCGGAGCCGTTGGCCATGATGGTCGTTGTTTCGCCAGAATTTTCAATATCCTTCTCGAACGTGCCCTTCGCGCAGTCCATGGTAGTGACATTATCGAAGGTAATGTCAGTTGCCTTGGAGGCAACGACTGCTGCCTTTTCGGTCAAGCCGTTGAAGGTGGTGCCTTCGATCTTCACAGTGGGCGCAACTGCAAGCGTACCCTCATTGTACGTCTTGATGCCGCGGGTGCCGGTGAAGGTGCTGTTCTTGATCTCAGTGTTGCCGCCGTAGTTCCAGAGGTTGTATTTACCGCTGGTCGCATTCGTGAAATTGCAGTTAGCGTACACCGTCTTGCCATACTGATTGTTGCACGCGCCGTTCGGGAAGGTGCAGTTCGTGTAGGAAACGGTGTTATTCGCTGCATCAGTATTGCGCAGAACAGTTGTAAAATAGTTCGTTGCGTGGCCAAGATCACTGACCCATGCGCCGTTCGGGTGAGACAGGGTCAGATCCTTGAAGCTGACATCAATGTCGTAGCTCTGGTCAGCAAGAACAGCAGTGGAGTTCGTGATGCAGATTTCTGCATTCGCGTCTGCGCCGACGAACTTCACTTCGGTCAGGCCAGTCAGACCAGCCTTTGCAACCTGAATCCAGCTTTCTCCATTCGCATTGACCTTGCCGGTCACGGTGTAGGTAATTACGCCGTTTTCCGGTTCTGCCGCTGCAATGGCTTCATCCAGAGTTGCGTACTGCTCCGTACCACCGTTAACGGTGACGTAGGCGGTGAGTGCAGTCGGGAGCATTTCTTCAACAGACGTGTTGAGCGTTTCGCTGGACTCGACTGTCGTTTCTGCGCCCTTGGATGTGTCCGTCGCAGTACCATCATAATAGCCCGGCTTCTGTGCCTGGACGGTGGCGGTGGTGTTCGTGACCGTCAGGGTGACATCATTGGACTCCTGGCCGGTACGGCCATCGCCGATGAGGATATCGCCGTTGCTGCCAACGGTGCCCGCGAACGTGCAGGTATCAACCGTGGCGCTCTGCGTGCCGCTGCCGCTGTTGACGAAGCGGACGGGTGCTGCGAACTGTTTCCAGTCGCCGTTATCGCCGCAGCTCGTGAACGAGCAGCCCTCTACATTCAGGGTCTGACTGCCGCCTGCCTTGTGGTTGAAGTTCACGGGGACCGTGCTGCCAGTGAAGGAGCAGTTGTTGATCGAAATCGCGCCGTCCGCGTTGGAGTAGACGGAGGTGTTATTCGTCATAAAGTCGCAGCCGGCCAGAGTGATGTTGTTCACGCCGCTCGTGCCGCTGATGTAGACGCGCTGGACATTCTCTTTGCCCTCGATTGCCTTGCCGTCGCAATCGGTCAGGTTGACAGTCACGGTTTTATCCGTAGTGCGCTGACCCCAGACACCAAGGTTGTCCAGTTCGTAGGCGGTGATGGTGATATCCTTGGTGAGAGATTCGCCATTGGTGGTATCCTGTGCACCGGTTTCGCGGCTGAACTTGTAGGTATCAACCTCAAGGTCGCACTCGCCGCCGGAAATATAGGCGTTGTTGCCGTAGATGGTGATGTCGTCAGCAACATGGCCGTGCGTCATGGTGCCGACGTCCGTATCCGGACGGCAGACGATCTTGATGTCGCCCGCGTTCTCCTTGTAGGCCGCTGTCAGAGCGTCGGTCAGCGTCGCGACGTAGCCGCTCTTCTCGCCAGCTGCCCAATAAACAGGGTTGTTTTCAGGCCATGCGGTCTGATCGACGAGTTCGAGAGTGTGGTTTTCGGCGGTAAGCTCATTCATCGCCGTGACCAGATCCGTGTACTCGCTTGTGCCAATTCTGGCAACAATGGCAGAGCCCTCGGACAAGGGTTCAACCTCTTCCGTGCTCTGCACTTCGATGGCGTCCGGGACTCTCGTCTCGGGCGTGTCTGCTGCGTCTACTGCGTAGGCCGCGGGAACCATGCCGATCAGCATGGACAGGGCCAGCAGCAGCGCTAACAGACTGCTTGTAATTCGTTTCATACTTCTCCTCCTATGTATTTTTTTGCTTCCTATATTTATACAGACCGGAAATTGGAACCGTTTCCGGTGAGTGTACGGGGGTGGGGTGCGGGGGACGCCTTGGGGTGGGCTTTGTAGGGGCCGACGACTCTGTCGGCCCGCTGGGAAGCTGCGGATTTGCCGGAGATTTCCGTGATAACGGTGCATTCTGCCGGGCGGACAGAGGCGTCCGCCCCTACAGGGAAATGCGTGGGGTGAGGAGTTCGCTGGTGCGGGATTCGATATAATTGGATTTCTCTTCGCCGAGCTTGCGGCGGAGGAGCTTGAAGGCTTCGCCGAGGTTCGGGGGGCGGGTGGTCGGGTCGTGCGCGTCGGAGGCGACGAGCTGGGCGCGGTGGGTGCGCAGGAGCCTGAGGACGGGGCCGCGCTGCGTCAGGTGGAGCAGGGGTTCTGCGCTGACCTGTACGGGGAAGCCGAGATCGAGCACGGCTTCGAGGTACTGCGGCTTCTGTGATCTCAGATACCGCTCGATATGGGCCAGAACAGGGGTCAGGCCCGTGCGGCCGGGAAGCTCGTAGAGCTGGTTGATCAGCTGATCTGTCCACGGATAGAACGGAAGCTCCAGAAGAAAATAGGCGCTCGGGCCGAGGCAAAGCTCCGGCAGCTCGGACCAGTCGGCCAGATGCGGCACCCACGCGATCTCCGCGCCGAGCGCGAGACGCGGAAGGGCGTTCTGCTCCGGCTCGGGAAGGGCTTTGATGGCCGCAGCAAGCGTCTGCGCCGCCGATGCGCGGCGGGTCAGGAAATGCTGCGGCTCTTCGCGGTCGCGGTAGAAATGCGGCGTGAGGACAACGGTGCCGACGCCCTGCGCCGACTCCATGCGGAGCAGGGCGAGGCTCGTTTTGACGTCCTTCGCCCCGTCGTCCATGCCGGGGAGGATATGCGTGTGCAGATCGATCACGGCGTGCTGTCCTCCGACGGAGCGCCGTCCGGCGGCTGCTGGCGGCTGCTGTAGCCATAGCCGTAGCCATAGCCATAACGGCCGTAGCCATAGCGGCCATAACGCTTATATTTATTGTAGCCATAGCCCCCGCTGCTTCCGCTGACGTCGTCGAGGACGAAGCCGAGGAGCTTTGCCTGCGCGTATTCCAGCTGTTCGACCGCGTGGGCGACTGCGCCGCGCTCGGACTGGCCGGCGCGGACAACGAAGAGCACGCCGTCGCTCTTGGGGGCCAGGACAACGGAATCCGTGACCATGTTGATCGGGGGGGTATCGAAAATGATGTAATCGTAGTGCTTGCGCAGATATGTCAGAAGTGTGCTCATGCGCGACGAGCCGAGCAGCTCGGAGGGGTTGGGCGGGATATCGCCGGAGAGGATCACGTCCAGACGTTCGATCCCGCTGGGGATCACGACCTCGTTCAGCAGCGACGGGTCGAGCAGGAGATTGCTCAGGCCCACGCGGGAGCTTTTGCGCAGCAGGCGCGCAAGCTTCGGGCGGCGCAGATCGCAGTCCATCAGTAGGACGCGGTTTTCCGCCTCGGTGAAGGAGATGGCGAGATTCAGGGCGGTGATGCTCTTGCCCTCGCCCTGCAGAGAGGACGTTACCAGCACGATCTTGCAGCCCTCGTGCTCGGCAAGGGCAAACATGGTGTTCGTGCGGAGGGTCTTATACGCCTCGCGGACGAAGAAATTGCTGTTGGGGGTGAGAATGTGGCGGCGTTCGGCTGCCATGGAGGAGGCGGTGCTGCCGCCGGGTCCGACGCGTTTGCCTTTTTTCGCCATCAGTCACTTCCCCCTTCCGCCAGCCGAGGTGTAGGGTTCGGCATAGGCATTCTTTTTGCCGGAGGTCGGCTGGTCAAAGTGCGGGATGTGGCCCAGCACGGGGTAATCGAACAGGGAGGCAAGATCCTCCTCTTCCTTGATGCGCACATCCATCAGGCAGCGCAGCGTCACGTAAATCACGGCAAGCACGCCGCCGATCAGCGCGCCGACGACCGTATTGCGGCTGTAGCTCGGCGAGCAGGGGCTGGCGGGCACCTTGGCGTAGTCGATGATCTTGGTAGAGCTGCCCTCGACAAACGTTTCGATCTCGGCGGGAGCCACGCTTGCGACGGTGTTGACGAGATAGGCCGCCATTTTTGGGTCGGAGTGGGTGACGTAGACGTTGAAAAGCTCGGTCCCGCCGACCTGCTTCGTGCTCAGAAGACTGCGCATCTGTGCGGGCGAGTAGTTCACGCCGGCCTCTTCGATGACCTTGGAGAGGACGGTGTCGCTCTGGATGATGTTGGCGTAGGTGCTGACGAGCTGCTGCGACGCCTGCAGATTGCTGCCGGAGATGTAATCGATGCGTTCGCCGCTGCGGACGTTGTTGACGTAGATGGTGATGCTGGCCTGATAAAGAGGCGTGATGAACTTCATAGTATACAGAAGCGCTCCCCCGCCGACGACCAGCGCGCACAGCAGAATCAGCCACCATTTATGCAGATAGGCCATGAAGAGCTTGATGAGGTCGATCTCCACGGTATCGTTGTTCTTTGGCACTGCTTCTTTCACTCTTTTGGTTCCTTTCCCTGCCGCGTCCGCTCCCCTTTCCTGCGGGCGGAGCTTTCCGTTTCAGAAAACGCGGCTTTTAGAAGGTTCTGCCCGCGCATGGGCAGAACCGCAGATATTTTCAGCTTTGTTCTTAAACGATATCACATTTTTTGCAAAATTTCAATAACGGGTGTAGTGAGAATTTCACATTTCTTATAAAAGGCGGCTCCGGATGCCCCCGCCCGGCGTGCGGGCGGTCTTTTATCACAGGCGTTCTCCCGCCGCGCTCAGGAAGCTGCGGATGGTGCGGATATA
>ERZ772867.1441-NODE-1441-length-27384-cov-5.293900_pt1 | contig 27384 bp, 20 predicted proteins | sample MGYA00511341_ERZ772867 | MGnify/ENA primary metagenome ERZ772867 (study PRJEB29015, sample SAMEA2737707) | human gut metagenome | biome: human gut; feature: human-associated habitat; material: faeces | place: China | collected 2012 ... | reverse complement strand
CCGCCGTCGGCTATCAGCCCACACTGGCAACGGAAATGGGCGCCCTGCAGGAGCGTATCACCTCCACTAAGGAAGGTTCCATCACTTCCGTTCAGGCCGTCTACGTTCCCGCCGACGACCTGACCGACCCCGCCCCCGCTACCACCTTCGCCCATCTGGACGCCACAACGGTTCTTGACCGCGGCATTTCCTCTCTGGGCATTTACCCCGCCGTTGACCCGCTGGACTCCACTTCCCGTATCCTGACTCCCGAAATCGTTGGTCAGGAGCATTACGAGACTGCCCGTGCCGTGCAGAGCATCCTCCAGCGCTACAAGGAACTGCAGGACATCATCGCCATCATGGGTATGGACGAGCTTTCCGAAGAGGACAAGCTGACGGTCAACCGCGCCCGTAAGGTGCAGCGTTTCCTCAGCCAGCCCTTCCATGTTGCCGAGCAGTTCACCGGCTATCAGGGCAAGTACGTCCCCCTGAAGGAAACCATCCGCTCCTTCCAGGAAATCATTGCGGGTAAATATGACGACATTCCCGAATCCTACTTCCTGTTCGCCGGCTCCATCGACGACGTGGTTGCCAAGTACCGGGGCGGTGAGAAGGCATGACACCCTTCCACTTGAAAATCGTCACCCCCGACGGCCTGATTTATGACGGTCAGGCAGAAGAACTGCTTGTTCGCACCACCAACGGCGACGTCGGCATTCTTGCCCGTCACATGAACTATGTTGCCCCCCTGGGTATGGGGCGGGCCGTCATCGTATCCGACGGCCAGCGCCGGACGGCGGCCTGCATCGGCGGTATGGTCAGCGTCTCAAAGGGCGAGGTGACGTTAGTCCCCACTACCTTTGAGTGGGCAGACAAGATCGATGTTGCCCGTGCGGAGGCTGCCCTGAAAAAGGCAGAGAAGGTTCTCCACGATCAAAACGCTTCCGACACCGACCTGCGTCTGGCAGAGGCCAAGCTTCACCGCGCGCTGGTCAGAAAGAGCGTCGCTTCCAACTTATAATCGATCACCCCGGTATCCGAATGGATACCGGGGTCGTTTCAGGATGCGGGCCGCAACGACCCAGACACACGCCGCCGCACCCGCTAAAGAATGGCTGCGGCGGAAGAAAGTGAGCAATCCCAATGGTAATACAGAAAATTGACAGCGATATCGAGAAAATGGGCATCGCAAGGACCATTCTGGAAGCGCTTCCGGATTGGTTCGGCATCCCGGAAGCTACGGAAGCGTACATCGCGGACAGCAAAGGACGCCCATTCTTCTGCGCCTTTGCGGACGATGTTCCCGTCGGCTTTCTCTATCTGAAAGAAACCGGGCGGCATACCGTGGAGCTGGTCGTCATGGGCGTGCGGCAGGAATATCACCGGCAAGGCATCGGCAGAGAGCTTTTTGAGCAGGCCAAAGCCGAAGCCAAACGGCTGGGATATTCCTTTATCCAAGTCAAAACCGTCCAGATGGGCAGATATTCTATTTACGACGATACCAACCGCTTCTATCTCTCTCTGGGATTCAAGGAACTGGAAGTGTTCCCAACGCTGTGGGACGAATGGAATCCCTGCCAGATTTATATAATGACTATATAGGCTCGAAATCACCCCGGTATCCGAACGGATACCGGGGTGATTTGTTTTGTATAGCTCGCCGTGACCGTTATTCTTCGGTGGCCTTCGGGTCTTCCTTCCCGTCCTCGAAGCCGTCGAACATGGAGGTGGAGGAAGCATCTCCCACTTCCCTGCCCTGCATGATCGCTTCAAACTGCTCGCCGGTCATAGTCTCCTTTTCCAGAAGGAAGTCCACGACCTTGTGAAGCTTGTCGCTGTTGTCTGTCAGAATCTGCTTGCAGTGGTCATATGCCTTGTCGATCAGCGCCCTGACCTCGTCGTCGATGGTTCCGGCGACCTTCTCGGAATAGCTCTTGGTGGTCTGGTAGTCCCGACCAATGAACACCTCTCCGCCGTCAAGATAGGACACCGTACCCAGCTTTTCGCACATGCCGTAGCGAGCGACCATGTCCTTCGCCAGCTTCGTTGCCCGGTCGATGTCATTAGAAGCGCCCACGGAAATATCCCCGAGGAACAGAGCTTCCGCAACACGTCCGCCCAGCAGCGATACGATCTGCTCATACATTTCGTTGCGGGTCAGGTTAGAAGAATCATCCTTTGGCAGATACCATGTCGCGCCCAAAGACTGCCCCCGGGGAACAATGGTGATCTGACGCACCGGATCATGAGTTGGCAGGTTGTACATGGCGACAGCGTGACCGGCTTCGTGGACAGCTGTCTCCTTCAAATCCTTCCGGGTCTGGACGCGGCTCTTTTTCGCGGGACCGGCGGTGATCTTCATCAGCGCCTCGTTCATGTCCTCCATGGTCAGCACCGGGCGGTCCGCTCTGGCCGCCAGAATCGCCGCTTCATTGAGAAGATTGCTCAGGTCTGCGCCGGTAAATCCGGCAGTGGAGCGGGCGACGGTTTTCAGATTCACCGAGGCGTCCAGCTTCTTGTCCTTGGCGTGGACTTTCAGAATTTCCTCGCGTCCCTTCACATCCGGCCGTCCCACGTGGATCTGCCGGTCGAAGCGGCCGGGGCGCAGCAGCGCCGGGTCCAGAATGTCCGGCCGGTTGGTTGCCGCCAGAACGATGACGCCCTCCGAACGGGTGAAGCCATCCATTTCCACCAGCAGCTGGTTCAGTGTCTGTTCCTTTTCGTCGTGACCGCCGCCCAGACCGGAGCCGCGCTTGCGGCCGACGGCGTCGATCTCGTCGATGAACACGATGGCAGGGGCGATTTTTCTGGCCTGTTCAAACAGGTCCCGGACACGTCCTGCGCCGACACCCACGTACATTTCCACGAAATCCGAGCCGGAAATGGACAAAAACTGCACGCCCGCCTCTCCCGCGACAGCCCGGGCAAGCAGGGTCTTGCCTGTGCCGGGAGGCCCCACCAACAGAAGGCCGTGGGGAATCCGTGCGCCGATCTCGGTAAATTTTTCGGGATTTTTCAGGAAATCCACGATTTCCTGAAGCTCTTCCTTTTCCTCGTCCGCACCCGCAACGTCGTCAAAGGTCACTTTCTTGTCTCCGGGAACGCCCAGAACCGTCCGGGCTTTGCTGAACCCATTCATGGGATTCCCGGCGCTGCTCATACGTCCCATCAGCAGCGCCCAGACAAACAAAATTACCAGGCCGACCACCAGCAGCGGAAGAATCAGGGTATAGGGCGAAAAGCCTTTGTCCGGAACAAAATTGTAGCTTTCCAGCACACCGGAGGCCGTCTGCTCCGCGAAAGTCTCGTGCATCTCCTGCCGGAAGCTCTCCGGGTCGGCCAACGGTGCGGTGATGGTGGTCTGGCCGTTGTAGGGTTTGTTCAGCTGCATCGTAATGGTCTGATCCTGCACCACGAACTGACGCACCTGTTCCTTATTGAACAGCTCAACGACCTTGGAATAGGGCAGGGTGTCCTGACTGGTGGTAAACAGGTTGCTGATCCAGCCTAAAAACGCCATCAGCAGTGCCGCATATACAATGAGTGGGATCCATCTCGTTCTTTTCAATTTGGGGTTACTCCTTATTTTTCATGAGAAAGCTCCGGAAAGCCGGATTACTCAGAGATTCCGTAAGCCTCCGGCTTCAGAACGCCGACATAGGGCAGATTCCGGTAGTGTTCGTTGTAGTCAAGGCCATAGCCCACTACAAAGGCGTTGGGAATGGTAAAGCCGACGTAATCGGGCTTCAGGGTGATGCCGGGACGGCGGCGCTCGGGCTTATCCAGCAGGGTGCAGATCTTCAGGGACGCAGGCTCCCGCGTCAGCAGATGACGGTAGGTGAAGTCCAGCGAATTGCCGGTGTCGTAAATGTCCTCCAGAATCAGCACATGGCGGCCCTTGATGTCCGAAGCGATGTCCCGCTTGACCTCCATCTTTCCGGTGGAATTGGTTCCGGCATAGGAGGAGATCCACATAAAATCCATCTCGCAGTGGGTTTTGATCTCCCGGATCATGTCCGCATAAAACACCACAACGCCCTTTAGGACGCCAACGATAATGGGGTCTTTCCCCGCGTAGTCCGCCGTCAGCTCTTTGCCCAGCTCCGCGATGCGGGTATTGATCTGTTCCTCGGTCAGCAGAATCTCCTGAATGTCCTTTTCCATAGCTTTTTCTCCCTTATGCTGTGTTTTTCATTCTATTTGCACGCTTAGTCGTCGCTGCTTTCCGGAATATCCACGTCAAAATGGACAGTCACGGCGGGTAGCTCCCCGGCGGCGCGATCGGCGTGAACGCCAATGGAATATACGCCCAAAACGCCCCGTTCATCACACAATACGGGAATCCGCTCCCGCATGGCTGCGGGGATTTTCCGGTCGATGAACAGCTTTTTCAGGCTTTTGGTTCCGCCGCTCAGGCGGATAGTGTCCCCGCTTTCCCGGGGGCGAAGGGTCAGCGTCCCAACGGGACGAACGGTAAAGGTGTCCGGCGTGTTGACGATTTTGTCCGCCGGATTACAGGTCACGCGGTAGTCTCCGTAAACCGTTTCTCCGGGGCAGGTCAGTGCCACCGGTTCCGGTCGGGGCCTGTGCGTCCGGGCTTCCAGACGGTCATACCGTCTGCTCACTGTCACGCCGCTGGGAAGGTTGACCCGCGCGGAGGGTTTGTCGGAAAACATCAGTCCTTCCACCGCTGAAATATGGGAATCCTCTGGCTCCCTCACGCCGCTGTCTTTCAAAAATCTCTCGATGCAGCGGCTGCGCTGGGCTTTCGGCATGGATTTTAGCGTCTGTACCCCGGGCAGCGTCGGGAAATCCGACTGTGCGGCGAGGAAATCCTCATCCTCCCGCAGCCGCAGCGCCATCAGAGAAAGATTCTCCGCCAGGCGGGGATTCTCCGATTTCAGCAGAGGCATCACGGTATGACGGATACGATTTCGTAAAAAGGCGTCGGAGGCGTTGGAGCTGTCCTCCCGGTGGGGAAGCCCCCACGCAAGCAGGAATTTCTCCACCTCCTGCCGGTTTATCAGCAGCATGGGACGGATGACATTTCCGCTGACCGGGGCGATGGCGCCCAGCCCCTTCAGGCCGGTGCCGCGGATCATGCGCATGATGACCGTCTCGGCGTTGTCGTCAGCGGTGTGGGCAGTGGCAATTTTCCCGTTTAAGCCCCGGAGAAATGCATACCGGGCGTCCCGGGCGGCGGCTTCCAGCCCCTTTTTCCCCGGGCGAACCTCCGCCGAACCGACGTGTAAGGGGATATCATAGCGTCCGCAGAATTCCCGGACAAAGGCTTCGTCCCCGTCTGATTCTTCCCCACGGAGATGGTGGTTAAAATGCGCGGCTTCCAGACGGATGTCCAGCCTGTCCCTCAGCAGATACATGGCGAACAGGAGCGCCACGGAATCCGCCCCGCCGGAGACGGCGCAGACGACCGTATCCCCCGGCATGATCATATCATACTGCCGGATCATCCGCAAGAGCTTATTCCGCATGTTTCCACTCCCGGTCGGCAAAGGTCTGGTACTGGCCGATCCACTGCATCTTCACCGCGCCGGTCTCGCCGTGACGGTTCTTGGCGACAATGCACTCCGCCACGCCCTTGTCCTCGGTGTTTTCGTGATAATATTCGTCCCGGTACAGGAACATCACCGAGTCGGCGTCCTGCTCGATGGCGCCGGATTCCCGGAGGTCGGACAGAATCGGCCGCTTGTCGGTGCGGCTCTCCACCGCACGGGACAGCTGGCTCAGGCAGATCACCGGCACGTCCAGCTCCTTCGCCATGATTTTCAGGGAACGGGAAATTTCGCCCACCACGGTAACACGGTTGTCGCTGTTCTTTCCGTAGCCGGAACCCTGCATCAGCTGTAAGTAGTCGATGATGACCAGCCCCAGATTGTCTAAGCGGCGGCACTTGGCGTTGATGTCCGCCACGGTGACGGAGGGGTTATCGTCAATACGGATGTCCGTCTGGCTCAGGGCGGCGGAGGCCATGCACAGCTTGCTCCACTCGTCCTCGCTGAGCTTGCCCGTGGCCAGCTTTTGCAGCTCCACGAAGCCCTCGCTGGCAAGCAGACGCATGGCCAGCTGCTCCCGGGACATTTCCAGATTGAAAATGGCAACGGTTTTCTTGTACTTTTTCGCCACGTTGACGCCGATATTCAGCGCAAAGGCGGACTTACCCATGGCAGGCCGGGCAGCAATGAGCAGAAGGTCGGACTTGTTCAGTCCGTTGATCCGGGTGTCTAAGTCCCGCAGACCGGTGGACAGGCCGGGAATCAGGGAATCCGACTGGCTCAGCTCTGTCAGGCGGTCGAACACCTTGTGCAGCGTCGTGCCGATGTGCTCCAGAGAGTCGCCCCGCTCGCCCTTGCGCAGGGCGTAAATTTTCTTTTCCGCAGATTCCAGCATCTCGGCGGGGGTTCCCACCTCTTCCGACACCATCTGCTGAATGTCCGTCGCGGCCTGATTCAGTCCCCGAAGCATGGACTTTTCCTGCACAATGGCCGCATAGCGCGCCACATTGGCGGCGGTGGGGGTGATCTCCATCAACTGGAGGATGTAATCCCGGGAATTGTCGTGGTAATAGCCCAGCTCCTTCAGCTTGTCCAGCACCGTGACCGGGTCAATGGTCTGGGAGAAGTTGAACATGGTATAGATGGCTTCATAAATTTCCCGGTTCTGCTGCAGGTAAAAGTCCTCCGGCTTCACAATGCCCACCACATCCGTAATGCACCGGCTGTCGATGAGAATGGAACCCAGGACCGCCTGCTCCGCCTCCAGCGACTGGGGCTGCTGCCGGGACAGAAGTTCTTCATCCATGGCAAGTTCTCCTTTCTCTATAGAATATAGTGCTGTAAAATCTTATGCTTCGACGATCTTCACCGTCAGCGGCGCGGAAATCTCATAGCCCAGCTTGCAGGTGACGGTGTACGTACCCACGTTCTTGATGGGTTCCGCAATGGTGATCTTCCGCTTGTCCAGCTTGATACCGGTCTTCGCCAGTGCGTCGGCGATTTCCTGATTGGTCACGGAGCCGAACAGACGTCCCGCGCCGCCGCCCTTGGCGGCCACGGTGACGGTCATCTCCCGCAGTTTTCCGGCGGTCTCCATGGCCTCGGCCTTTTCCCGGGCAATACGCTCCTGATTGGCCTTGTCGTTCATGCGCATGGTGTTCACGGCGTCAGGGGTCGCCTCGGTCGCCAGCTTCCGGGGCAGCATATAGTTCCGGGCGTAGCCGTCGGAAATCTCGATCATCTGTCCTTTTTTGCCCTTTCCTTTTACATCTTGCAGCAGAATTACTTTCATTGTAACAGTCTCCTTAATCGGTATGATATGTACGCCAAACAGCCGTTAAAACGGCGTTTGGCCTGGTTTATTCTTCGTAGAACTTATCAATGGACGCCACCAGCTCGTCCAGCGCTTCCTTGACGGTGGTGTCCTTCATCTGCGCGCCGGCTGTAGCGGTGTTGCCGCCGCCGCCCAGAGGTTCCAGAATCATCTGGACGTTGGCGCTGCCAATGCTTCGGGCGGAAATGATGACCTGCTCCCCGTCCGGATAGAGGACGAAGGACGCGGTAATGCCGGAAATATTTAATAGCTCGTCCGCCGCCTGCGCCGCCAGCACCCGGGTCGTGGGGGTGTTCAGCGCCGCAATGGCGATCTCCTGCCGGTACAGGCGGGAGGATTTGATGATCTGATACTTCGCCATGGTGTCCTGGAAGTCGTTCTGCATCAGCTTCTTGACCTCCGTTGTGTCCGCGCCCAGACGGCGCAGGACGGCTGCGGCCTCAAAGGTACGCTCGCCGGTACGGACGTTGAAGAACTTGGTGTCCAGACAGATGCCTGCCATCAGGCTTTCCGCCTCAATAGGCAGCACGTCCTTCTTCTCCACGGCATACATGAGCACCTCCGTCACCAGCTCCGCCGCCGAGGAGGCGTAAGGCTCGTGAAGGTTGACCACCACGGGGTTGATATAATCCGCCGCCCGGCGGTGATGGTCTACCACACAGACCTTGGAGATGGCTTCAAGCAGCGGTCTGCACTCCACCTGATCCGGCCGGTTGGTGTCCACCACCACGAGGATGCTCCGGTTGTCCGCCATCAGCAGGGCATCCTGCCCGGACACGAACACATCCCGGTATTCGGGAACCGCCTGAATTTCCTCGATCAGCTTTCCGGCGGCATTGTTTTCCAAGTCAATGACAATATTGGCCTTCTTCCCCCGCTTACGGCACAGGCAGCTGATGCCCATGGCCGCGCCCACGGCGTCCAGGTCGGCGTTCTTGTGTCCCATGATGAACACCCGTCCGCTCTGGCCAATCAGCTCCATCAGGGAATTGGCCGTCACACGGGAACGTACCTTGCTGCGGTAATCCGCTTCCCGGTTCCGCCCGCCGTAGAAATTGAAGTTGACCCGGTCTTTGATGACCGCCTGATCGCCGCCGCGGCTCAGTGCCATCTCGATGCCCAGCGCGGCAAAATTGTAGCTTTCCTCGAAGCTCTCGCCGTCCACGCCCAGACCGATGGAAATGGAGGCGGGCAGGCCGGAGGAATTGACAATCTCGTGAATGTCTTCCAGCAGGGAGAACTTATTTTCCTTCGCCCGTTCTAAGTCCCGCTTCTCGAAAATGAACAGGAAGCGGTTGCGCTCCAACCGTCGAAGCAATCCGCTGTAGCCCTCCGTCCACCGGGTGATGGTCTCGTTGAGCTTGGCGTTCATGGTGGAAATAGCGCTTTCCGTCAGGTTTTTGGTCAGTTCCTCGTAGTTATCAATAAGAATGATGGCAACCACAGGCCGGGAGCGGATATACTCGTCCCGCACCTGATACAGCTCCGTCAGGTCGGAAAAGTACAGCACGCCCAGCATGGTGCCGCGGTTGTCCTCCGCCCGGATGGTGGTGCCGTATACCCGGTAGCGGCGGTTGCCCAGAACCGCGTCATGGGGGCTTTCCGTTTTTCCGGCGGTGAGCCAGTCCAGCGTAAAGTCCGGCAGCACCTCTTCCAGCCGCAGCTGGGTCATGGTGTCGGCGTACCCCGTCAGCTCGCTGAAACGATGGTTGCCCCAGACGATGTCCCCGTCCCCCAGACGAACCATCACCGCAGGCAGGGGCGCTTCCCCGCCGCTGGAAGCTTCCAGCGTGTTGGAGGCCGACTGGATATACTGCTGAATTTTCCGCTCCCGGCGTGTCCTGTCCAGAACGTACAATAGGAACGTGACCACCGTCACCGTCATTTCTCCGGCAGCCAGCCAGTAATGCCCCACCAGCAGCGCCGCGGCGCAGAAAGCGGCCATCACGAAAAAGTATGCACCCATCCCGGGTCTGAGCAGTCTTCCCAGCTTTCGATTCACTGCCAAACGTCCTCCTTCCGGCGGCAATCAGCCACACTAATCCATACTATACCCGATATTATAGCAAATCCAGCCAAAAGGTGCAACTCTTTTTCCGTCAAATCCGTAAAAAAGACCGCAAAAAAATTGTATACTTTTTCCCGGAATTGTGTTATACTATATGTGCCAGCGCCGGGGACGGGCTTTACCCGGGCATTTGGGAGACGCGGACGCGTATCCCACAAAGACAAGAGGAAAAACATTGCAGGCGTTTTCTTGGGAAAAGGCGATTCGGGGCCGGATTCTGAGGGAAGCGGCTGCCTGCTTGTTGTGCCTTAAAGGCATTTTCATGTAGATTTTGAAAGGAGTTATTGATTCATTTGGCAGAAAAACTGAAAATTATCCCTCTGGGCGGCCTTGACGAGATCGGCAAGAACTGTACCGTCCTGGAGTACGGAAAAGATATGATCGTGATCGACTGCGGCGTGGGCTTCCCGGAGGAAGACATGTACGGCGTCGATCTGGTCATCCCCGATTTTACCTATCTTGTGGCCAACCAGAAAAAGCTGCGGGGCATGTTCATCACCCACGGCCACGAAGACCACATCGGTTCCATCCCCTACGCTATGCGGGACTTGGGCTGTCCCATCCATGGCACCGCCATGACCTGCGGTCTTATTAAGCTGAAGCTGGAAGAGCACCGGCTGGCAGACAAGGTCAAACTCGTCACCCACAAGCCCGGTGACGTAGTAAAGGCCGGATGCTTCACCGTGGAGTTCATCCACGTGAACCACTCCATCCCCGACGCGGTAGCCTTCGCCATCCGCACCCCCATGGGTACAGTGGTATTCACCGGCGACTTCAAGATCGACCCCACTTCCCACGACGGCATGATGGATCTGGCGCGGCTGGGCGAGCTGGGAAATCAGGGCGTGCTGGCGATGCTGGCGGACTCCACCAACGTGGAGCGGCAGGGCTACACCCCCAGCGAAAACGTGGTCGCCGACAGCCTTGACCGGCAGTTCCGCAACTGCGACCAGCGGATCATCGTCACCACCTTCGCCTCCAACATGCACCGCATCCAGTCCATTCTCTCCACCGCCCAGCGCTACGGCCGCAAGGTGGCCGTCTCCGGCCGGAGCATGGAGAACATGCTGAAGGTTGCGCAGGAGCTGGGCTATCTGAAGGTGAAGCCGGGAACTATCGTGGACTTAGCTTCCATCAAGAGCCTGCCCAAGAATAAGATTGTCATTGTCTCCACCGGCTCTCAGGGTGAGAATATGTCCGCCCTGTACCGGATGGCGTTCAGCACCCACAAGCAGGTGGACATCACTGCCGGCGACCGGATCATTATTTCCGCCTCCGCCATTCCCGGCAACGAAAAGTCCATCAGCAACATCATCAACGAGCTGTACCGCAAGGGCGCGGACGTGGTGTATGAAAAGAGCGAGGGGCTTCACGTCTCCGGCCACGCCTGCCAGGAGGAGCTGAAAATCGTCCACGGACTGGTAAAGCCCAAGTTCTTCATCCCCGTCCACGGCGAGCAGCGGCATTTGCAGCTCCACGCCAAGCTGGCGCAGTCCATGGGCATGAATCCCCGGAATATTCACATTGGGGAAATCGGCACCGTTTTTGAGTTCACCGGCAAGACCTGCAAGGTCAACGGTACCGTCCCCGCCGGGCGGGTGTTCGTGGACGGCAGCGGCGTTGGCGACGTGGGCAGCGTGGTGCTGCGGGACCGCAAGCATCTTGCGGAAGACGGCATGATCGTGGTGTGCGTGAACCTGAGCAGCGAGGACGGCAGCATCATCACCGGCCCAGACATCATCACCCGGGGCTTCATCTACGTCAAGGAGTCCGAAGAACTGATGGACGAATTGAAGGAGGTCGCCATGGAGGCCATCGACCGCTGCCAGCGCAAGCGGGTGCGGGATTGGTCGGCCATCAAGTCCGCCATCAAGAACGACCTGAGCGGCTACCTCTATAAGACCACCAAGCGCAATCCCATGATTCTGCCCGTGATTATGGAAATTTGATGAAATATAAAATGCAGAATGAAGGCTTCTTTCGGGGCGATTTTCCGCCCCAAAGTGCTTCATTCTGCATTTGCGTACATTCTGGAGAACGCCTATGCGCCACTATTTTGCCCCCATGGAGGGGCTGACGGACAGCGTTTACCGCCGTCTTCACCACAAGTATTTCCCCGGGGTTGACCGGTATTATATGCCCTTCTTCTCCCCCACCGTCCACCGCCAGCTTACCCAACGGGAAAGCCGGGAATTGCCGGAGGCGGACAGTGTGAGCTTTGCCGCCGTCCCTCAGGTGCTGACCAAAGTGCCGGAGGATTTTCTCTGGGCGGCGGAGGTCATCCGCAACCGGGGCTATGACGAGGTCAACCTCAATCTGGGCTGCCCCTCCGGGACGGTCACCGCCAAGGGCAAGGGCGCGGGGATGCTGACAGACCCGGAAGCCCTCGATCGGTTTCTGGACGACGTGTTTTCCAAGTGTCCCATTGCCATCTCCGTAAAGACCCGGCTGGGAATGCACACGCCGGAGGAATTCCCGGCGCTGCTGGACATCTTCAACCGCTACCCCATCCGGGAGCTGACCGTCCACCCAAGGGTGCGGCAGGAATTCTACAGAAGCCCCATTCATTTCGACTGGTTCGATTACGCCGTGGAAAACAGCCGAAACCGGCTCTGCTACAACGGGAATCTGTGCACCCAGACCCAAATCCGGGAATTTGAGAAAAAATACCCTCAGATCAATTCCGTAATGATCGGCCGGGGTCTGATCGGCGATCCCGGAATGCTCACCCCCGGCGGCACCACCGCGGCGGCTCTGGAAGCCTTCTTCAGTGAGCTGCTGGAAGTCTACACCCGGGATTTCGGCGGTGCCCGAAACGCCATGTTCCGTCTGAAAGAGAACTGGTTTTACCTCCTGCGCCGTTTTGAGGGCAGTGAAAAGCTGGGCAAACAGCTGCGGAAAACCACGGATGCGAATGTCTACAAATCCATCACATCGGAAATATTCCACACGCTCCCTCTGGCAAAAGACCTTCGGGCGGATTGGTGATTTTCCTAGGGTCTATCTGAAATCCGGAAATATGACCAACAGCGAGGGATTTTTCGCCTGATGAAGCCATTTTTCCGCAGGAATACTTTGTGTATTGCAAGGAAAAATGGTGCACAGCAGGCGGAAAAGACCCGCTGTTTGGGCATGTTGACGGTTTTCAGATAGACCCTAATAGCACAAACCGGCATCCCACTTTCTGTGGGATGCCGGTTTTGTTTTTATCTGCCTTTACTGCTGAATCAGGTCCCCTGCCATTGCGAACAGAGTATCCGGATTCAGAATGTTCTGATCCAGGAGGCTGTAGCAAATGCCGTCCTCCGTCCAGCACAGGAATGCAACGTCTTTTTCCTCCATCGCATCGGCGCCATAGGAAACATAGTTGCCCGGCTGCTTTGCCCACGCCTGCTCCGCTTCGCTGAGCTTGTAGCCTTCCGGTACGAACTTATAGTGATCCAGATAGTATCTTGCCGCGATCGTATCGACCGTTCTGCTGATGGACGGAATGCTCTCGGTTTCGGAAACCTCCTTCATGTCCGCTCTTATGAGGAGCGTCAGCTCCTGACCCTGGGGATTCTCATAGGAAACGCTGAGCTGCCGGTAGGTAAGAACCTTTTCGTCCCTAGCGTCCTTGCCGATCGTCTGACCGACGTCCACGCCCTGGAATCGGAAGCCGTTTTCAAATTCCTCCGGCACCGAAACCTCCAAGCCGACCTGAGCGATTGCCCGATCTACATCCGAGTAGCTTTCATAGTGCTTTGTTTTTCCGGATTCCAGCTTGTGAATGGGAAGCATCTCTGCGGCGTAGGCCGTAATGGAAAGAACACCGATCAATGCTGCCGCAAGTAAAATGCGGAACGCTCTTTTTTGGGTTTTCATGGGTTTAATCTCCTTACTTTCAGTTTCAATCACTTTGTACGGAGTGTCGGCTTCCATGAGATACGCATCGTCCACATAGTTCAGTGCCCTGTTTAAGTCTGTTGCCTTCATATGCATATTCCTTCCTTTTCAAGACTGTATTTCAGCTGTCTTCGCATTTTTTCCAGCCGGTATTTTATCTGACGGACAGAGCATTCATATTTTTGCGCCAGCTGGGGTGCCGTCATGGCATAATAATACCGGGACAGGAACAGCTTACGGTCATCGGGGTTCAATGTGCCAAGGAAACGATTCAGCTGTTTTCCAAGCTCCTTTGCCTCCAGCGTCTCATCCATGTCCCTGCCGGTGTCCGGAATACATTCCTCCAGTTCCGACAGAAGCACATCTGCATTCCCGCACCGCTTTTCCGCAGTCAGGTACTCGACCCTTTTGAAGCTGAGATTCCGGGCAACCCGGGACAGATAGTATTTCAGTACCGGCGGGCACTTGGGGGGAATGGAGTTCCAGGCCGCAAGATACACATCGTTCACGACCTCCTCCACATCCTGGGAATCGGGAAGAACATTGTGTGCAATGGTTCTCAGGTAGCTTCCGTATTTCCTGGATGTTTCCGAAATTGCCTCCTCTGACCTGGAAAAGAACAGCTCAACGATCTGCGTATCCTCCAAGTGATTCACTCCTTTGTGTGTAAGGACCTTACGCCTATATAATACGGAACGCGAATCCGGTGGACAATCTTTTTTCAAAAAGTCAGAAGCGGCGTGACAAAGGTCACGCCGCTTCATTTAGGCAATTTTTATCAGGCTCCCAGATTTACATAGCCCAGCTTGATGGCGCTGTAATCGACCTCCATGGGGTGATCCTCCGCCAGTTTCTTGATGAACGCATTCGTCTTTTCATTGACCCAGCCGGATTTTGCGTAGGTCTCCCAGATGGGGGTGCTGCTCACATAGTACATAATGTGGTAGCCATATTTGGTCTTCACCAGACCGTAGTCACCGGCGGCGCGGGTTTCGTCAAAGCACCAATCTTCAAAGGGTTCCACCATCTGACCCTTCGCGACATTCTCATACAGGCCGCCATTGGTGCTGGAGCCGGGATCCTCGGACTTTTCCTCCGCCAGAGCCGCGAAGGAATCCTCGGTGGCATCGCCTGCCAGCCACTCGTCCAGAATCTTCTGCGCATTCTTTTCGCAGGCCACCCATTCCTCGTCGGAATAGGTGGTGGTGCCGTCGTCTCCGGTGGTGCCGCCCTCTGGCATGACCAGAATGTGGCGGACGCTCACGTAGGTTCCGTCCTTGGTGACGCCGTTACCGGTGAAGTAGCTTTCATTCTCGGTGTAGTAGGCTTCCAGATCCTCCGGGGTGGGTACCAGCTTCTCCGTCTCGGCGGTGTAGTAGGGCTTTCCCTGATAATAAAGCTCCTGGAAACCGGCGAATTCCTCCAGCCCCGCGCCGGGGCCGACATTTTTCAGAAGCAGTTCCTCAATGCCGGAAAGGCCGTAGTTTGCGGCAGTCTCCTCCAGAGAAGCCTCCAGACCGTCCAGATACTCCCGATCTTCCGCGGGCATTTCCATACCGGCGTTCTTTGCTTCCAGTGCAAGGGACTGATACATCTGCCAGTAGTTCAGCGCTTCGCTCAGGAAGAACTGCTGCCATGTCAGGCTGCTGTCCTCGCTGCACAGCTGGGTGTCCAGCGGCTGGGAATAGTCCAGCAGGCCCTGATACATCAGGCTGTAGCCATAGTTGGAGCTGAGGATACTTTGAACAACGTTCCAATAGTACACCTGCAGCTTGCCATTGGTCAGCTGCTCGTCGCCCATGGTAGCTACAACGGTGTCCTTCGCGGTAGCGGCTTCCTCGTCGGTGACGGTATAGGTTCCCTTGCAGGTCACGTCGTCGGGATTGCCGTCGGCGGGGACTGTGGCAGGCACCTGTGTCTCCGTTGCGGCAGTTTCGGCAGCGACAGTCGGTTCGGTAGTTTCGGCGGGGGTCTTTCCGCCCTTCACACCGCCGATGACCAGCGCCGCCAGCGCGGCGATCAGGACAACCACAGCAGCAACGGCGGCGACGATCCTCCAGGACGCGGTTTTGGGCGCCTCCGGAATCTCGGCGGGTGCTTCCACCGGCACTTCTTCTGTAGCGGGCTGCTCCGCCGTTTCGGCGGCTTCCTCCTCGACGGGCGTTTCCATTCCGGTCTTTTCGACAGCAGCTTCTTCCGGGGCAGCGGTTTCTTCGGTGACTTCCTCCGCGGGCGTTACCGTTTCGGTTTCCGGGGCATTGTCCTTCCCGCAGTGGGGGCAGACGGTGCTTCCCTCTGTTAGTTCTTCCTGACAAAACTTACATTTTTCCATGAAATGTCCTCTTTCTCCATTCAGAGTTTCCGTATACACGGGTAATCATACCCGCTTAGTTTACCACGCACATGCCCGGAATGCAAGCGGAACACAAAATATTTACAAATCCCTGCCGACCGGATGCGGCAAATCTCATTTCTCCGCGACTGGCACTTGCAAAAGGCCGGGAAAAATGATATTATTTACTATTGAGATAGTATCCATTGGAGGATTTCCCACATGAACACCAAAACCACCGTCATTTCTCAGGCCGAGCTGGACGCCCAGTTCGCCTGCTGTGATAAAATTGCCGCCTACTGGCAGACCAAAGGCCGTACGCCCACCGCCTATGTAGAGACCTATGGCTGCCAGCAGAACGAGGCCGATTCCGAAAAGCTGCGGGGCTTTCTCGCCCAGTGCGGCTACGCCATTGTCGGCAGCGCCGAGGGCGCGGATGTGGTCATCATGAACACCTGCGCCATCCGGGAACACGCCGAGCAGCGGGTTTTCGGCAATCTGGGCGCACTGACCCACACCAAGCGCCGCCACCCGGAGCAGAAAATTTTTCTGTGCGGCTGCATGGCGGGAGAAACCAAGGTCTCCGACCGCGTCAAGCACAGCTACCCCCACGTGGACGGCGTGTTTTCCACCCACCATCTGTGGCAGTTTCCGCAAATCCTGTGGAACGTCCTCAGCGGGAAAAAGCGGCAGTTCTTTATTGAAGACGAACCCGGCTCCATCGCCGAGGGCATTCCGCAAGTGCGGGATTCCAAGCTGAAAGCATGGGTATCCATCATGTACGGCTGCAACAATTTCTGCACCTACTGCATTGTCCCCTACGTCCGTGGGCGGGAACGCAGCCGTCAGCCGGAGGACATTCTCGCCGAGTGCCGGGCACTGATTGAGGGCGGCACGAAGGAAATCACCCTTCTTGGGCAGAACGTCAATTCCTATGGCAAGGATTTGAGCTGCGGCATGGATTTTGCCGACCTGCTGGCCGCCATTGCCCAGATTCCGGGGGATTTTCTCATCCGCTTCATGACAAGCCATCCTCGTGATGCCAGCGAGAAGCTCTTCGACACCATGGCGCGCTATCCCAAAATCGCGAAGCAGCTGCATCTCCCCTTCCAGTCCGGCTCCTCCCGTGTGCTGAAGGCCATGAACCGCCACTATGACCGGGAGACCTATCTGCAAAAGGTGAACTACGCCAAAAAGGTCATGCCCGATCTGGTGCTGACCAGCGACGTTATTGTTGGCTTCCCCGGAGAGACCGATGAAGAATTTGAAGAGACCATCAGCCTGATTCAGTCCGTGCATTATGACAGTCTGTTCACCTTCATCTTCTCCCCCCGCCCCGGCACCCCCGCCGCGAAAATGGACGATCCCACCCCGAAGGAGGAGAAAAACCGCCGGTTCGACCGGCTTTGCGCAGTGCAGAATGCCATTTCCGAGGAAATCCACAATGCCTACATCGGCAAAACCCTCCGCTGTCTTGTGGACGGCAAAGACAAAGACCTTCTCACCGCCCGCACCGAGGGCGGACGTCTGGTGCGCTTCCCCGGCCGGGACGACATGGTCGGCACCTATCAGAACATCACCATCACCGCCGCCACCACATGGAGCCTGAGCGGAAAAGCGGCGGATATCTGCTGAATTTTGTACAAACATAGAACAGGACGGAATCAACATATGGCACAGGCAACGAATGAACTGACCCCCATGCGGCGGCAATATCAGCAGATCAAGGACCAGCACAAGGACTGCATCCTGATGTTCCGGCTGGGCGACTTTTACGAGATGTTTGACGAGGACGCCAAACTGACGGCCCGGGAACTGGATCTCACCCTGACCACCCGTGACCGGGGCAAGCCCAAGGAGGAACAGACGCCCATGTGCGGCGTCCCCTACCACAGCGTGGACTCCTACATCGCCCGGTTGGTGCAGAAGGGCTACAAGGTCGCCATCTGCGAACAGATGGAAGACCCGGCCACCGCCAAGGGTCTGGTGCAGCGGGACATCACCCGCATCATCACCCCCGGCACCGTCACCGAAAGCTGTATGCTGGACGAGAACAAAAACAACTACATCGGCTGCATTTACGGCGAAAGCGGAAAATTCGGCCTTGCCTTCTGCGACGTTTCCACCGGCGCGTTCTTCACCACGGTCTGCTCCGACGCCCAGAACGTGGCCTCCGAGCTTGGCCGCTTCGCACCCAGCGAAATCCTCCGCTACGGTGCCAATGTGGACTGCGAGGTCATTGAGGACGCCGTTTTCCGCCGCCTGAATTGCTGTGTCAGCGAGGGAAAGCAGGAGCTGTTCGCTCTGGAAAGTGCGGAAGCACTGCTGGAAAATCACTTCCATGCCACCCTTTCCCAGATGGGCATTGCGGGAATGCCCGCCGCCGTCATTGCCAGCGGCGCACTGCTGCAAACCCTGCTGACCCTGCAAAAAAACGACCTTGCCCACATCCGGGAGCTGCAATATTACACCACCGGCCGGTTCATGGAGCTGGATTTGGACGCCCGGCGGAATCTGGAACTGACGGAGACCATGCGCTCCAAGGAAAAGCGGGGAACCCTTCTGTGGGTACTGGACAAGACCCACACCGCCATGGGCGGGCGGATGCTCCGCTCCTGGCTGGAAAAGCCCCTGCTTGACCCGGTGGAGATCACCCGCCGCCACGGCGCGGTGGAGGAGCTGACAGACAACGTCATCGTCCGGGGCGAGCTGGAGCAGGCTCTGCGGGACGTCACCGATCTGGAACGGGTACAGACCCGCATCGTCACCGGCACCGTCAATTGCCGGGATTTGCTGGGACTTGCCCGGGGCTTCCGTGCGCTGCCCGACGTAAAGGCGCAGCTGCAAAAATGCGATTCTCCCCTGCTCAAGAAGCTGGAAGCGGCCATCGACCCTCTGACGGACTGCGCCGACCGCATTGAAAACACGCTGGTGGACGATCCTCCTCTGACCATCCGGGAGGGCGGCATCATCCGCAAGGGCGCCAGCGAGGAAGCCGACCGTCTGCGGGACATCATGGAGGGCGGCAGCGGCACCATTGCCGCCATTGAAGCGTCAGAACGGGAAAAAACCGGAATCCGCACCCTGAAAGTGGGCTTCAACCGGGTATTCGGTTATTATATTGAGGTGTCCAAGTCCTTTATCGACCAGGTACCCGCAAATTATATCCGCAAGCAGACCCTTGCCAACTGCGAGCGCTACATCACCCAGGAGCTGAAAGAGCTGGAAAATCAGGTGCTCACCGCCAAAGACCGGCTCACCGCGCTGGAATACCAGATCTTCACCCAGCTTCGGGAATACCTTGCCAAGCAGGCCGCCCGGGTGCAGCAGACCGCTGCCGCCGTGGCCGCCGCGGACACCCTGTGCAGTCTCGCCGCCGTTGCAGTGCAGCGGGGCTACTGCCGCCCGGAAATCACGCTGGGGCGGGAAATTACCATTGAAAACGGCCGCCACCCCGTGGTGGAGGCCATGCTGAAGGACTCCCTGTTCGTCCCCAACGACACCCACTTGGGTGCTGAGGACAATCAGGTGTCCATCATCACCGGCCCCAACATGGCGGGCAAATCCACCTATATGCGTCAGGTGGCGCTGATCGTGCTCATGGCGCAGATGGGTTCCTTCGTCCCCGCCCGCAGCGCGAAAATCGGGCTGGTCGATCGGGTGTTTACCCGCATCGGCGCCAGCGACGATCTGGCTTCCGGGCAGTCCACCTTCATGGTGGAGATGGCGGAGGTCGCCACCATTCTGAAATACGCCACCTCCCGCAGTCTGCTGATTCTGGACGAAATCGGCCGGGGCACCTCTACCTACGACGGCATGGCCATCGCCCGCGCCGTTCTGGAATACGCCGCCAATCCCAAGCGTCTGGGGGCAAAGACCCTGTTTGCCACCCATTACCATGAGCTTTCCACCCTGGAAGACAAGCTGCCCAATGTGAAAAACTACAACATTGCGGTGAAAAAACGGGGAGAACAGATGATTTTCCTGCGGAAGATCGTCCCCGGCGCGACGGACGACAGCTACGGCATCGAGGTCGCCAAGCTGGCAGGCATCCCCGCCCCGGTGATCACCCGCGCAAGGGAAATCCTCGCCGAGCTGGAAAGTGAGGGCGTCGTGACCGCTCCTGCGGCACAGAAAGAGCCGGAAGACCAGGTCAGCATGATGGATCTGACCTCTCAGCAGGTGGTTGCCGCTCTCAGCGCCATTTCCGTGGAGACCCTGACCCCCATTGAAGCCATGAACGAGCTGTACAAACTGAAGAAAATGTTGGATTAAGCTATGAAACGAAATCGCAGTCTCTCCGCCTGTCCCACTGCCCAGGAATCCGTGGCAGGTGGCGTCTACTTTATTTTCCAATGGTTGCTGCTATCCTTAATTCTGCAAATGGTCAACGATCAGCTATCTCAACCGCTGACGGATGCAGAGCTGAACTTTACCTACTACCTTATCAATTTTCTGGCAACAATTCTGATCTATCACGAATTCTTAGGACGCAGCGCCCGGCAGGCGACCCAGCACATAGCGTACTTCTGTCAGGCGGTCGTTCTGGGGCTTGCTGCCTACTATGCCTGCAATTTCCTGACCCTGCGGCTGATAAGGCTGCTGGTTCCCGGCTTTACCAACTACAATGACGCCGTTATCTCCGCCATGAGCCGGAGCGGACGCTATCTTATGGTCGTCAGTACCGTGATTCTGGTTCCGCCTGCCGAGGAATGCGTCTTCCGGGGGCTGATCTTCCGCAATCTCTACGGAAAATCCCATTGGGTCGCTTACGTCGTATCCATTCTCGCCTTTGCCGCCATCCATGTTCTGGGCTTCATCGGAAAATACTCCGCGCTGGAGCTGGTCATGGCGGTGCTGCAATACCTCCCGGCGGGGCTGTCCCTCGCCTGGGCGTATACCAAAAGCGACACCATTTTCGCGCCGATTATCATCCATGCCTGTATCAATCTGGTCGCCATCGGCGGCCTGAGGTGAATCCATTATGCCGAAAATCATTCAGTTATCCCCCCATATTGCCAATCTGATCGCCGCCGGTGAGGTGGTGGAGCGCCCCGCGTCCGTGGTCAAGGAGCTTCTGGAAAACGCGGTGGACGCGGGCGCGTCCAAAGTCACCGTGGAGATTCGGGACGGCGGCATGACCTTCCTCCGGGTCACGGACAACGGCTGCGGCATGTCCCCCGAGGACGCCCGGACGGCCTTTCTCCGCCACGCCACCTCCAAACTCCGCTGCGCCGAGGACCTTGCCGCCATCGGCACCATGGGCTTCCGGGGCGAGGCATTGGCCGCCATCGCCTCCGTCAGCCGCATCGATCTTCTGACCAAAACGGCGGGCAGCATGTCCGGCACGTCATTAAAGCTGGAAGCGGGTAAAATTCTGGAAGAAACCGAGATCGGCTGTCCCGAAGGGACGACCATCATCATCCGCGATCTCTTTTTCAACACCCCCGCCCGGATGAAATTCATGAAATCCGACACCGTGGAGGGCAGCCGTGTGACCGCCGCCGTGCAGATGCAGGCGCTGGCCCACCCGGAGGTAGCCATCCAGTTCCTCCGGGACGGCAAGCAGGTACTTTCCACCCCGGGAAACGGCGGATTGCAGGCGGCGGTCTACTGCGTCTATGGCCGGGACTTTGCCCGGATGGTGAAGGTGGACAGCCGCTGGGAATCCTACACCCTGACCGGCTACGTCTCCAAACCCACTGATGCCCGCCCCAGCCGGGGTCTGCAAACCTTTTTCGTCAACGACCGCCCCGTGAAATCCAAGCTGCTGGTTTCCGCTTTGGAGGAAGCCTACCGCAACCAGATCATGGTTGGGAAGTTCCCCGCCTGCGTGCTGCATCTGACCCTGCCGCCCAACGCCGTGGACGTAAATGTCCACCCGGCGAAGACGGAGGTGAAATTTCTGTCGGAAAAAGCGGTATTTGACTGCGTTCACTACGGCGTACTGGGGGCGCTGAACACCCAGACCGACCGCCCCGAAATCCGGTTCCGGACGCCCGCCGGGGAGACCGCCGCGCCGGTCGTGCCCGACACTCCCGCCAAGGTGTCCACCCCGCCGCAGATGCCGCCCCGTCCGGAAAATCCCGCCCCGAAAAGCAGCTTTTTCCGCACCATGACACCTCAGGAGTACAAAACCTTCTCCACCGCGTTAAAGGACGCACCCCAGCCGAAGCAAACTGCGGCGGCTGCAACAGCGGCAAAAATCGAGCGTCCCGTCAATATGCCCCTGCGGGAGTTCGTGATGCTTCCTCAGGTTCAGGCGAGCCAGACCCCACCCAAAGTGGAAAAAGTTGCGCCTGTACCCCCTGCTCCCCCCAAGAAAGAAGAACCGAAGCCGGAAGAAATGGAGCAGACCCAGCTGCCCATGCCCGCCGAGATCCAGTGGCGGATGGTGGGCGAGCTTTACAACACCTATATTATTGTGGAGCAGGGAGACGATGCTTTTCTCATTGACAAGCACGCCGCCCACGAGCGCATTCTCTTTGAAAAGCTGAAAGCCCACCCCGAAAAAATCAGCGCCCAGAGTCTGCTGTCCCCCATCCCCGTGCGGTTAAGCCCCGCCGCGGCCGGGGAGCTTCTCGCCAATGCGGACATGCTGGACGAATTGGGCTTTGCGGTGGAGGAATTCGGCGAAAACACCGTGCTTCTGCGGCAGATACCCATGGATCTAAGCCCGGATGACGCCGCCGAAGCTGTGGAAAGCCTGTCCGCCGACCTTTTGTCCGGCCGCCGGGAAAGCAAGGACACCGTCCGGGACGAGCTGCTCCACACGGTGGCCTGCAAGGCCGCCATCAAGGCCGGGTGGGTCAATGATGAGCAGGAGCTTCTCGCCGTGGCCAAAGAGGTCATGAGCCGGGAAGACCTGAAATACTGCCCCCATGGCCGCCCCATCTGCGTTTCTTTAAGCAAAAAGCAGCTGGAAAAGCAGTTCAAGCGGACGTAACGCCGCCCTGTCTGGAGATTTCTATGAACAACATCATCTGCATCGCCGGGCCGACAGCCTCGGGGAAAACCGCGCTGGCCGCAACACTGGCGAAGGAACTGAATGGTGAAGTGGTGTCCTGCGACTCCATGCAGGTGTATAAGCGCATGGACATCGGCACCGCGAAGCCCACTTTGGAGGAAATGCAGGGAATCCCCCACCACATGATCGACGTTGCCGAGCCGTGGGAGGATTTTTCCGTCAGCCGCTACTGTGATATGGCCGCCCCCATTGTGGGCGATATCCTTTCCCGGGGAAAAACCGCCGTGATTGCGGGCGGAACCGGGCTTTACATGGATTCTCTCATCCGCGGCAACGCCTTTGCCCCCTTCCCCGCCACCGGTGTCCGGGAGCGGCTGGAAGCGCAGGCGGATACCGTGGGCATGGAGGCCATGCTTTCGCAGCTTCGCTCCGTAGACCCCGACGCCGCCGGGCGTCTGCATCTTTCCGACCGGAAGCGCATCCTCCGGGCGCTGGAGGTTTATCTGGAAACCGGCGAGACCATTACGGAACACAACCGGAAGACGCAGGCCGTTCCGCCCCGGTACTCCCCTATCTGGCTGGGGCTGGACTTTGCCCAGCGGGGCGAGCTGTACCGCCGTATCGATCTGCGGGTCAGTCTCATGCTTCAGCAGGGGCTGGTGGAGGAAATTCAGGGGCTTCTCGCCGACGGCATTCCCGAAAAGGCCACCGCCATGCAGGCCATCGGCTACAAGGAATTCGTGGACGCCCTTGACGGCCGGTGTACAATAGAGGAAGCCGCCGATCTGGTGCGCCAATCCTCCCGCCGCTACGCCAAGCGTCAGCTGACATGGTTCCGCCGGAACAAGGCCATCCACTGGCTCATAAGGGACACCGGAGACACCGGGCGGGAAATTCTGGAAAACGCTCGACGGATTGTGAGCGATTTTGACAACTGAAACGTGTTAGGATGTGGATACCCTAAAAATACGGCAGTTCTTGGGGAGTTATGTACCTGCCGAATATGAGAAAGAAGGTATCCATATGTCTGACGCGATCAACTTACAGGAAGCTATTTTGAAGGAGGTGCGACGGGACAAGGTTCCCGTGACCCTGTTTCTGATGAACGGCTTCCAGCTCCGGGGGGTCATTACGGGCTATGACAGCTTCGTAGTGGTGCTGGTATCCGATGGCAAGCAGCAGATGATCTACAAGCACGCCATCTCCACCCTCGCCCCCATGAAACCGCTGAAGGCCGCAGCCGCAACTGCGTGACGCAAAAAGGGCAACGGAGCATAAGCCTTCCGTTGCCCTTTTTTCAGTGTAAACTCCGGTTCCCAATCTAAACAGAAAGAAGAATTCTTATGTCTATCGCCGAAAACGTCGCCGAAATTCGCCGCCAGGTGGAGGCCGCCGCCCTCGCCGCGGGACGTGACCCAAAGGAAATCCTGCTCTGCGCCGCCACAAAAATGAACGACGCCGACGCCGTGCGTCAGGCCATCGCCGCCGGTGTGGACTGCTGCGGCGAAAACCGGGTGCAGGAGCTGACCGCCAAGCTCGCCCAGAACGCCTACGACGGCGCGCCGGTGCACTTCATCGGCCATTTGCAGACCAACAAGGTCCGGCAGGTGGTGGGCAAGGTGTCCCTCATTCAAAGCGTGGACTCAGAGCGTCTGCTCGCCGCCATCGACCGGGAAGCCGTCCGGCAGGGCATTGTGCAGGATATTTTGCTGGAAGTCAACATCGGCGAGGAAGCCAGCAAGTCCGGTTTTGCCGCGGAGGACATTCTCCCTCTGATGGATAAAATTGGTGAATTTTCAAACATATGTATTAAAGGTCTCATGGCAATCCCCCCAATCAGCCACATTTCGGGAGAAAATCAAAAATTTTTTCAAAAAATGTTCCACTTATCTGTTGACATAAGGCAGAAAAAATACGATAATGTCAAGGTGGACTGTTTATCCATGGGCATGTCCGGAGACTTCGCCGACGCGATCGCTTCCGGCAGCACGATGGTTCGTGTAGGCACCGCTATTTTTGGTGCCAGAGACTATGCCAGGGATTCATCAAAATGATGTGAGCATACATTAGGAGGACATATAGAATGAGCTTGTGGGATAATGTAAAGAAATTTGCCCAGCCCTACGCAGACGACGATTACGATGATTACGGCGAGGATGACGATTACCTCGATGATTATGAAGAACCCGAGAAGCCTGCTCCTGCCCGCCGCAAACCCCGCCGCGCGCCGGCACCCGCTCCCGCCCCCGAGGAGGAAGAGGATGAGGAAGCCGACGATTACGGCTTCGGTCCCATGACCAGCACCACATCCGCCGCTCCCGCCGCCGGTTTCTCCGGTCAGGTCCTGAACATGAACACCGGCAACAAGCAGGAAGTGGTTCTGTTCCGTCCCGGCAGCTTCAACGACACCTCCAAGGCCGCCGATGACCTTCGCAACCGCAAGGCCGTCATCGTCAACATGGAGAATGTAGACAAGGCCATGGCCCGCCGGGTCGTGGATTTCCTGTCCGGTTGTGTATACGCTCTGGACGGCGATGTGAAAAAGATCGCCCAGTCTGCTTACCTGTTCTGCCCCCACAATATGGACATTGTGGGCGATCTGGAAACGTTGCAGGCCGAGGTTGAAAGCTATATCTAAAAGATAGGAAGGTAAGTCACCATGTTTACACCGCAGCAGATCGATCAGATTTCTTTCAGCAAGTCTACTTTCGGCGGCTACAATATGCAGCAGGTAGACGAGTTTCTGGAGCCTCTGACGGAGGATTACGTAACGCTGTACAAGGAGAACGCCCTGCTGAAAAGCAAGATGCGCGTTCTTGTCGGCAAGCTGGAAGAATACCGCAAGAACGAAGCGGCCATGAAGGAAAAGGTCGCCAGCGCCCAGCGCACCTGTGACAAGATGGTCATGGAAGCCGAAGCCAAATGTGCCAAGATGCTCAGCAGCGCCAACGCCGCCGCTGCTGCACAGGCTGCTCAGCCTGTCGCCCAACCCGTCCAGAGCGTCCCCAACAACAGCGCTCTGATCGCCGCCGAGAACGCCCGTCTGGAAGAAGCCCGCAGAACCGCTTCCGCCCGGATCAACGAGATTCAGGATCAGATGCGCTCCTGCATTCAGGCTCTGGATCGGATCAAGACCGCCAACGCACCGGCCGTCTCCACGGCTCCCACGACCCGTGTGGCTCCCGTAGTGCCCGCAGCTCCCGCTGCCCCGGCCGCTCCTGCCCCCAAGGTCAGCAGCGACGACGTAGCCGACGAGATTTCCCAGAACATTGAAGCAATCATCGGCACCACCACGGACACCGCCCCCAAGGCCGCGCCCAAGCACCCCACCGCCAATGATTCCACCACCAGCCGCTTTGCCAGCCTGAACCTGCAATTCGGCCGTAACTACGATCCCACTTCCCGCAGATAAGGGAAAGAACCATACGTTTAAGCTTTGACGAGGACACGTAAGCCGTTCCGCCGCTTTCAGAGAGCTGCCGTTTTGGTGCAAGGCAGTAAGCAGGAGACGGTTTGCATCACCTCCGAGCAGCGCGCCGAACCCGAAAGGCAGTAGACCGCGCCGGGACACGCCCGATACAGCGTAAGGGAAGCTCTGATTCAGAGATTCCCCGTGAGTGCCGGTTTTGCCGGAACGAGAGTGGTACCGCAGAGGTCAACGCGCCTTTGTCTCTTTTGACGAGACAAAGGCGCATTCCTTTTGATCGCAGGGTCGCACTTCCCTGCCCCACATTATCATGAATTCATTTTTGGAGGTAAGTATTCCGATGGATTATAAGAACACGATCATCACACCGAAAACCGATTTCCCCATGAAGGCGGGTCTGCCCACCCGGGAGCCGGGTATGCTCAGCCGCTGGGAGGAGCAGGACCTCTACGAGGCCATGCTGGAAAAGAACAAGGATCTCCCCCCCTTTGTGCTCCACGACGGCCCTCCCTTCAGCAACGGCGACATCCACATGGGTCACGCCCTGAATAAGACCCTGAAGGACTTCATCGTCCGCAGCCACGCCATGATGGGCTATTACACTCCCTACGTTCCCGGCTGGGACAATCACGGTCTGCCCATTGAGACAGCCATCATCAAAAAGAGCAAGCTCAACCACAAGGCCATGCCCGTTCCCCAGTTCCGCGCCGCCTGCGAGGAATTCGCCGAGACCTATATCCAGCGCCAGATGGCGGGCTTCAAGCGTCTGGGCGTTGTGGGCAACTGGAAGCACCCCTACCGCACCATGGACAAGCACTTTGAAGCGCAGGAGGTCAAAGTCTTCGGCCGGATGTTCGACAAGGGCTATATCTACAAGGGCTTGAAGCCCGTGTACTGGTGCCCCGTGTGCGCCACCGCCGTGGCCGAGGCCGAGATCGAGTACCACGACGACCCCTGCACCTCCGTCTACGTCAAGTTCCCCATGAAGGACGATCTGGGCAAGCTGGCAGGCTTCGACCTGAGCCGTACCTACTTCGTCATCTGGACGACCACCATCTGGACGCTGCCCGGCAACCTTGCCATCTGCCTGCACCCCAGAGAGACCTATGTTCTGGTCAAGGCCGAGGGCGGCGAGACCTATATCATGGCGGAAGCCCTGATGGACAAGGTCATGCACATCGGCGGCTTCGAGCATTACGAGGTCATCGCCTCCTACCCCGGCCAGTTCTTTGAGAATATGCTGGCACAGCATCCCTTCATCGACAAGACCTCCCGTCTGGTGAACGCCGAGTACGTCACCATGGATTCCGGTACGGGCTGTGTCCACACCGCCCCCGGCTTCGGTGCCGACGACTATCAGACCTGCCTGCGCTACG
>ERZ772867.1440-NODE-1440-length-27394-cov-3.799151_pt1 | contig 27394 bp, 26 predicted proteins | sample MGYA00511341_ERZ772867 | MGnify/ENA primary metagenome ERZ772867 (study PRJEB29015, sample SAMEA2737707) | human gut metagenome | biome: human gut; feature: human-associated habitat; material: faeces | place: China | collected 2012 ... | reverse complement strand
GAAAATTGAACGACGAGGCAAAGATTCAGTGCCCGTTTTATTTATCAAAAAAGCGGGAAAAGCTGAGACAGGCAATCACGATCACCTGCGAAAACATAGAGAATAATCTAGGCTTTGATGTCAAAAACATGCTGTCATTCAAATCTATCAGAGAGCGAACAGACTGGATGGGGCTGTTCTGCGAAGATGAATACCAGAATTGCCCTTATTATAAAAAAATTTATAAAAAATATGAGGAGGCAGAAGCGTGGGAATTGTCCAGAAACAGAAAAAAGAAATCGAAAGAAAAGAAATGCAGATAAAAATGCTGAAACAAAGCATCGCCGGAAGAGATCGGGCGATAGCGCTCTGGGAGGCACAGGCAAAAGGAGCGCGCGTGGTCCTGGAAGCTATCGTTAAACAGTATGGCAGGGTCGAATTGGATGCGACGCTGGCAACAGCTGACAGCAGAGATGTACAGGCAAAATTTGAGCCAGAAACCGAGAAGTGGATCATTGAGGTTGTTGAAAAAACGGAATAAAGAAAAAGCGCCGGGGGCTGCCCTGGCGCTTTTTGAAATTATGCGATTTCTGAAATGCGTTCCTTTAATCGTCTGACCTCATTCTCTAAACGATTCTAATCAGAAGCATCTCCTTTTCTGTATCAACTTTTAGAGCGTCATCGAGCTTCCGGCTCAAATCAAGATGACCTTCAGCGATAATTTTAATATTTCGGTTGGTTTCATTTTCGAGTGTCAACTGAATATCTGTTATTTCTTCATTAAATTACGATTTTAGATATATCCCATCATTTTCGCGCCCCGTGAAAATGGTTTTTAGTTTCTCTTTTGCCACGTGGCTGCATTTGGACTAGCGGTATAAATACATCCACTAGAACTGATTGCCACTATCAGATAATTCCAAACAAAGGCAATAGTAACATTTCGATCCGGAGCTAGAGTTACATCCCAGTTTATAATTCCAATCACAGGGATACTGCCATTTTTGCTATATGTTTTAAATATATCGCCGATGCTGGCAAGCGAAGAAATGTTTGCTATTTTTGCTCTTCCGGGCAAGTCGCTATTTAACTTGCTACAAGTCTATTCCAGGATTCCCAAGTGGTCGGGGTGTAGTTTATGTTTCTTCGAAAATAAATAGCTTTATCACCCCAATCGGTCGAAATGGCAAATTGCATGATCCAAGCGGTCGAACTATTTCCAAGGTTGTTGGATGTGTTAAAGGTTATTATGATCCAATAGCTCTCAAATGGAAGATTCAAGCCCGTTTTGCCCGTTTTGTAGATTCCGTTTGCTAGCATATAATTAACATTAGTGTTATATTGATATCTCGATTGAAAAGCAGCGCAAAAGCTATTTTCGCTACCACTTTCTTTTAGATGAGTGGAAGCCTCGCTATTTAACAGATTCGTTTGGCCCATATTTCGCATGTAACACTTGTTGATTCAACACACCAGAAATACAAATATAAACGTTCTGCGCCTTGAATCCTAAACATGAAAGTATTTTGAACACTCCTGTCTGTAAGATCATCCACAGAAGATGAAATAGGAATCTGACAGCTCTTTTCATATAATTGTAGAGTTTGACTTGCATTGTCTACCTTAGAATCGATGTATACAGATGGTTTAGTGGTTACTTTGGCTTTATACCCAATGATATAACTTCCCGGTACTAAATCGATGAAGAATACGAAGAAAAGACTCGCTATTAGTGGCGGGTCTTTTTACGTGGGAGAAAAGTGAATAAAAAACTGGCAAAATAGAACCGGAAGGAGGTCAAAACGGATGGCGAGAGCGAAATATCAGGAATGGATTGACGATCCGGACAAGAGGACTCTGCTGTCCGGATGGGCCCGGAAGGGACTGAGCGACCAGCAGATCGCGAAAAACATAGGAATTTCAAGGTCCACACTGAACGAGTGGAGAAAAAAATATCCGGTCATAGCGGACACATTAAAAAAAAGCAAAGAAATTGCAGACACAGAGGTGGAAAATGCCTTGTATCTGAAATGCATCGGTCATAAAGTCCAGCTAAAAAAGACCTTTAAGGTCCGAAAAATAGAATACAACGATTCCGGTCGGAAAATCAAAGAAGAGGAGCATCTGGAAGTGGGAGAGGATGAGGTCTATATTCCTCCAGATACCAAGGCGATCATCTTCTGGCTGACGAACCGCGCCAGGGAAGACTGGAGAGAGCGCCAGAATATCCAGGAGGAGCAAGAAGAGACCGAGGAAAGCGGCGTGATCATGCTGGCGCCGGCGGATGTGGAAGGAGTGAAAGAGGAAATTGAACGATACAAAAAGCAGAAGAGTGATCTGGCAGCCGCAGCCGAAACAGGCGCTGATGATGAGCAGAGGGGAGGATGAAGCTCTATACGGCGGGGCAGCAGGCGGCGGGAAGTCTGATTTTCTTCTGGCGGAAGCTCTGCGCCAGGTACACATCCCCCATTACCGGGCGATCATATTCAGAAAGACCTATCCGCAGCTCACGGCACTGATAGACCGCTCACGCGATGTTTATCAACCGGCATACAGAAAAGCCAGGTATAACGAGACGGGGCACGTCTGGAAGTTCCCCAGCGGCGCAAAAATTTACTTCGGTTCGATGCAGTACACTAAGGACCGGACAAATTACCAGGGCAAACAGTACGATTTTATTGGATTCGATGAGCTTACACACTTCACATGGGATGAATACTCCTATATGGTTTCCCGTAACCGTCCCGCAGGTCCGGGAACGCGTGTGTATATGCGCTGTACAGCCAACCCGGGCGGCATCGGTCACGGCTGGGTAAAACAGCACTTTGTTAAGGCGGCGGCGCCATATAAGACGGTAGTGCATGAATATGAGATTCTGGATCTGCATGGCAAAAAGACTAGCCTATATAGAACGTCCTGTTTTATCCCATCGACAGTGTTTGATAATAAAGAACTGCTTAAAAGCGATCCGAATTACCTCGCCGCGCTGGCATCGCTTCCAAAGGCGGAACGTGAGGCGTTGTTGTATGGGGATTGGGATAGCTTTTCAGGGCAGGTATTTGAGGAGTTCCGGGATAATCCACTGGGCTACGAAACCCAGCGATACACACACGTTATTAAACCGTTCCGGATTCCTGCAGATTGGGCGATATACCGGGGTTTTGACTTTGGTTATGTAAAACCGTATTCAGTCGGCTGGCACGCCGTGGATCATGATGGATGCATCTACCGCATCAAAGAAATGTACGGCTGCACAGGAGAGCCGAATGTAGGTGTCAAGATAGCGCCGAACGAGATAGCCAGACAGATCCGCGAGGTGGAGCAGGCGGATCCGATGCTAAAAGGACGCAAAATCATCGGGATAGCGGATCCGTCTATCTATGATAGGTCACGCGGCAAATCGATCGCGGAAATGATGGAACGTGAAGGAATCTACTGGTCCCCGGGCGATAACACCCGCCTCGCCGGTAAAATGCAGTATCACTATCGACTTGCGTTCGACTCAAATGGTCGGGCGATGTTTTACGTGTTTGATACCTGCAAGGACTTCATCCGCACGATTCCGGCATTGGTATATGACGAGCATAACGTAGAGGATATAGACACGACCCAGGAGGATCATATCTATGATGAGTGTCGTTATGTCCTTATGGAGCACCCGATCGCCCCGCGTCAGAGCATCATCCAGGAAATACCGCAGGAGGATCCGCTGGATCTGTACAAACAGAAACGTCTTGTATTGAGAGTATAGGAGGGAATCATGGAAGAAAATAGAGAAACCAAAATAGGCGAAGAGGAGGCACGGAAAGCGCTTGCAATCCTTGAAAAATATAAGCAGGGCAAGAAAACCTTGAATCAGAGGCTGATTGATAATGAAGAGTGGTGGCGTATGCGTCATTGGGAACGGTTTGATAAGAAAAACACCAATAAAGAAGCGATCAAACCGGCAAGCGCCTGGCTTATCAATTCCCTGATGAATAAACACGCGGATTTCATGGACAATTACCCGGAGGCGAATATCCTGCCACGGGAAGAGTCAGACAAGGAAACTGCGAAACTGCTGTCGGAAATTGTCCCGTACATCGTGGATAGAAACGAATACAAGTCGGTTTATTCAAGTGCAGTCTGGCAGAAGATAAAAATGGGAACCGGAATCTATGGAATCTTTTGGGATTCACAGAAGGAGAACGGTCTGGGAGATATATCGATCCGGCGCTGCGACCCGCTCAAAATGTACTGGGAGCCGGGAATTGACAATATTCAAGACTCCCGAAATCTGTTCTATCTCAATGTGATGGACAACGACCTGATCGAACAGTCTTATCCACAGATGCAGGGGAAGCTCCAGGATACTCTTATCAGTGTAGAGGACTATCTGACAGATGATTATGTGGACAACACCGGAAAGACCTTGATAGTAGACTGGTATTACAAAAAAATCGTAACAGGAGAATCTGGCGGGATGCCGGTCACAAAGACGGTTTTGCATTACTGTAAGATCTGCAATGGGATTGTACTCTATGCATCGGAGAACGACTCCAAAATGCGAGATGGATGGTACCAGCACGGAATGTATCCGTTCGTGTTTGATATGATGTTCCCGATCGAAAACAGCCCCTATGGATTCGGTTACCTGGATATTATGAAAGGCTGCCAGGAATACATCGATAAATTAGGGCAGTCAATTTTGCAGAACTCCCTCGCTGGTTCCCGTCCGCGGTACGCCTGCAAAGATGGCGCAGGGTTCAATGAAGAGGAGTTTACAGACCTTTCGCGGGATATAGTCCACTACAATGGTTCGCGTGATGATCTTCTTCCGCTGAAGGTGGCACCGTTGTCCTCTATTTATTGGCAGGTATATCTAGGTAAGATTGATGAATTGAAAGAAACATCAGGAAACAGAGACTTCTCTCAAGGAGCAACGACCTCGGGCGTCACGGCGGCATCGGCGATCGCAGCACTGCAGGAGGCGGGCAGTAAGCTGGCGCGGGATATGATTGACGGCTCTTTTCAGGCACATCAGGCGGTGATCTACATGGTTCTGGAACTTATCCGGCAGTTTTATACATCCCCGCGTGTGTTCCGGATCACCAATAAAACTGGATCGGAGGAGTTTGTCACGTTTGACAATAGCGGTATGCAGCCGCAGGATATTGGTATTGACTTCACGGGCATGATGGCACAGCGCAAACCGGTCTATGATGTTACGGTAACCGCCCAGAAAGCCAGTCCGTTCACGAAAATCTCACAAAACGAGCTGGCAAAAGAGATGTATAACCTCGGATTCTTCAATCCGCAGCTCGCCGATCAGGCACTCGCGTGCCTCGATATGATGATGTTCGATGGTAAAGAGGAGGTCATGCAGAAGATTGCACAGAACGGAACATTATACCAACAGATGCAGCAGATGCAGCAGACTATGAGCCAGATGGCAGCAGTAATCGCCCAGAGCACCGGCGATACGCGCCTGTTAGACGCAGTGGGAGCAATGGGACCGGGGGAGCAGCCGATTGTGTCCGGTGGCAGCAGCAAATCCGCCCAGCTTGATGCGATGGGGAATGCAACCAGGGAAGCAGCCAGTTCGACCGCCGGGAAAGCACGGGAACGCGCAGCGAAGGCGGCGACGCCGAAGGGAGTAGAATAATGACGAAAGTAATTGAACGACGGGAAAATGAAGTAACCGATTTCATTATCGACGGGCACGCGGAGAAAGTGAACCCGGATGAGGGGAATATCCTTTGTGCAGCGGTGTCGATGCTGGGACAGACCTTACTCGAGTGCTTGTGGCGGATGGATGCCAATGTGCGAACGGAAAGCCGAGACGGACATATAGCAGTCAGGTTATATCCAGATGATGAAAATTCGGAAGAAATTGAGAATCTTTTGAAATTCACAAAAACCGGCTTTTGCCTTTTAAAATCAAAGTATCCGGAGCAGTTTGACCTAGTGGGAGATTTTGAGTTTTGATTATGTAAAAATATAAGCATAGGCACGCCGGAGAGACGGCAGGAGACACCGGAGAGACGGATGGCACGCCGGAAAGACGGTAGGAGACGTTGGAGAGACAACTGGCACGCCGGGAAGACGGTAGATAGACACGCCGGAAAGACGGTAGAAAGGAAATGGGAAAATGAGAAGATTGAACCTGAGAATGTTTGACGGAGAAGGCGGCGGAGAAGGCAGCGCGGCGACCGGAGCGGAGGCAGCAGCCCCAGAGACAACCGAGGGGCAGCAGGCAGAACAGACGCCGGAAGAACGTGAAAAGGCATTTAATGACATGATTAACGGCAACTTCCGCGATCTGTTCGATGCGAGAATGCAAAAGGCAATCAAGGAGCGCGTCGGCGAGGTGAAACAGCTTCAACAGCAGCTTCAGCAGCAGAACGATGTTATCGGGCTGGTTGCAAAAAAATATGGCATATCTACAGACAAGATGGGCGATATTCGCGAAGCTCTGGAAAGTGACGATGTATTCTGGGAAGAAGCCGCTGCGGATCAGGGCATGACAGTAGACAGCTATAAGAAAATGGTGAAGCTGGAGGCGGAGAATGAAGCCTTACATAAAGCCAGAGAGGAAGCTGAGCGGAAGAACCAGAAAGATGCGGTGTTCCAGAAGTGGGATCGGGAAGCAGAAGAACTGAAACGGATGTATCCGCAGTTCGATCTGCAGAGCGAGATCCAGGACAAGCGTTTTCTTGACCTGATGGGTGCGGGAATTGACATGCGTACAATTTACGAAACACTCCATCACGATGAGATTCTTCCGGCACTGATGCAGCAGACAGCCAAGGCGGCAACCAAACAGCAGGCGGCAGCAGTCCGGAGCGGGCAGATGCGCCCGGCTGAAAATGGAATGTCAAGCCGACCGGCAGCGCAGACCGTAAAGGATCCGGCGAAGATGACCAAGGAAGAGCGCCAGGAATATGCCCGTCGAGCAGCCAGAGGGGAGATCATCACATTCAGAGATTAGGAGGATATGATGGAAACAGCAATTAAATTAAACCTTCGGTTATTTGATGATGTAATCAACACAACTGGATCGAGTGGCACGGGAAATGAGCTTTCCCATGAAATGAAAACCTATTATGACAGTACACTGATTGATATTGCAGGTCCACACCTGGTACACGATCAGTTTGCACAGAAGCGTCCAATCCCGAAAAATGGCGGTAAGACAATCGAGTTTAGAAAATACACCCCGCTTAGCAAGGCACTCACGCCACTGACTGAGGGCGTTACGCCGGACGGTAATAAACTGGACGTCAGCATCGTAACATCGACCGTAAAGCAGTACGGCGATTATATTCGCCTGTCGGATATGCTGCTCTTAACAGCGATTGATAATAACCTGGTCGAGTCCTTGAAGCTTCTGGGCGATCAGGCTGGTGCAACGCTTGATACCGTAACCAGAGAGGTGCTGAATGGCGGTACTAATGTCCAGTACGCCGAGGGACAGACTGCATCAAGAGCAACCCTGACCCAGGATATGAAGCTGACTGTTAAGGCGGTTAAGATGGCAGTCCGCGCCCTTAAAAGACAGAATGCCCCGAAGATTGACGGCTGGTATGTCGGGATCATCCATCCGGATATTGCGTATGACCTGATGGAAGACCCGGAATGGAAAGAGTGGCATAAATACACCAATCCAGATAATGCCTACCAGAATGAAATCGGAGAAATTGGCGGTGTTCGTTTTGTTGAGTCCACGGAAGCAAAGATCTTTGCGAAAACGGGATCAGCGGGAACCGGCAGCACGAAGATCGATGTATATTCGACGCTGATTTTGGGCGCAAATGCATATGGCGTTACGGAGATTACCGGCGGCGGTCTGGAAACTATCGTAAAACAGCTTGGTTCTGGCGGTACGGCGGATCCGTTAAACCAGAGAGCTACGGCAGGCTGGAAAGCAACCAAGACAGCGGAGCGCCTGGTAGAGCAGTACGTAGTACGCGTGGAGACGGGATGTACATTCTCGGAAGGAAAGGAGAACTAAATGCCAGCTAAAACAGAAAAATTAAAAGAAACGCAGGCGGCAGAAACAGAAAAATTAAAAGAAACGCAGGCGGCAGAAACAGAGGAGCAGCCAGCAGAAGCGCCGGATGATGGAATGGTTAATATCTTCCTGATGAGAGATTCTGACAAGTACAAGGGCGATGTATTTGTGCAGGTAAACGGTAGATCTTATATCGTTAAGCGCGGCAGAAATGTCAAGGTTCCGAAAGAGGTGGCGGAAGTGCTGCAGAACTCCCAGGAGCAGGACACGAAAGCGGCGGAATTTATCGATCAGGAATCGGAAAAGTTTGAGAATGGCCTGAAGCTGCTTATCTAATTTGAGCGGGATGTGTGTGAAAATCATGCATCCCGTATTTAAGAGGTGGAAGAATGATAGTAATTGAGAACCGGCAGATGCTTATCCCAAGAGGAGAAGAGAAGATCGGAACAACAGCGGATAATCTGTGTGATACAAGAACATTCTCCATTCCGCGCGTGTCAGCGACTTTGTTGGATTTGTCGGCGCTGGACTTTTTTATCGACCTGGAATATGCCGATGGTACGAAGGATACAGACTCCCTGCAAGCCACATACGGCGAGGAAAGAATCCTTTTGACCTGGCAGATACGGAACACACAGCTTCGGGTTCCTGGCGCGGTATTTATCGCGGTCAGAGGTTATGATGATATCGGAACGATGCGTTATAACTCATATAAAACACCGGTGTATGTGGAAGATGCAATCAATACTCCGGAAGGAAAACCGGGGCTGAGTGAATTTGAACGCCTGGAAAAGGAACTGAATGCCGGTCTTGGAAAAGCGGAGGAAGCCACAAACAAGGCAGATACTGCGGCGGGATTGGCAAATTCGGCAGCGACCAGGGCGACGACGGCAGCAGAGGAAGCGGAGAAGATCCGAGAGGATGTTGTAGGAAAGTTAGAGCGTGGGGAATTAAAAGGAGATAAGGGAGATAAAGGCGAAAAAGGAGATACCGGTCTGCAAGGACCGCAAGGCATCCAGGGTGAAAAAGGAGATACCGGTCCGCAAGGACCGCAGGGAATCCAAGGAGTGAAGGGGGAGAGCGGTGTCATGGTTCCGGCATCGGGAATGTTTTCACTCTATCTGGACCCGGAAACAGGGAATCTCTATGCAGATTATCCGGATGGAGAAAAACCGCCAGCATTCCATTATGATTCGGAAACAGGGAATCTCTATTATCTTACAGGAGAGGATGTGGTAAACGATGGCTAGGATTTTAATTGGAAATATCAAAGGACCGCAGGGACCACAGGGAATCCAGGGAGAGACTGGTCCGCAGGGCTTACAGGGAATCCAGGGAGAGACTGGCCCACAGGGAACGCAAGGCATCCAGGGCGAAAAAGGAGATACCGGTCCACAGGGACCGCAGGGCATTCAAGGACCGCTTCCGCCACTGATAGCAAATTATCTTGCTACGGAATCCGGAAAAGCGGCATTGGATGCGATTGTGGGGAAACTGCTGGATGAGAGATTGACGGCAGCGGAGAAATCACTTACTCAGTTAAATAGCGACATGCGAGTTGTAATAAAGTATCGTAACAATATTGATAATGTATATGTGCAAGTTTATAAAGGGGATCAAAGATATTTTCTGCAAATTATTTTCAATATTGAAGGAAAAAAGAAAACCTTAACCCTTGCCGAATTTACACTTTGATTCCAACTATTTAACTTGAGTTTTTAACAACGCAGCTTCTAATCGTAATTTAACTGAGTAATACAAACTAAAAAGGAGGAGAATCCAATGAAAAAATACATCGGAACAAAAATGATTGAAGCGGAACCAATGACGAAGGGAGTCTATAACGAAAGCAGAGGTCGGGCGATTCCGGGGGATCCGAACGATGCGGGATATCTGGTAAAGTACCAGGATGGTTACGAGTCATGGAGCCCGAAGGAAGTATTTGATAAGGCTTACATGAAAGTAGATGATAATACAGATCTTCCGTCTGGTGTCAGCATCGGCCAGAAGATGGTAGATGAGTTTATTGCTTACACGGAAACGAAGACGATGGGAACGAAGACAACAGTAGTTCGCTGCGTGCTCAGAAACGGATTTGAAATTGTAGAATCAACCGGATGCGTGGACGAGAAAAATTATTCGGAGAAGATTGGATATGAAATCTGCATGGGTAAAATCAAAGATAAGATTTGGGAGCTGTTAGGCTTCCTGTTACAGACGGCCTGGAAGGGAATTCAGTAGGAGGGAAGAAATGAAAGCAATGTTATCACAGCCGATGGCTGGCAAAACGGACGAAGAAATTGTAAAAACAAGAGAAAAGGCAGTCAAAGCACTGAAAGAAAAAGGGTATGAGATTGTAAATACCCTGTTTACCGATGAATGGTATAGCAGGGAAAAGATGGAAGAGAGAGGAGTGGAACAGATTCCGCTGTGTTTCCTGGCAAAGTCCTTAGAGAACATGTCTTTGTGTCATGCTGCATATTTCTGCAAAGGATGGGAAAAGGCAAGAGGGTGCCGGATCGAACATGACGCTGCGGTTGCCTATGGTCTTACAGTGCTTTATGAAGAATAAGGAGGGATATCATGGATAAGCTTATTTTAAAGGACGGAACGAAGATTGAGATGGTAGCAGGAGCTTCTCTGAGTGCAATTCAGATTGAAAGTGCAAGCCGTGAGACGATGCTGCAGGTGTGGAACAAGCTCACAGAGGAAAATCTGAAAGAGATTCAGATTGAAACGGCGGAAGGTTTAACGATTGGAAAATATTCGGACGTTCTTCTGGTTTCTGAAACTTCTGTCATTAACAAGGGTATCGTAGAGACTTCTTTCTGTCTGCGTGAGAAGACGGAGGAAGAGAAGCGCTTGGATGCTCTGGAGGAAAGTCAGGAGATCCAGGATGAGGCGATCATAGATCTCGGTGCTGCGGCGAGTGAGCTTGCGGAGAAAGGAGGTGCTAAGTGATGGGGGCTTTTTATGGAAAGAAAATCAGAGACGGGAAAATGACACTTGAAAAGGTGCCGTTATATTGGCGCAAGGTAACCGAGAAATGGTTGGAGGAACATCCGGAGGGATAGAATGAATACAGAAATTGCAGTAGCCTTGATTGCGTCCGGCGGAGGTGTCCTGGGGGCTTTTGCGGGTGTGATTGCATCAGCAAAACTCATGACATACCGGATGGGTCAGCTCGAAAAGAAAGTCGAAAAGCATAACACTGTGATTGAGCGAACGTATAAGCTGGAAGAAGCACAGGCTGTTATGCAGGAACAGATCCGGGTAGCGAATCATCGTATTCAGGACTTAGAGGAGGGAAAGGCTTGAAAGAAAAACTTGCAAAATTGATTGACGTAAAGAGCCTTATGACGTTAGCGCTGACAGCGGGATTCATTGGGCTGACGTGTTCCGGAGAAGTATCCGGACAGGAATACATGAGCATTTTTACTATGATTGTAGGGTTTTATTTCGGAACCCAGGCAGAGAAAGCAAGAAAATAGAAAGAGAGGAAAGAAAAGATGAGTTGTAACGTACATGGAAACAAGAATGCAAACGAAGTACATAACTATAGCGCCAAGAAAGCGCAGAAATTAGGGCATCCGGAAATGACAGTTGATCCGGAGTGCACCTGCGACGTTGGCTGCACGGGTCCGGCAAAAGAAGGAAAAGGGAACACGCCGGTAGGACCGGGAGCAGAAACAAAAAAGCCGGGACCGGCAGATGAGTGCAAATAATGATTCAGGGCGGAAATTTTCCGCCCTGTGTTCGTAGAAAGGACAAATATGAGAGATATTACATTGTGCCATCCGCGTCTCCAGCGTCTTGCGGGTGCGTGGATGAAAGCCTGTGTGACACAAGGGATTGCAGTGACGATTGGGGAAACATTCCGGACAGTAGCAGAGCAGGATGCCCTCTATGCTCAGGGACGTACAAAACCGGGAAAAAAGGTAACCAATGCACCGGGCAGCAGCTACAGTTCACAGCATCAGTGGGGAATCGCCTTTGATTTTTATTTAATAATGGACATTGATGGAGATGGCAGCACGTCAGATGATGCATTTAATGACAGAACAGGAATGTTTAAAAAAGCGGCTGAGATTGCCAAGGGGCTGGGACTTGCCTGGGGAGGAGATTGGAAGAGTCTGGAAGACAAACCGCATCTTTATCTGCCGGACTGGGGCAGCGGAACAAACATCCTCAAACAGAAATATGGAACGTTTGAGAACTTCAAAAAGACATGGCCCGGAAAAACAGAACCAGACAGCTCATCCGCATCTATCACAGAGATGAAAGATGTAAAGAGTGGTACTCATGGTCTGTGTATCACAGCCTCATCCCTGATTATCCGCCAGTCTCCAAAAGGAAACGATACCGGAAAACGATATAAAAAAGGTCAGTGCATTCAGCCGATCCGTAAGTGCTTCGCTGACAAAGAACCGTGGATTCAGACGTCAGACGGATGGGTAAGCGGGAAATATCTGAAAGGCTGGCTCTATCAGGACATGAAATGGTGGTACATGCTTGAGGGATACACTTACCTGCACGATATCGTCAGCCGGATTGACGGCCAGGTATACGCGTTTGACTCAGACGGATGGATGCTTACCTCTGATAGAATCGCGGAAGATGGACACATCATAAAAGCGTAACATATAAGATGTACAAGCTCATCACAGCAATGTGGTGGGCTTTTTGTGTGGGAGAAAAAAATAAAAAAAGCTGTCAGAATAGAGACTATGAGGAGGCGATGAAATTATGAAGATAGCGGAGATTCTGGCAAGGGTAGATGATGAAAAGCTGAACCAGTACGATGCCAGAGTAAAAACAGCCTGGCTGTCAGAGGTAGAGGGAATGGTTGTAGATGAGATCCTGAACATGGCAGAAGGAAATGATATAGAGTTCGATGGATACGATTACGATCGGGACTTTGAAAGAACGCTCCTGGTTCCGGATCGCTTCGGAGATGTCTATTCAAACTACTTAGCTGCCAAGATTGACTATAAAAACGGAGAGATAGAACGATACAACAACAGCGTGGCAGCGTTTGAATCATCATTCCAGGCATTTGCGGCATATTACCGAAGAAGTCATATCCCAAAAGACACAGCACAGTTCAGGGGGTGGTAATGATGAGATTGCCGCTTATTAATACGGTCAGTAGGACCAGAAAACAGGAAGGGGTCTTCGGCGGGCTCGATACCAGAGAGAGCGTGCAGGATGGATATTTCGCGGACATGAAAAATATGTCCTCCGATTATTATCCGGCCGCCGGTCCGAGGGAAGCGCGCGGGGCGGTCATAAAAATCCTAGAAAAGCCGAACGGACTCTATTGGAAGAACGGTCTGGCTTACGTGGATGGAACGAAACTGTATTACAACGACCAGGAAAAGGGCGAGGTAACAGATAGTAAAAAAATCATGGTTGGAATGGGTGCCTACATCATCATTCTTCCGGATAAGGTGTTCTTAAACACGGATTCCGGAGAATTTGGTTCGATGGAAAAGACATTCACCCAGGCATCGACCGCCACCTTTGCCCCGTCTTATACAGGTTCCACTTATACCAAAATATCGTGCACGGGAATCGGAAAGCAGTTCAATCAGTATGACGGCGTGGAAATTTCTGGATGTACGAATGCGGACTACAATAAGACAGCCACCATCCAGGCAAAAACAGACGACAGCATCACAGTGATAGGAGCTCTGGAGAAAAGCTTCACACAGGATTCTGGATTGATGCTAAAACGGAAAGTTCCGGATATGGACTTTCTGACGGAATGCGAAAACAGACTGTGGGGATGCAGCAGTAAGAACCATGAGGTCTATGCAAGCAAACTTGGAGATCCGTTGAATTGGAATGTGTTCGAGGGCATTTCAACGGACTCCTATGCGGCAACGATAGGCTCAGACGGAGATTTCACGGCAGCAGCCACCTATTCCGGATATGCTCTGTTTTTCAAAGAGCATACGATTCATAAGGTGTACGGAAATAAGCCGTCAAACATCCAGATCCATACACAGGAGGCTCCGGGCGTGATGAAAGGATGCAGTGAAAGTGTAAGACTGGTGGGAACCACCCTGATATACCTTTCTGGAACGGGCGTGTATGGATATACCGGAGGTGTCCCGTTCGCCCTGTCGGAGGTGCTGGAAAAATTCAATCTGTCAGAGGGAGTAGCCGGAAAATATAAAGAGAAATATTATCTCTCGGCTGAAACGGGAAACAGTAAAACACTGCTGGTTTATGATACAGCCAAAAGACTCTGGCATAAAGAAGATGACACTCAGATGCTTCTTACTGCATCGGGAGATGGAAAACTATATTTCATCAATCAAAACAAGGAGCTTCGCCAGATTGAAGGAGGAGAAGAACCGATAGAATGGTATCTGGAAACGGGAGACCTGGAAGAAAGTCTTCTGAATCGAAAATACATCGGAAAGATTCAGTTTCTCCTGGAATTGGAACGAGGAAGCCGGGTAGAAGTCTTTTTGAAACATGATTCAGACGCTGCATTTCGCCGGATGCTCACTGTATACGCTACAAGAAAACGAACCTACACGATTCCGATTAAACCAATGCGGTGCTTTCACTATCGCTGGAGACTGGAAGGAAAGGGAAAGGCCCGCCTGATTGCAGTCGGAAAATACATCGAAGAAGGGAGTGAAATCTGATGGCACAGTATAAAGCAATGGAAGGCTTTGACAAGATGGATCAAAAAGAACTCACAGGCTATCTCTATCAGCTCAATGAGCAGCTTCGATATATGTTCGATAACCTGACACCAGAGGACAATTACTCCAACCAGGCACTGACGAAGTATCTGGAAGATGAGAAACGGGTAGCTTCTCTCAAGTTCGACCTGGATGGACTCAAGGTGGAGGTATCTGATTTCGAAAAGAATACGAATGCAAAATTCGAAGTGACAGATAGCAAGATTGATATGAAAGTTTCAAAGGGAACGGTATCGTCTGAGATTTCCCTGGAATCCGGACAGGTTACTATATCCGGTAACCGTTTAGTGGTAAACTCCACGAATTTCAAGCTCGATGCGTCCGGAAACGCGACATTCTCGGGAACCGTAAAAGGTGCGACGATCACCGGTTCACATATTCGGTGTAAAGGCGGGGCATTTGAAGCAGATGAGGATGCGGTGTACATCGGCGGATTCTACACGTTCGACACCAGTCGAGGGCAGTATCTCGGAACGATGAATCAGAGCACGGGAATGGGAGACAACGATTTGTTCTGCTTTTGGACTGGATGGGATGGAAGGGAGACCACTGGAAAACCACAAAGTATCCTGGCTCATTATGGATGCGTCCTGTCTCCGGCAACAGCCTACATCCAGGAATTATACCTCAATCACCCAATATTTGCAGGAAAGACTCACTATTGGGGCGTGGCAGAAACGATCCAGGATATCTATGATCGCCTGGATGATTTGGAAAGCAGAAGTTAGGAGGCAGTTATGAAGAAATATATCTATGATGAAATTGCAATCAAAGCAGTCATGAATATCTTGAATAGTTTAAAGGTAGAAGGAATCAACCAGGCACAGAACCTGGTTAAGATGGCAGCTATCTTGAGTGCGGGAGAAATTGAAGAAAGGGAGGGGGATAAATAATGGCAGTAGGAAGTATCGTAGATTATCTAAATAGCTCAGGAAGAGATTCCAGCTATGCAGCCAGACGGAAGCTTGCTGAGGAGTATGGGATGTCTGGATATTCGGGTTCAGCAAGCCAGAACACGAAACTCCTTAGAATGCTGCAGGGCGGTGCTCAGCCGACCAATAGCACAGCGGCCAAAGCGCAGGAATTGGCTAATGCAGCACCATCGAACAACGTCACAGCCGGAGTGACAACCGCATCCGGAGGAACAGAAGCAAAACCGGTCTACCAGCGCTCTGACCGGGTGAATGAATATTATGAAAAGACGAGAAAACTGGAACGGAACAAACCGGACGAGTTTGAAAGCAAATACGAAGGTCAGATTTCGGATATCCTGGACAATATCCTGAACCGCCCGAAGTTCTCCTATACTGCCGAAGATATGACGAATGACGATCTCTATAAAATGTACCGCGATCAGTATATGCGCCAGGGAAATCTTGCGATGCGTGACACGATGGGGAACGCAGCGTCATTGACGGGTGGTTATGGCAATACCTACGCATCGGCCGCCGGGCAGCAGGCGTATGACAATTATGTCGCTCAATTAAACAATAAGGCTCTGGACTTCTACGATCGGGCATACCAGCGTTATGCGGATGAAGGACAGAATCTGTACAACCAGATGAATGTAGTGACAGGTCTGGACAATACAGATTACCAGCGTTATAGGGATGGCGTCAACGATTACTATAACGATCTGAACTATTATAACGGTCGGTACAATCAGGAATATGGATATGATTACGGTGAGTATCAGGACCGTGTGGCAGCAGACCAATGGGCGCAGGAATTTGCATTCCAGAAGCAGCAGGCAGCACAGGAACAGGCGAACTGGGAGGCTGAGATGGCATTGAAGCAGGCAGCAGCGGCCAGATCGGGAGGTCGAGGCAGATCGTCTAGATCATCTTCAAAAAAGAAAACTAGTTCGTCGGGAACATCAGCAGCAAATGCAATATCGTGGGCTGATGCTAAAAATGCATACACGAAAGTATATAAGGAAGAAGGCGCAGAGGCGGCAAATAATCTAATGAACTATATGCAAAAAGCGGGTGCTGTTGATATGTATAAGGATAAGGCAGATGCGAAATCGAATCCGCAGGCATTACTCAGCAAGATGGATATACCACACGCCTCAAATGTTGTGCAGGCTAATCAGAATTATTTGGAATCGAATAGTGCATGGAATAGTGCGGCAAATGCATGGAGGAAGAAATGGAGCGGTACAAAGTAGATCAATTAAAAAAAGGAAAAGAGCTGTACGAAAAATATGTTGGAAAAACGGGTGACACTGGAGAAACGTCACCCAAAACAGCTTCCGGCAGTTCTACAAGGTCTTCTGGGACAACCCAAAAGAAAAAAACTGTCACAATGGCGGATCGGAGGCTGGAAGAGGGGAAAAGATTATTTGATAAATATGTTGGTCCTCAAACATTTAATCGGGAACAGTTATACCAGCATATGCAAAAGAAAGAAACAGAGAAAAGGCTGGCACAGGAATATGCAGCCACAAAGACAAAGCAGCCAGCGGCAGCCAAAGCATCCTCTCGCCCTCAGACCAGCGCAAACGGAACAAAACCATATAGCAATCAGGAATTTGCCCAAATGGTTCTTGATTATGCGAAGCGGAACCCGGAACGAGGAAAACAGAATTTCCGTGCATCTTCGGGACTTACATATTCAGGAAAACGGGGAAATATTTCGTATACACAGGCACAGAAAGATCCAGGATACAAAGACTATGTAAAAAAGGGAAGCCAGAGCAAGGAAGGTTATTCGGATGGTTTTATGGGACAGCTGAAGATGGCAGCCAAAACCAGATTGGGCGGATTGCCGGAAGGTAGAGCGGAATTCCTCGACGATGATGAGAAAAACATGTATAACTACCTGCTTGGAAAATATGGGTGGGATACAGCTAAAGAGTTTGAGCAGAGTCTTGGGGACGTAACTGCGGCTCGACTTAGACATGATGAAACTAAAAATGTTAGAGAAGCATCGCGGAGAAATATCATTGCGGGTGTTGGCTACAATGCTGCAGGCGCCCTGGCAAGTCCTGAGGGATACATTTATGCAGCAACCGAGGCAGGCATAGATAAGGCAAAAGAAATCAGAGCATTGATGAATGCGAAATCGACCGATGAATATAAAAATATTCTGGAAGAGTACAAAAAAAGAAACACTCCGGTTGATACGAATAACGAAGCATTTTCCGGTAACGCGATCATGAATGCTTCGAATCAGGGAATCAAGGACGCGATCGGAGGCACGCCGGTCAGGGACTTTGCTATTGATACGGGGCTTTCCATCACACAGGCAATGTCTCGCCTTCCGCTTGGACCGCTTAATGTGGCGGTAGCCGGTGGAAGTGCGGCGACGGATGCCTATGTGGATGCGGCGGAGCGAGGGGCAACCGGTACCCAGGCGCTGGCACAGGGCGCAGCACAGGGCACGGCAGAGGGTGCAGGAGAAGCGTTCAGCCTTGGAAAATTGAAAGCCCTGAAAGAAGTACCTGGTAAAGGCGCGAGGACCGTTCTTACCAACCTTGTGAAACAAGGAATCTCGGAGGGGTCAGAAGAGGCGGCTACCGAGATTATGAATAGTATCAGCGATAAAATAATCATGGGCGACAAATCCAACTATAATACATCGGTCAGATACTATAAAAGTCTTGGATTGAGTGACGAAGAGGCGAAACAAAAAGCGTATGCAGACATCGCTGGAAATGTAGGGCTGGCGGCTCTTGGCGGGGCGACATCCGGTGTGATTATGGGCGGAGGTGCACAGGCACTTGGCAATATTTTGCAAAGAAACGCTGCCCAGGAATACGCCCGGCAAAAGGCGGTGCCGCAGGAGAGTCTGCTTCAGGAAGAACAGACAACAGCATCCCAAACGATTCCGGATATTCTCCCGGAAGAGAATACGGCGCGGCAGCAGGTAAAAGAACAGCAGGCAGCAGCACTGGAAAATACGGCACAGCGAATGATAGAGGGCGTAACAGATCCTGTTGAAAACACACCTCTCATTGCCGGAAACATATCCGATGGAGATGCTCAGGAGAGGAGTACGGAGAGAACTATTCAGGCAGACGAAAAAGGCGGAGAGGATAGAACAGAATTTAGTACCATTCAGAACCAGCCGGAGAATGCAGCTCGGGAAGGGATAACGTCTCCAACCATTGCCGAGAACACAGAATCAATTCAAAATCGTGAGAACATAGGGCCTCAATATGTTCGTGAGCCTGAACAGAAAGAGGATTTGTCTGCATATGCCAGAGAATACGCGGTATCTCCGCAGGAAGCGGAAAGACAATCCTATATTGAAAGCCATAGAGAAGATTTGAATGATATCTTCTCAGATCTTGGAGAAAATGGAAGAACGGCAGCAGTCGAATCTTACGATCCGGAGGTTCCGGTATCTCAGTATCGCCGTGCATTTAACCGGTATTATGATTCTGGGCGCTATGCGGCTGATATCGGAGTGGCGGAAAAATCAGCCCTATCCTTATATCTGACAGGAGATCAGCAGCTTGCGGCATACAAAGCAGGAGCACAGGACAGAAAGTTGGAGCTGGATCGCATGTCAAGACGGCGGCAGCAGGGACCGGCGCATCAGGGCGGACTGGAAAATCTGTCCCAGAACGCGACACAGGCGCAGCAGAACCTTGCAGAAAGTCTCGGAAAGCGTACAGGGCTTAAATTCATCCTGGAGGATTCCTTGGAATCCGGAGCAGTGGGTGAATACGAAGGAAAGAAAGGCACGATCCGGATCTCCACCAACTCAGAAAATTTTCTTCGAACAAACAGCCACGAATTAACTCATTTTATCAAAGAGAATGCCCCGGAGCATTTCACATCCTATCGTGATACAGTTATCAGCGCTTACTTATCCGCAGAGGGTCAGACACTGGAACAGATGACGGAAAGCTATGAAAAAGCCTACGAGAAACACGGTCAGAAGCTCTCCAGGGATGAAATCATGGAGGAGATTGCCGCGGATGCTACGGGAAAATTCTGGAATGACGAGGAATTTGTTCGGAAGATTGCAAGCAAAGATAAAACCGTGGCGCAAAAGATTGTAGATTTTCTGAGCGATATGCTGGATGCAATCAAGAGCCTCATCAAGAATGAGCATACCGGAAGAGCTGCGGAGATGCTTGCAGAGCAGCAGGGACTTTTCGAGGATGCGCGAAATCGCTGGATGGATGCGCTGGATCAGGCAAGCGAGAACTATAAGATGGGTGAGACAAGCACGGAGAGCGCTGTGCGCTTCCAGCTGGCAAAACCGGATCAGGTGACAGACAAGCACATCGAAGAAAACTATGACTATGTCCGGAAGATGGACAGTGTCGCATCGATTCGCGGGGATGAGTTTAAGGGAGATCCAAAGGAAATGCGTAGCAAAATCATAGAACTGTATAATTCTTACGGAAATGTGGTTCATAATGATGTGGTAGGGGATGTTGCTTTAAGTATGCGTTCGGTTCGCAATGATCTGGCGCATGGTTATGGAGACAAAAAAGCTGCCGCTTTTGCAACGGTAAAAGATGTAATTGAAAATGGAAAGGTTTTAAGATATTCGAAAGACTGGAAAGGAAGAGGATATGATTCTGTTTCAATAGGAGCAAAGATAAATATTACAGATGGGGAAAATGCAGGTCAGTATTATGAGGTATGCGTTATAAAAGTAGACAGGACAAATCGAATGTATCTACATGAAGTGGATATAGAAAAGGCAGATAGTGTCCCGTTCAACTACGCCCAGGCCGAACCTGCAAAAAAACATAGCGGCTACAACTATCTGCCTATCTCCAGTATATTTGACAGACTGCGCAATGTCAAGAATGAAAATGTTAAATATCAGCTTGGAGATAATGAACTGGAAGAGACAGATAGCAAGGAGTTGGTTGCCCGTAATGATCTGACAGAAGAAAAGCTGGTAGAAAGTTTAGATATGAACAGCCCTATCTCATTAAAAACAAAACCGGGTAAGGGTGGGGAAGATATGGGAGACATTTCAATTGTATTTAAGAAAGATGCGGTTGCTTCGGGCGAAATCCAGAAAGGAAATTTTAAAGATGGCGTTGCTGCTGTCATTCTGCCGACGGATGCCAGCGATAACCTGAAAGCCCGCTTGAACCAGGAAGGAATCAATACGATTCTTTATGATCCCAATCTTCCGGATGCCAGAAAGAAGGCGATCAGTGAATTGAAGGATGTTCGTTTCCAGATTGATGATTCCGATATGGACATTGATTATGACGAGGTGGTTCGAGAAAACGGTGAGCTGCGGAAGATCAACGAAGAATTGAAAAATCAGCTTGTCCTCACAAAAGATTACACACCGAGAAAAGAAGATATCCGTAAGTATGCAAAAAGCCTGTTAAGAGAATATAATTCTACTTACTCACAGGAAAAACTTGAAAGCAACCTGAGCCGATTTTATGAGTATATCCAGAAAGCGGAACGTATGGACGCTCAGGAGTTGGCAAACGTAGCGACGCAGATAGGCCGTACGATTCTGGAAAAATCACAGCAGACGGATCAGGAGCAGGTAAAGGTTTATAAAAACATCCTGCAAGATATCAAGGGCACGCCGATTTATGTTCCGGAAGAAGTTCGAAATAACCTGGATTCCGAGGGCGGATATAACAGCTTCCGGAAAAAATATATGGGACAGATTACGTTTCGGAACGCCGGTGTCAGCGTAGATGCAGCATACAATGAACTGGCGGGACTGCATCCGGATCTTTTCCCGACCGATATCATCAACCCGACAGATCAGCTTCTTCGGATTGCGGATGTATTGGAAGAGTCCCGTCCGAAAGTGGAAAATCCTTATGGTGCTGATATTGATGAAATGTCCGTTTTTCTTGGACAGGAGATTCTGGATAATAAAGCAAATATCAGAAACATACCTCCGACATTAGCAGATAAGATTTTTGCGAAGGCGAATCGAACGGAGCAGGAATATATCGCTAAGAGAAAAGAATACGAACAGAAGCTGAGAGAATACCGCGGGAACGTGAGGGAGCGCGAACAGGGGCGTCAGAATAAGAAACAGATCATTCGTGACGTCACGAAAATGCAGAAGTGGCTGCTGTCTCCGACGGATCGCGATCATGTTCCGGAAAGCATGAGAACGGCCGTTGCTAAATTCCTGTCTTGTGTTGACTACAGTTCCTCTCGTTTAAATGCGGATGGAAACGAAACACAGCGCACCAGAGAATGGAATGAGGCAAAGAAGGTGTACGATACCATTCTGAAAAACAATGGTGTCCTGAAAGGAGAAACGAGCGATATATATGTTGAGGTCGATCCGGATCTTGTGACTAAACTGGACGAGCTCCAGAGCATGGCAGAGGGAAAGAAGATTGAAGACTTTACGCCGAGAGAACTTCGGACATTGAGAGAGACTGTGTCTGCAATGAAATACAGTATTGAAGATGCCAATAAGATGTATACGAATAAACGTTACGAAAAGGCGTCCGAGGCAGCAGAAAGCACACTGAGAGAGTGGCAGGGGCGGAAGAATAAGAAAACCATTAAAGCGTTGAGCGCGGCGGATAAATTCCTGCAGGTGCATATGCTGGACAGTTTCACGGCGTTCGATCGTCTTGGAAAAGCAGCCACGACTGTTTATCAGGGGCTCCGCGATGGCTTTGATACTAAAATGAGGGACACACGCCTGGCGCAGGAATACATGGAAAAACTGAAAAAGAAATTGGAAATTGGCGGAAAGGAAATCCAGGAATGGACCGGCAACAAAGCAAAACGCCAGACCTTCCAGGTATCCGGCGGGGAAATCTCTCTGACCCCGGCGCAGGTCATGAGCCTTTATGAATTAAATAAACGTCCGCAAGCTAGGGAACATCTGTATAATCAGCTGCGGGGAATCCGCACACAGGGAGTTGAGAGGGAGGTCACGGTAAAAGGTAAGAAACTTTTTAAAGTTGTGGAGGCAAATGTGCCGGTAGCGGTCACTCCGAGTGATGTAAAAGCCATCACAGACACTCTCACACCCAAACAGAAGGCGCTTGCGGACGGGGTGGTAAGTTTCTTCACAGATCAGACGGCAGCCTGGGGCAATGAGGTCAGCATGACTTTGTATGGCTATAAAAAGTTTAATGCCCAGAATTATTTCCCGATCGTGGTCGATAAAAACGAGATAGCAAAAACGAATGCAGATGTCAGCCGTGATATCCAGACGTTGAAGAATCTCGGAATCACCAAGAACACGACCAAACATGCCAAGAACGGTTTGATTATCGAGGATATCTTTGATGTATATACCCGCCAGACGGATCAGATGGGAAGCTATCATTCCTTCGTGGTGCCGCTGTCAGATTTTCAAAAGTATTACAATTTCAATGACGTTGAAAAAGGAAATCTCCGGGAGCAGATGGAACGTGTTTACGGCAAGGAAATGGGCGCTTGGGTAGATGCGTTCTTGAAAGATCTGAACGGTGTCGGCAGCGGCGAACGGGAATTGACCTCTAATTTACTGAGAAATGCAAAGTCGGCGGCAGTCGGATGGAACCTGAGAACGGCGATTCAGCAGCCGACGGCATATTTCAGAGCTGCTGCGGAGATTGATCCGAAGTATCTGGCGCAGGGATTGAAGCTGGTGGTTTCGAAGAAAGAATGGACGCAGGTGCAAAAATATTCTCCGATCGCCTGGTGGAAAGACCAGGGATTTTTCGACATCAACACTGGCCGGAGCATGAAAAGTATGCTCATCGGTGCAGACACGACCAGGGAAAAGATGATAAATAAATCAATGGATTTGGCAGGAAAGGGCGATGAACTGGCGTGGAAACGTCTCTGGATGGCAACCAAAGCAGAGACGGCGGCGCTGCATCCGGAACTGACAGTCGGATCAGAAGAATTTCTGCAGAAGAGTGGAGCGCGATTCTCGGAGATTATTGACAAAACCCAGGTAGTAGACAGTGTTTTCCATAGAAGCTGGGCGATGCGTGAACAGTGGACGAAATTCTATACAGCATTCATGTCAGAGCCTATCAAGAGCTACAACATGCTTTACCGAGCGGCGATGGACATTGCAGACTCAAAGGAAATCAATGGAAAAGCCGGAAAGGCAGAGAAAACAAAGTTTGCCAGAGTCGCGGCATCATATGCGGTTACAGGAGTGATCACGGCGTTAGCAGCGTCGGTCATGGATGCAGTCCGTGATGATGACGATGATAAGGGGATCAAGGAAAAGTACCTGTCAGCACTTGGCGCCAATATCGCGGATAACCTCAACGTCGTGAATCTCATTCCGATAGCAAAAGATGTCGTATCGATGTTTGGTGGAAATTCTGCGGCGCGTATGGATATGCAGGGACTCCAGTATCTTGTCTATGCCTGCAATGAAATGAAAAAATTCGTGGAAGGCGATAGTAAATACACAACAACCGGAATCATGTATAAATGGATAAGTCCGCTTGCGAGAATGACGGGTATTCCGATCGCCAATCTTCTCCGTGATACAGGCAGCGTAGTTGACACCGCTTTAGATATGGCGGGTGCAAATGCGGGAGATTACTGGAAAACCAAGAGGATCTATGACATATCCAGTGCAGATAATGTGACGATGTACGCTAAAAAGGCACTGAAAGCATACCGCGAAGGTAAAAAAGAACTGGGAGACAGAATCCTGTCTGATTTGATTGAAGCGGGACAGAGTGATAAGACAGTAAATTCAGGCGTCAAACGAGGGCTGAAAAACGATCCAGTAATTCAGGAAGCGGCCGAGGCGATGATGAACTGGGATCTTGAAACATACGAAGAAAAGGTTGAGGAAGTAGCGGACAGAGGAATCGACAAGGAACTGATTGTAAAAGCGGTTGATATGGTCATTAATAAGAAAAAGAAAGATGCAGGAGAGGAGGAAGAGAGTACAGAAAAGGATGCCTCGGAGCCAGAAGAAAAGGAGGAGAAAAAAGAAACGCCGCTTTATGAGGCATCAGACGCAAATGACGCCCTGAATGCCGGCGAATATGATAAGGCGAACAAGATTCTCGATAAGGTGGTAGAATCAAAGATGGCAGAGGGGAAAAAGAAAAAGGAAGCGATTTCCTCAGTAAAGAGTTCGTTCAGTAGCAAATACAGAAAGCGGTACATCGCCGCCGGAGCGGATGAACGGGCGAAGATTGAGATTGAGCTGGAACGTCTCAGGGTAGGCGGAAGCAGGATTTTCTCAAGCGAAGATTTTGCCAGATGGAGAAAGAACGCGAAGAAAAAATGATATTATAGGTTACTGCGCTACGGCGGTCCTGACGGCGAAATCGGAGCCTCTATGCGCTACCTGTCCCAGCGGTATACGATGCCCTATAAGATGCAGAAAGGACTTCTGACCGACATCGGAACCGAGGAACTCGCCCATATGGAGATGATTGCCGCCATTGTCCAGCAGCTCACGCGCAACCTTACTCCGGCACAGATCGAGTCATCCGGGTTCGGACCATACTATATCGACCACACCACGGCAATCTGGCCGCAGGCAGCAGGCGGAATCCCGTTCAATGCGTGCGAGTTCCAGTCGAAGGGCGATGCGATCACGGATTTATATGAGGATATGGCAGCAGAGCAGAAAGCCCGCACAACCTACGACAATATTCTCCGCGTGGTCAAAGATCCGGAAGTATGCGATCCGATCCGTTTTCTGCGCGAGCGCGAGATTGTACATTTTCAGCGGTTTGGTGAAGCTTTAAGAAATGTACAGGATCACCTGAGCAGTCGTAATTTCTATACGTTTAACCCAGAGTTTGATAAAGTGAAAGCGAAGGGATAAAACAAAAACCTCCGTAAACAATGTCAAATTCATTGTTTACGGAGGTTTTCAAACCAGCACCGAGTACGGATAAATCCTTACTGGATGTAAGGGGATTACCCATAAGTATATTGTAGTAGTGATGAGTTAGGTGCGCCAAATTTTTTATCAAGATACAGAACTAGCGTTTGCCAAGTGTGGGGGCATATGGTATAATATAAACATGGAAAAAGATATATTTACTATTAAGAGAAATACACTTTCATATGGTAGAGGATATGTGTATTCTTTGCAATATCATCTTGTCTGGTGCACGAAATATCGAAAACAGGTCCTGAAAAATGGGATAGACGCAGAATGTAAAAAAATGTTGTATGGGCTTGCGGAGGAATACAAATTTAAGATTCTGGCGATGGAGGTTATGCCAGATCATATTCATTTACTTCTGGATTGCAAACCGCAATTTTTTATATCAGACATGATAAAGATTATGAAGGGGAATCTGGCACGTCAGTTGTTTCTTTCGCATCCGGAATTAAAACAGGAGCTGTGGGGAGGACATTTGTGGAATCCATCGTATTGTGCAGTCACCGTAAGTGACCGAAGCAGGGATCAGGTAGTGGCATACATTGAGGGACAAAAAGAGAAGGAAAAAAGAAAGTAGGAAATTTTATGCAGATTGTATCCAGCTATGGAGTAGAAATTAAAAAAAAGAATATACCGCTCCGCTCTACGCTGGATATTTTTCGGAAGGCAGTTTCCTATCTGATTCCGGTGTATGCAGAGACCTGGGAAGAACTTTCAGAAATCAGAAATCCACAAAAACGCTTTAATGAAGCGGAACATCTGGTACATGAGACAAAAAAGAATCATGCCAGATTTCTGTTTGACCGTCATTTCCCTAAGATGCCATCTTATCTGAGAAGAGCGGCGATTCAACACGCACTTGGAGCCGTGTCCTCCTATCAGACACGCCTTAGTTTGTGGGAAAAGGGAGAACTGAGAGGAAAACCGAAGCTGGTCTGTGAGAATCATGCGATGCCGGTATTTTATCGGGATGTCATGTATAAGGAAGCAGAACCGGGAGAAGATGCGGCACATTTAAAGCTGTTTGATGGGCGGGAGTGGAAGTGGTTTCAAGTAAAATTACTTCATACCGATATGGAATATCTGCGAAAAAAATGGAGTGGTAAAAAGGCATCTGCCCCTACTTTGGAAAGGAAACATCATAAATATTTCCTTCGGTTTTCATACACAGAGGAAGTAAGCTTATCAAAAACAGATGTAAAAGAGCAGGTGATATGCAGCGTTGATTTAGGAATCAATACGGATGCGGTCTGCAGCATCATGCGTGCAGATGGCACTATCCTGGGACGTAAATTTATAAATTTCTCCAGTGATAAAGACCATTTGTATCATGTGCTTGGCAGAATCCGCCGTTTTCAGAGGGAACATTCCTCCAGACAGGTCCAAAGCCGATGGGATTATGCAAAAAGGCTGAATATGGAGCTGTCCCGCAAAATAGCTGCGGAGATCACGAAATATGCCGCAGAGTATCAGGCAGATGTAATTGTTTTTGAGTATCTGGAAATGCAGGGAAAAATATCCGGAAAAAAGAAACAAAAGCTTCATTTATGGAGAAAGCGGGATATTCAGAAACTGTGTGAACATCAGGCACATCGGAACGGAATTCGTGTGTCCATGGTCAGTGCCCGGAACACCAGCAGGCTGGCCTGTGACGGAAGCGGAGCGGTAGTAAGAAACCAGGAGAACCATAGCCTATGTACCTTCCGGACCGGAAAACAGTATAACTGCGACCTGTCAGCATCCTATAATATCGGAGCGAGATATTTTATACGGGAACTTTTAAAACCCTTGCCGGAAACGGAAAGGTCTTCACTGGAGGCAAAAGTACCTGCAGTGAAGCGTAGAACCTCCTGTGTTTATGCAGATTTAAGAAAGCTTTATGTAGAAGTAAACAATTTAAAAGCGG
>ERZ772867.1435-NODE-1435-length-27456-cov-4.694646_pt1 | contig 27456 bp, 24 predicted proteins | sample MGYA00511341_ERZ772867 | MGnify/ENA primary metagenome ERZ772867 (study PRJEB29015, sample SAMEA2737707) | human gut metagenome | biome: human gut; feature: human-associated habitat; material: faeces | place: China | collected 2012 ... | reverse complement strand
GCACAGGTACATTCCGCGCGGCCATAAAATTTAGCCTTATTTTTAGCCTTATAACATCAGAATACAATAATACAGCCCGGCAGCATTTAACAGCATGATTCCCCGCAAGTCCTGTATTTCCAACACTTCCCGGCATCAGTCAACACAATGCAAAATCGCCCTGCGGCGATTCAAATCCGGGTGTCACCTCCAAATGTTGGGATTCCGAGCAGAAATGCTCGGAATCCTTTTTTGCACTTGCTCAGGTCGGGGGGGCGTGATTCGCTCCTGCGGCCTTCTGCCGTGCCAATCGGAACAGAACAAAGCCACCTGCAATCAGAAAAATTGCAGGTGGCTTTGTAAGTTTTTAACCGCAGACGCCGCTGCCCCTTGCTGCATTTGAAAAAACGCAATGTGTCAGGTATTTGCCTCCGGCGTATCCGGCGGAGGGGCGGGAAGAGACGCTGCGGGGGCAGCGCCGCAGCAGCGGGCAATGGCGGCGATGACCAGATCCATTTGCAGGGGCTTTGCCAGATGGGCGTTCATACCGGCTTCCAGACAACGCTGAGCATCTTCCTGAAAGGCGTTTGCCGTCATGGCGATGATGGGGATGGTTCCGGCATCCGGACGCCGGAGCGCCCGGATGGCCCGGGTGGTAGTCAGACCATCCATCACAGGCATCATCACATCCATCAGAATAGCGTCAAAGGTACCGGCGGGCTGCCGCTCAAACAGCCGGAGCGCCTCCTGCCCGTTGATGGTCAGGGTGACGGTGGCTCCGGCGTCCTCCAGCAGCGCCTGAGCAATTTCTGCGTTCAGGTCGTTGTCCTCGGCCAGAAGCAGATGCAGACCCCGGATGCTGGCCGATGTAAGCGGCGCCTCGGGCTGAGCTATGGCATCCTTGCTGGCAATATCGAAGGGAATCGTGATGGTGAAGGTGCTGCCCACACCCTCCTGACTGGCTACCTCAATGGACCCGCCCATCTTCTCTACCAGTGCCTTTACGATGGACATGCCCAACCCTGCGCCGCGATAGATGCTGCGGGCATCGGAGTGCTCCTGGGAGAACGGCTCAAAGATATGCTGCAAAAATTCCGGGCTCATGCCGATTCCGGTGTCGGAAATCGTCCAGCGGTAGGTGATGCGATCCCCCTCCCGGCTCAGACACCGGAACGCGGTGGTGACACTGCCGCCTACCTTGTTGTATTTGATACAGTTGCTGTAGATATTCACAAACAGCTGCCGCAGGTGCAGCGGGCTGGCATACACATAAGGGCAGATGGGCGCTCCGTCATCATCGGGCTTGTATATAAGCGCAACACCCGCCTCAGAGGCCCGCAGGCCGATGATGGTCAGCACCTCTGCCGACAGGCGGCTGATGTCGATGGCCTCCCGGGAGAGGGTAATCTCGCCGTCCTCCAGCTTGCTCATCTGCAGCACATCGTTAATCAGCGACAGCAGGTGATTGGCAGACACCTGAATTTTTGCCCGGTTGGCGCTGAGCAGCGCAAGATCATCCGGGTGCTGATCGTCCAGCTTCAGCAGCCCAATGATGCCGTTAAGGGGGGTGCGGATGTCATGGGACATACGGGAGAGAAACTGGGTTTTGGCCGCGTTGGCGCGTTCGGCTTCCTCTTTGGCCTCCTGCAGCTCCTGCTGGCGGCGCCAGTCAGCCAGAACCAGATCGGTAACATCGCTGTGATACCCGCTGAAAATCCGGGTGCGGAAATCGGTCTGCCGTCCGGTTCCGCCGCAGCGCAGATATACGATGCCCTTGGTGGGGTGCTGCCAGCGATAGGTATTTTCGCTTTTTTTCCCGGCGGACATCTCCGCAACACTCTTTTCCACCGATGGCAGATCCTCCGGGACGATGCGGCTGTGCCAGAAATCGTACAGCTGCTCCTCTGTCAGCTCCCCCGGACGAAGGCCCATGGTTTCCAGCGTCTTTCCGCTGCCTGACATGCGCGGATGCTGGTCGCTGGGGGACTGTGTGATGGCCCAGATGCCATAGCCCGCATTGGCGATGGTGGCATTGTTTTCTGCCAGTGCGTTGCGGCTTTTCTCCAACGCGCCGATGGTTTGCCGGGTGGTGAAGTGCAGCACCAGAAAGGAAATCAGCAGTGTGACCAGCAGCGTCAGAAAGGACGCAGGAAGTGTGGCGTTAGCGGTTTTCACGGCGTAGGACACGGCACAGAAATAGGCGCCGTAGCGCTGGCATGACAGATACTGCGGCTGGCCGCCGATGTCGGTGGTGATATAATAGCGGGTGTCTTCGGGAAGCCCCGCTTCGGAAAGGGCGGCAACCAACGCGGCGTATTCCTGCCCATAGCTGTTGGTGCAGCCCACAGGCAGGCCGGTTTCGTTGCTGACAAGGCATACGTTCATCCCCTCCATTACCGGAAGATTTTGGACGGTCTGTGCCAGATCGCTGCTTTCCATCGCGTCCAGCAGGCGGTTGGGCGTGATGCCGATCTGCACCATCCGCGTGCCGGCGGTGTTCCATGTGATGGCGTACATCATGGATTTGCCCTCGGCGGTGTTGGGCGTGATGCCCTGACACATGGACAGGGTGCGGTCGGCCAGCATGGGCAGAAAATAAGACATTTGCTGGCCGGAACGAAAGCTGTAACCGTAATACTCCGGGACGGAACCGTCCACAATGGTGCCGGTTTCGTCAAAAATGTGAATCTCGTCCACCTGCAGACGGGCGGTGAGCTCCTCATATTCGCGGGCGGACAGCTGGGAATCGTCGGCAGCATCCAGCAGGTCAGAGGTCATCCGTACCCGGACGATGTACTCATCCTTCAGGGTGGACAGCAGCAGCTCCACATCCTGCTCGTTGATGCTGATGACATCCTCCAGCTGATCGGTGATGATGGAACAGGCCAGCTGCGCGTTGCGGCGGTTGGCGCTGATCTGCAGCAGTGTGCTGCCTACCAGGATGGCGCAGAACAGAATGGACACAATCAGATTGATCCGCTTGGTGTTCGCATTTTTTGAAGTCATGGCCGGCCCTCTTTCTTTGCTGCAGGATGGGCGGCAGATTGTCCCGGAAGGGAGCAGCCCCTCGGAGCAATGTGTTTACGCAGCAGCTGTTATAATACCTTAATTATACGGGAGAATTTGGACACTTGCAAGGCCATTCCCATCAAAGTGGTAAAAAAATGGGTATGGGTTTGAATTTTCAGGCGAAATGGTATATGATAACACCATATTAACGCAGAGGAGACGGGTGTATGTCCAACTGGATGCAGCAGCTTTTATCCAACCGCTTTTTGATTGTGGGCGTGACCTCGTGGTTCTGGGCACAGGTGCTCAAGACCATTATCCACGCTATTGTAAACAAAAAAATCGACCTGACCCGTCTGGTGGGCGACGGCGGCATGCCCAGCGGCCACTCGGCCACGGTGTCCTCGCTGGCGGTGGCGGCGGCGCTGGGCTTCGGGCCGGGATCGTTTCAGTTTGCCATTGCGTTCCTTTTTGCCATCGTGGTGTGTAAGGATGCCATGGGCGTGCGGCTGGAGACAGGCAAGCAGGCTGCGATTCTGAACGAGATTGTGAGGACCTTTGAGGTTTTGTCGTCAGAAAAGCTGCCGGAAGTGAAGCTGAAGGAATTTGTGGGTCACACCCCGGTGCAGGTGGTGGCAGGTATTCTGCTGGGCGTGGTGAATGCGCTGGTCATGTGGCGGGCACTGGCCTGAGGGGAGAGGAATGGACGAAAATATCAGACGGCGGCTGCATATCTCCGGCATGGACAGCCGCGCCGCAGAACTGGCCCGGCGGTATGGGCTGGGCGTGGAAATCACGGAGCTTGCCTATGCACCCATGCTGGATCGGCCCGGCATGGCGGAGGAACTGCGCCGGAAAAACGAGGGGGTCCGGAGCCTGTGGCTCCATGCGCCCTTTGCCGAGCTCTGCCCCTGTGCCATTGACCCGCTGGTGCGGGAGGTAGCCCTCCGGCGCTATCGGCAGACGCTGGCGGCGGCGCAGGCGCTGGGTGTGTGCCGGATGGTGGTGCATGGCGGGTTTATCCCGCTGGTGTATTTCCCTGAGTGGTATGTGGAGCAGTCGGTGCAGTTCTGGCGGGAATTTTTGCCGGAGGTCCCCGACGGCTTTACCATAGCCCTTGAAAATGTGATGGAGCCGGGGCCGCAGATGCTGGCAGACATTGTGTGTCAGGTGGATGACCCGCGGCTGGGGCTGTGCCTGGATGTGGGGCACGCCAACACGCAGGTCAGCACCGCGCCGCCGCTGGAGTGGATCGCTCCCATGGCCCCGTGGCTGCGGCATGTGCATCTGCATAACAATCAGGGGGCGCTGGATGCCCACGCAGGGCTGACAGAGGGCCTGATTCCCATGGAGGAGGTGCTGGGCGCGCTGTTACGGCTGTGCCCCGGGGCTACCTGGACCATCGAGTGTCAGGACGCAGAGCCGTCTGTGAGATGGCTGGACAAGCTGGAAGGAGAGAAGCTATGACGGACGCGGAACTAAGGGCGTACATAGAGGCGGTCACGCCGCCTGACCGGTCATGCATGGAGGCGGCCCGGAAGCGGCAGGCAGAACTGGCGAAGCCGCCCGGCAGCCTTGGAAAGCTGGAGGAGTATTCTGTCCGTCTGGCCGGAATTCAGGGCTGCGTGCGTCCCCGGATGGACCGGCGGCAGGTGCTGGTGCTGGCAGCGGACAATGGGGTGGTGGCAGAAGGCGTGTCCTCGGCCCCCCAGTCGGTGACGCTGGCACAGGTTATCAATATGACCCGGCATAAGACGGGCATGTCCGCGCTGGCCTACGCTTTTGAAGATGAGGTTGTAGTGGCCGATGTGGGCATCAATACGGACAGATGCATTCCCGGTGTGGAGAACCGGAAGGTGCGCCGCAGCACGGGGAATATCTGCCGGGAGGCGGCCATGACCCGGCAGGAGACCCTTGCGGCCATGTCCGCAGGCATGGCCCTTGCGGCACAGGCTGCACAACGCGGCGTGCAGGCACTTGGCATCGGCGAGATGGGCATTGGAAACACCACCACCTCGGCGGCGGTGCTGGCGGCGCTGACCGGGCGCTCCGCCCGGGAGGTAACGGGCCGCGGCGGCGGACTGACGGACGAAGGGTTTGAAAAGAAAAAGCGGGTCATTGACCGGGCACTGGCGCTGCACCATCCGGACAGAAACGATCCGGTGGGCGTGCTGTCGGCCGTGGGCGGCCTTGATCTGGCGGCTATGACCGGGGCGTTTCTGGGCTGCGCGAAAAATCATGTGACGGCGGTGGTGGATGGGTACATTTCCATCGTTGCGGCATTGTGCGCCTGCAGGCTATGCCCGCAGGCGGGAGAATATCTGTTTCTGTCCCATGCCTCCTACGAGATAGGCTATCGGCTGGCGGCGGCGGAGCTGGGACAGGAGCCGTGCCTGCTGCTGGACATGCGGCTGGGGGAGGGCAGCGGCTGCCCGGTGATGTTTCAGGTGCTTCGGGCGGCCTGCGCCGTGATAAACGGCATGGCGACCTTCCCGGAGGCAGCCATTGAGGACAGCTATCTGGAGCCTATCCGCCGGGGCGACAGTTTTACGGTGGATGCGCCATGAGAATCCTGATTTTAGGCGGCAGCAAAAGCGGAAAAAGCATGGCCGGGCAGCAGCTGGCCCGGCGGCTGTGCGGCGGCGGGCCGCTGTATTACTGGGCCACGCTGGAGCCGACGGACAGCGAAGACCGGGAAATCGTCCGGCGCCATCTGCAGGAGCGTGACGGCTGGGGCTTTCAGACCATTGAGCGGGGCCGGGCCCTTACAGAGGGCCTTGCAAATCTTTCCCGGGACGGAACCGTGCTGTTTGACAGTGTGACGGCCTGCCTCGCCTGCCAGATGTTCTCCGGAGAAAAGCCGGACCCCGGCGGGACGGAACGGATGACTCAGGAGCTTCTGCTGGTCAGCCGGGCGCCGCGGCACTTTATTGCCGTGTGCGACGAAATCTGGCGGGACGGCGACAGCTATCCCCGGTGGACGGAGGAATATCGCCGGGGGCTTGCGCTGGCCTGCCGCCGTCTGGCGGCGGAGTTTGATGTGGTGTGTGAAATGACGGCGGGGCTTCCCCGCCTGTGGAAGGGAGTGTGGCCGGATGAGTGAATGGCTGGACGGGCTTTCCATGGCATGGGGCATGTTTTTGGCCATTCCCTGCCCGCTGCGGCGATGGAACGAGCGGGCGCGGGAAAAGATGTTGGCGTGTCTGCCGCTGGTGGGGCTGGTGGTGGGCCTTTTGTGGGCGCTGTGCGCCCTGCTTCTGCGGCGGGCTCCGGCGGGTGTGTATGCCTTCTGCATGGCGGCGCTGCCGTGGGCGGCAACGGGCTTTCTGCATCTGGACGGATTTATGGATGTGTGCGATGCGGTGCTGTCTCGCCGGGATCTGGAAACCCGGCAGCGAATCCTGAAGGATTCCCGCTGCGGCGCGTTTGCAGTGATCTGCATGGTGCTGCTGGCGCTGGCGCAGTGGAGCGCGTTTCTGGAGCGGCGCGGCGGCCTGTGGTGGACGCTGGCGCTCGTGCCGGTGTGCACCCGGGCCTGTGCGGGATTGGCGGTTCTGTGTCTGCGCCCGCTGGGCACCAGCCAGTATGCGGCCATGCCTGCCCGGCGGGGCGGCTATGCCGTGGCGCTGGGGCTGGTGCTGGCGCTGTGCGTGGGGACGGCCTTGCTGTGCGGCGGCAGCGCGGCGCCGCTGTGCGCGGCGGCGGGCTACGGACTTGCCGTGTGGCACGGTTTTCGCCAGTTGGATGGTATGTCGGGGGATATTTCCGGCTTTGCCCTGACGGTGGGCGAATTGGCAGGCTGCGCCGCGTGGGCGCTGATGGGAGGATGAAATGGATCTGATTCTTGGCGGAGCCTATCAGGGAAAGCTGACCTGGGCCGCAGCGCAGTACGGCCTGCGGGAAGGGGATGTGTGCGATCTGGCGCGGGAGCCGGTGCGCCCCGCCCGATGCTATACCCATCTGGAGGCGCTGACAGCGCAGGGGGATGGGCAGGACGCTCTGCCGCTGCTGCTGGCGGCGGAGGCGGTCATATCCCGGGAGATTGGCTGCGGCGTGGTGCCTGTGGAGCGGCAGCAGCGGCAGTGGCGGGAGTGCCACGGAAAGCTCCTGCGCCGGCTGGCGCAGGAAAGCGGGCATGTGTACCGCATTTTCTGCGGATTAAAGGAGGAACTGAAATGAAACTGACGCTTCTGCGCCACGGACAGACGGAGGGCAGCCTGAAAGACCTGTATTACGGCGCGGCGGATCTTCCTGTGCTGCCCCAGTCCCTTGCGGAACTGTCATCCTGCCGGGAGAAGTATCCCACGGCAGAGCGATACTATACCAGCGGCCTGCTGCGCACGGAGCAGACGCTGCAGGCCCTGTACGGGCCGGTAGCCCACGAAAAGCTGCTGGGCCTGCGGGAGATGGACTTCGGCGATTTCGAGATGAAAAGCTATGAGCAGCTGAAGGACGATCCTGCCTATCAGAAATGGATTGAGGATGTGGAGCACAATCCCTGCCCAGGCGGGGAGAGCGCTTCCATCGTGCTGCGCCGCAGTCTGGCAGCCATGGAAACGGTGCTCTCCGGCAAGGGGGACGCAGTGTGCATTATCCATGGCGGGATTACCTCGGGACTGATGATGCACTGGTTCGGCGGCGACCGCTACAGCTATCTGGTCAAGCCCGGACAGGGCTATCAGATCACCTTTGACGAAAGAACGCCGGTTTCCTACCGGCGGGTGCCGGAGGAGTAAGGCGCCTGCGCTCCGGCGGGACTGGCACAAAACGCTGCCGGGCGGCATACAATGGCTGCAAAGGGGGCGTTTTGACATGGAGCAAACCGAAAAAATGCAGCAGACGCAGCAGATGCAGCAGGCCAATCGGGTTTGGCAGCGGGTAAATCCCGGGCTGGAGCCATACCCACCGCAGGAAGCGGGGGAGAAGGAGAATTTCTGCTGCATGGGCTCGGCGGCGGAGCAGGACATTGAGGTGGTCCACGGCTTCATTGAGGAGGAACTGGCAGACCGGCAGACCTATCTAGCCTATGCGGCCGCCGTGCCGGGAGGAAATGCCCGGCGTCTGATGCGTCAGCTGGCGGCAGAGTCGGGCGGCCACGCCCGGCGTCTGATGGGAGTCTATTATCTGATTACCGGCCGCTGCTACCGCCCGATGGTATCTGTGGGGCGGGTGGCGGTGCCCTGCCTGCGGGAGCTGCTGCGCCAGCGGTATCATGCTGAGGCGTGCAGCGGGATGAACTATCGCCGGGCCGGTGAGGAGACGGTGGATGAATGCCTTGCGGGGATTTTCCGGGAGCTTTCCGATGACGCTTACCGCCATGCCCGGCAGCTCCTGACGCTGCTGGAGGGAAATCTCGCCGTTTGATTATTTTCCTCTTGCATTGCAGGGCGCAAGCTGATAAGATTGGGATAAATTCAACCAAGGAGGACGCCCTTTATGAAAGAGTGTATCAGCAGAGACGCGGCGCTGGCCGCGCTGAAAAAGCATAACAAGGAGCCGTTTCACATCCAGCACGGCCTGACCGTAGAGGGCGTAATGCGCTGGTACGCCGGGCAGCTGGGCTACGGCGAGGATGCGGATTTCTGGGCCACGGTGGGCCTGCTGCACGACATCGACTTTGAGATGTGGCCCGAGCAGCACTGTGTCAAGGCACCGGAGCTTCTGAAGGAGGCTGGCTGCGGCGAGGACCTGATTCACGCGGTGTGCAGCCATGGCTATGGTCTGTGCTGCGATGTGAAGCCTGAGCACGAGATGGAAAAGGTGCTGTTTGCCGCCGATGAACTGACGGGCCTGATTGGCGCGGCGGCTCTGATGCGTCCCAGCAAAAGCGTGCAGGATATGGAGCTCAAGAGCATCAAGAAAAAGTTCAAGGATAAGAAGTTTGCCGCAGGCTGTTCCCGGGATGTGATTTTGCAGGGAGCGGAAAACCTGGGCTGGAGCATTGACGAACTGATGGAAAAAACGCTGGAGGCCATGCGTTCCTGCGAGGCATCCATCAGCGAGCAGATGGCTGCGCTGTAAAAACAAGGAAAACGGCTGCCTTCGGGCAGCCGTTTTTGCGTCACGCCGCCAGAATTTCGCAGGACTTTCCGGCCCCTTCCGTGTGCTGCGCAAACCGGAGAGCCGCGCTGCGGGGAGAACCTGTCCTGCTTGGCGGTCTGAACAAAACAAAGGGCATCCGTTTTGCCATTTTTTGGCCGCCAATGTCGGAAAAAGGCGAAAAACCAATTGACTACCGGGAGAAAATAAGGTATATTATAATGTACCGCGGCACTTGCTTAACAGCATCTTAACAGAGAGATAGTGGTGCGGTATTGTTTACGCTCGCAAGTAATAATTTTTCATTGAGGTGAGAAACAGATGGCCTATATGCGTTTGGGCGACCTGCTGGTGGCCTCCGGCGTCATCACGGCGGAGCAGCTGGAGCAGGCCCTGAAGATGCAGAAGGATAGCCGCCAGCGACTGGGCGATGTTCTGATTCAGAATAAGTTTATCACTGAGCAGCAGCTTATCGATGCGCTGCAGGTGCAGCTTGGCGTGGATTTTGTGGATCTTACAGCTGTTTCCATCCCGGTGGAGCTGGCGAAATATGTGCCCCGCAGCATTGCGAAAAAATACTGCGTGGTGCCTGTGAAGCTGGTGCGCGACAGCCTGTATCTGGCCATGAGCGACCCACTGGACTTTGTGGCGCAGGACGAGGTGAAAACCGCTTCGCGCAAGCGCGTAGTGCCCATGATTGCCACCCGCAAGGCTACCGAACAGGCGATTTCCACCCTCTATGGCAGCGAGGGAACGGCCCGGGTCATCGAGGAGATGAAGCGGGAGGCCGGCGGCTCGTCGGATATTGTTCCCGCCCAGATGGCGCAGGACACCACCGATCCCGAAGAATCCGCCCCCACCATCCGGTTTGTCAACTCCCTCATTGAGCGGGCTTTTGCCGAGCGGGCCAGCGACATCCATCTGGAGCCGCAGGAAGGCGAGATGGTGGTGCGCATGCGCATCGACGGGCTGCTGCGAAAAATCCTGACGGTGCCTGCCGACTTGCAGAATACCGTTATTTCCCGCCTGAAAATCATGGGCGGCATGAACATTGCCGAGCATAAGGTTCCGCAGGACGGCCACGCCATGGCCTCCGTCCGGGGCCACAGCCTTGACCTGCGTATTTCCTCCATGCCCACGGTGTATGGGGAGAAAATCGTGCTGCGTCTGCTGGATAAGTCCGCGCAGGCTCTCAGCAAGGGCGAGCTGGGGCTGGAAGGCCGCGATCTTGAAAACTACAATGCCCTGCTGAAAAATTCCAGCGGCGTAATCCTGCTGGTGGGCCCCACCGGGTCCGGTAAGTCCACCACCATGTGCAATATGCTGCGTGACCTTTCCCGGGAGGAAATCAACATTGTCACGCTGGAAGACCCTGTGGAATACCACATTCCCGGTGTCAGCCAGTGCCAGATCAACGAAAAGACCGGCATGACCTTTGCCAGCGGCCTGCGCGCCATTCTGCGTCAGGACCCGGATATTATCGCCGTGGGCGAGATTCGTGACGGCGAGACGGGCACCATTGCCATCCGGGCAGCCATCACCGGCCATCTGGTGTTTTCCACTTTGCATACCAACGATGCCGTTTCCGCCATCCACCGTCTGAAGGACATCGGGGTGGAGCCGTGGCTGGTGTCCAGCGCCCTGTGCGGCGTGGTGAGCCAGCGTCTGGTGCGGAAAATCTGCCCCCACTGCAAAAGGGCGTATCAGCCTTCGGCAGAGGAGCTGAGCCTGCTGGGCCTGCCGGAGGACAGCGCCGTAACATTTTACCGGGGCGAGGGCTGTCCCGAGTGCCACCATTCCGGCTACTCCGGCCGCCGGGCCGCCTTTGAGATCCTGATGATTAACCGCCGCCTGCGCAAGCTTATTGCCGACGGCGCCGACAGCGACACCCTGCTGGCTGCTGCCCGGGAAAACGGCTTTGTCACCATGCAGGAAAGCTGCCGTCAGCTGGTGCTCTCCGGCGTCACCTCTGCCGAGGAGGCCGCCCGCACCATCAACACCACCGTAGACGGCTGAAACTCAGGAAAGGAACGGATAAGCGGTCATGACCACATACCGTTATAAAGGACAGACAAAAGACGGCGCCAAGGTTTCCGGCGTGATCCGCGCCTATGACGAGCTGGAGGCCGCCGGCAAGCTGCGGGATACCGTGGCCGTGATCACGCGGCTGGAAGAGGTGCCGGAAAAAAAGGAGAGCATCCTGAGCCGCCCCATCGGCGTAAAGCTGAAGGAGAAGGAGCTGGCGCTCATGTGCTCCCAGTTTGCCATCATATTAAAATCCGGGCTGTCCATCGTCCGCTGTGTGGAAATGGTGTCTGCCCAGACGAAGAACAAGTATGTCCGCCGGATGCTGGACAAGGTGGCCGAGGAGGTGGGCGCAGGCTATTCTCTGGCCCAGAGTTTTGAAAACAATGCGCCTTACCTTCCCAAAACCTTTGTAGAGACTATCCGTGCCGGTGAACAGTCCGGCACGCTGGAGGAGTGCTTCCAGCGGCTGCATCATTATTACGATAAATCCGCAAAGACCAAGGCCAGGATCATCAGCACCCTGACCTATCCCATCATGGTGATTATTGTGGCCATCATTGTCTTTATCATCATCATGGTGGTGGCGGTGCCCGCATTCACGGATGCGTTCAGTGACCTTGGCTCCGACCTGCCCGGTATCACCCGGGCGCTGATGGCGGTCAGCGGCTTTTTCACCAACTGGTGGTGGCTGGTGCTGCTGATTGCGGCGGCGCTTGCCATTGCTTATATAGCGGCCCGGCGCACAAATCGCGGCCGTGCGGCGCTGGCCTCCTGGGCACTGACCCGTGCGCCGCTGCGCCGCATCCACTCCATGAGCGCTGCCTCCCAGTTTGCCCACACCATGGCCACCATGCTGGCTGCCGGGCTTCCGGTGCCGCGGGCGCTGGAGGTGACGGGCAATGTCGTCAGCAACTATACCTTTGCCCTCTGCGTCCATCAGGTGCGCCAGAAGGTGGAGCGCGGCCGCACCATTGCCGACAGTATGGGCGAGATTGAGTATTTCCCCCAGATGCTTACCGAGATGGTGGGCGTGGGCGAGCGTTCCGGCTCGCTGGAGGAGACGCTGGATGTAATCGGCGGTTACTACGACAATGAGGTGGAGGTTACCACCGCGCGTCTGCTGTCCGTGCTGGAGCCGGCCATCACCATTGCGCTGGCCGTTCTGGTGGTGATTTTGCTGCTGGCGGTGTATCTGCCCATGTTTACGCTGTACGGTGGTATTTAACATGTTATCCATACCCGCGCGTCAACCCCGCCGGGAAAAGATAGAGAATTTGATGTAAATGCTAAGGAGATGTATTTACCATGAAGAAAATGATGAACAAAAAGGGCTTCACCCTGATGGAGATGCTGATCGTTGTGGCCATCATCGCCGTTCTGGTTGCTATTGCTATCCCTGTATTCAATGGCGCCCTGACCAAGTCCAAGCAAGCTGCCGATGTGGCCAACATCCGTGCCGCTTATGCCGAGTGGCAGAGCGCCATGCTCACCGATAATGTCGATGCTCCGGATAATGACACTGCCTTCCTGAACAGCGCGGACGGAACCACTTATACCCTGAACTTTAAAGATAAGCTGACCTATACGCAGGCTGCCGATAAGAAGTCTGCTACCATCACTTATGTGGCCAGCAAGCTGACCAATACTGACGGCACGAACACCTTCTCCTGGAAGCTGGGCACGCCCGAGATTAAGTGATTTATGCCTGCTTGATTTTCAAGCGGGTATTTCCCCTGCACCGGTCCTGCATCGCCGGGCCGGTGCGGGAGGCTCTGCCTCTTGCGGAACGGAGATGGTCGCGGGTTGACGGCCTTCTCCGTTCCTCAAGAGCATCACACAAGAAGGAGAACGTTTCCATGCTGTATGCTGCGCCTGTCATCACGGTCTATTGCTGCGCGCTGGCGGCCCTGTTCGGCGCCTGCATGGGCAGCTTTTTAAACTGCATGGCCTGGCGTATTGTCCACGGGGAAAGTGTGCTCCGGGGCCGCTCTCACTGCGATGCCTGCGGCCATGTGCTTTCCGCCCGGGATCTGGTGCCGGTGGTCAGCTATCTGGCCTCTGGCGGCCGGTGCCGCTATTGCGGGGCGAAGCTTTCCGCCCGCCATGTGGTGGGGGAGGCTGTTTCGGCACTGGTGTTTGTGTCGCTGCTGCTTACTTATGATATTTCGCTCCAAACCCTTGAAGCGTGGTGCGTGGCCAGCATTCTGCTGGTCTGTTCCTTCGCGGATTTGGAGGGGTACATCATCCCCGACCGTTTTATCGCGGTCGGTATTGTGCTTTTTATTGCCAGTGTCTTTTTGTCGCCCGACCCAGCAAAGCGGGCCATAGATGGGGCCATCGGCGGCTTTGCGGTGGCTGGCGGGCTGCTTGCCTTCGTGCTGGTGATGGAAAAGCTGCTTGGCCGGGAGGCTATGGGCGGCGGCGATGTGAAGCTGCTGTTTGTCACCGGTCTGTTTCTGGGCTGGCAGAGGAACCTTCTCTGTCTGGTGCTGGCCTGCTTTGCCGGCATCATCTGGGGCGCCGTGGGCCAGCGTAAAAATAAAGAGGCTCTGATCCCGTGGGGGCCCAGCATCGCACTGGGCGCGTGGCTGGCCGCTCTGTTCGGCACACCCTTTGTAAACTGGTATGTGAGCCTGCTTGTATGATAAGAAAACGCCTAAGCAGAAAGTGAGGACGAGGGCTTTGGAAAAGATTGTTGGCATCGACATTGGCGAAAGCAGCGTCAAGCTGGCCTATTTCGCCGGAGGAGAGATGAAAAAGGCTGTCACGGCAGAGTTGCCGGACAACATGGTGTCCGGGGCGAAGATTCTTTCGATGGACGCCATGGCGGACTTCCTGCGCCGGACGGCCCGGGAAAACGCCATTCCCCTGACAAATGCTGCGCTGGTGCTGCCGTCCACCGAGGTGTTCACCCGGGATCTGGTCATGCCCGCCATGACCGAGCAGCAGCTGCGCTATAACCTGCCCTATGAATTCCGGGACTATCTCACCGAGGAGAAGAGCCGCTATTTCTTTGACTACTCCATGCGTGGGATCTCCCGGGATGAAGATGGCTATCCCACCGAAATGAGCCTGTTTGCCTGCGCCACGCTGAAAGAAACCGTGGAGCGTTACCGGGCCATGCTGCACCGTGCCGGCTTTAAGCTGCAGGTACTCACCCCCAGCGAATGTGCCTACAGCGGTCTGCTGCGGGCCTATTACCGCCGCACCGGCGCGCAGGAGAAGGATATGTGCGTGGTGAATCTGGGCCACAGTGCCACCTTCCTGTACATCTATCGGGGCGAACAGTTCGACAGCCGCCGTGAGATTGACCTTGGCATAGGGCAGCTGGAGCGTCTGGTGGCCGATCATTGCGGCGTGGATGTGCATGTGGCCCGCGGCTATGTGCAAAGCGATTTTGGCGGCGTGCTGACTGCGGACTATGCCCGGGAGCTTTACGGCCGCATCGCCGTGGAGATCATGAAGGCCGTGAACTTCTTCAATTACAACAACCGGGAGCGGGAACTGACGGAGCTGTGCCTGTGCGGCGGCGGCAGCGCCATTGAGCCTTTGCGTCAGGCCATTGAGACCACCACCGGTATGCACCTGCTTCCGGCAGGCGACCTGCTGGGAAAGAGCGATACCGATGCGCCGTGGATGTATCTGCGGGCCGCAGGCGGTGTGGATGAGGGCATCAGAGGAGGCTTGAAATGATCGCGGAAAAAGAAAAAGCGGTTCCCGCCGCAAAGGAGCGGGACACCCGGAAAATGATCAAATGCCCCCAGAAGACGGGCATCAACCTGAACATGCGGGAAAACCAGCGCAGCAGCCGGATTACGCTGCTGGTGGGCTGCGCCATGATTCTGCTTCTGGCGGCAGCGGCAGCGAAATTCGGCGTCATTGACCAGTACCGCCGTCTGGACCGGGCAGAGGCCGCCTATAATCAGGTCAACACCCAGTATCAGCAGGCGCAGGAGCAGCTGAAAAATTATGACCGGGTGCTGATGGAATACCGTACCTACTCCATGGACTGGATGACCGGCGCGCAGGGCAGCGACGGCTCCGACCTCAGCGCCATTGTCGACCGGCAGAAGGTGCTGGATCTGCTGGAGCAGCAGATGCTTTCCCGGGGCAGGCTCAATTCCCTTCAGGTCGCCGGCGACACCATGGTGGTGTCCATGTCCGGCATGAATCTGGAGCAGATTTCTGATATGTTTGCGGCCATCCAGCAGTCTCCCATCGTGGGCAATGTGGAGCTGAAGCTGGCCTCTACCGAGGATGGCAATGTGTCCGCCATTCTGGATTTTACCATGCGAATCACGCTGCAGCAGGAGGCGAGTAAATGAACCGGGAACTGACAAAACGGGAAAAGGTCCTGCTGCTGGTGCTGGTGGTGCTGGTGCTGGTGCTGGGCTACTTCAAGCTGGTGCTCCAGCCTATCAACGATCAGGTCAGCCAGTACAAGGCCAGTATGCAGGCCCAGCAGACCCAGCTGGAGCAGGATCAGGTCAAGGTGGCCCAGATGGAAAAGATGCAGAAGACCATCGACCAGATCAAGGCCTCCGGCGAAAGCCGCTCCATTCCCCAGTATGATAACAGCGGCAAGCTGATGCTGGAGCTGCATCAGATTATGAGCGCCACGCTGGATTATTCGCTGGATTGCTCTGCCGGCACCACGCAGGACAGCTATATCGTGCTGCGCCCCATTGTGATGACCTTCCGCACTGCCACCTATGAGCAGGCCCGGCAGATCGTCGATCAGCTGTGTGCCAGCGAGAATATCAGCCAGATTTCTGATGTAAACATCAATGTTCGTTCCGCTGCCGGCGGCGGCTCCACGGTGGAGACTACGCTGGCCATTACCTATTTCGAGATTATGCCGTAAATGCGGCAGCGCGGTAGGGAGTTTTTTCACATGACGGAAAGAAAAGTCAAACGCGGGAAGCAGGGCTTTACGCTGTCGGAAATGCTGGTGGCAGTGGCCATTCTGGTGGTGCTGCTGAGCCTTGCCATAATACCCATCACCCGGCTGCAGCGCAATCTGCGCCAGACGGAGCTGGACAGTAAGGCCGAAACCATCTACATGGCTGCCCAGAACCGGCTGACACAGCTGCAGGCCAGCGGCCGGGGCGAGGAGTTCGGTAAAGAGCGCGCCACGCTTCTGGGCGATGTTCCGTGGGACGCGGAGCAGGGGAAATATCAAAAAGACACGCTGTACTACACCACATCCGATGAAAAACAGGATGCGGCGGCGGCAGCGTCTGCTATTTTGCCCCAGGAGCAGCTGGAGCGGGAGCTGTGGGATAACCACTGGGTGGTGGAATACGACCCGGACAGCGCCAGCGTTTACGCCGTTTTTTACAGTGAAAAGGCAATGTCCTATTCCTTTAATGGGTTCAACTCCCTGCGTTCCCGGAGCAGCCGTCTGTCCGCCGGGGCCACAGTGGGCTATTACGGCGGTGACAGCACCGAGTCAGAGGAGACGGGTAAGCTTACCCCCAAGGTGCGTATCATCAACAAGGAGCAGCTGGTGCTGGAAGTCACCTGCGATACCCCCCGTGATCTGCTGCACTGCTATGTCACCGTGCGGGATGCACAGGGCCATTCTACCAGGCGCATGGAGCTTACCGGGATAAACGGCGAGTGGACGGCGTCCTATCGCACCTATACCGGCCGCATGGTGCTTGACAGTCTGACAGACGGCATGCGCTTTGCCCAGCAGAAGCGATTTGAAAACCTGACACCCGGCTCTGACCTGTCCATTTATGTAGAGGTGGAGAGCGAGAGCAGCAAGGTGGACTCTGCCCGCCAGACGGTAACGACCAACAGCCTTTTTTCCAGTGTGGAGGGCGGAAACACAGCCGTGGTGACCTATGCCCGCCACCTGCAGAATCTGGACCGGGATTCCGGTTTGCCGGGGGCCATTACCCGGGTCGTGCAGCAGCAGGACATTCAGTTTGTCAATGCCAACGAGGAAGACGGCTGGGACAGCGTCTATCCGGGCCTTACCTTCACGCCCATCCGTAATGGGAATCTTCGTCAGTATGATTCCTCCGCCGTGATAGGCGGCCAGACCTTCCACCCTGTGATTTACGGTCTGCCGGTGGTAACGGCGGGTGACGGCGGCCTGTTTGAAAGCTATCAGGGCACCCTGCGCAACATCCGCCTGTGCGGCGCGCAGATCACGGCAGCCGGAAATGCAGGCGGCCTTGTGGGCAGCCTCAGCGGCGCCACAACGGTGGAGGGCTGTCAGGTCTATCTCAGCCCCTCCCGGGATAAGCTCAGCGGGAAAACCGAGCAGGATGTGTGGCTCAGCGGCGGCGGAGCCGCAGGCGGCCTTGTGGGCAGCACCGGCGGTCGGAGCCTGACGGTTTCCGGCAGCTTTGCCTCCACCGTTCTGCAGGGCGGCTCCAGCGCAGGCGGGCTGGTGGGCCTTGCACGCAGCACGACCAGCATCACCGCTTCTTATGCGGATTCTTATGTATATGCCACCGGCAAGGCAGGCGGCCTTGTGGGCGATTGCTACGGCACGGCCAATATCAGCCTTACCAACTGCTATGCCGCAGGCTTTCTGCAGGGCGGCGAGACGGCGGGCCTGATAGCCGGCAGCATCTCCGGTGTGTGGGATGTGGTGGACACCTGCTACACGGCCTGCGCTCCTCTGACCGGGGAAAGGCTGACCTATTCCACGGCCCGCCCCAACCCCAATGAAGATGATCCGGCGGTCAACCGGGTCTACTACATGGCACAGGCCGATCAGAACCTGCCGGGCACCACTTTTGTGGACTTCGAGGAATGGAGCGGGCAGAACCGCGCCGCCGCCGTGGAGCAATATCTCGGCGATGCCTTTACGGCGGAAACGGGCGGCAGCAATACCGTGGCCTATAACCTGATGGACGGCATGGGTCTGGGCGCGTATTCCTACCCCAGACTGAAGGGCCTTGGCCACTATGGCGACTGGAAGGCCACCTTCGAATCCGGTGCGCTGGCCTATTACGAGGCATATGCCGACGGCAGCTATGGCTTCCGCGGCGCCAATAAGGCCACTTTGAAGGATGACGGCACCGTGCTGGGCGATGGATACGGCATGGTGTATAACACCCAGCCCGAGCAGGATGTAACCCTGCGCTACACCCTCTCCGGCGCCGAGCAGACCGTGACGCTCAGCAAGGATTCGGCCATCTCTATGGGAGACGGCTACTATCTGCTGCCCCTGCCCGGAGAATTGGTGAACACAACCGAGGTTACCGGGTTTTACCGGCAGGTGTGGGTAGATGCTGTCAGCTATTACTTCAACCCTCACTTCACTGCCACCGTGACCATGGGCGAGGAGCAGCCCACCGCACCGGCAGAAATTGGCGTGCGCACCGCCCGGCAGCTGAATAATCTGAGCCTGTATTATGCAGACTACGCGCCCCTGCTTTCCGGGGACGCTACCTTCCAGCAGGAGCGGCCCATCGACTACGGTGCCTACAGCTGGGCGGCCTATGGCCGCGGCGGTCAGGCCGTGACGCAGCAGCAGGCCATCGGTGCATCGGAAAGCAGCGCCTTTACCCATGCGTATGACGGCGGCTGGAATGAAATCGCTGCCGTGCCGCTGACCAGCGCTCCTGACGGCGACTATGCGGGCCTGTTCGGGCTTAACCGGGGCGCGCTGCGCAACATCGTGCTGACCACCGGCGAAAAGGAAATGTCCGTCCGCCTCAGCGGCGAGGTGCGTATGAAGACGGCCTATGCCGGTGCGCTGGCAGGCCGCAACGACGGCACGATTTATAACTGTGCGGCGGCGGGCTATTCCGTCGGCAGCAACGCCTATCAGGGCAGCATTCTGTATCTGGGCGGCCTTGTGGGCTATAATGGGGGCACCATCCGTGCCTCCGGCGTCAGCACGCCCTCCATTACCGGCAGCAGTAACTATGCCCGCCTGCTGACGGGGGGCTTTACTGGCGGCAATGGCGGCACGGTGCTGCAAAGCTACGCCATGGCCAATATCGAAATTCAGCAGATTCGCGGCACCGGCGTGGTGCTGGCGGGCTTCACGGCCGAGAACACCGGCTCCGTCCGCAACAGCTACTGCGCCACGGCGCTGATGTCCCCCGGCGCAGACGGCACATGGGGCTTTGCCCCGGCCACAGGCAGCGTGACGGCCTGCCGCTACCTCAGCGGCGGTACATACCGCTATATGGAACAGGTGCACCTGTATGATTACAAGGACCAGTCCGGTGCCCGGGCCGTCAGCGATGAACAGCTGGCCTCTGCCGTCTCCGGCTTTGGCTCGGCCACGGCCGGGCATACCTACCGCCACCCCAATACCCAGAATTCTGCGGGCCAGCCGTATGCTTATCCTGCCAGCGTCACCGGGCACGGCGGCCAGTATGTTCACTATGGCGACTGGGTTACCCGGGCAGATCTGGGCACCGTCGGCATGGTGTACTGGGAGCTGGAGGAGGGCGGCAGCAACTCCGGCTACCACTTCACCTACATCGGTTTCGAGGGCAGCCAGCGCAAGTCCGGCAGCAGCCTTTGCCTTGCCCATGACGACGGCGGCAAGATTACCAGCTATGGCTACGGCTATTACTGGGCCGAGGGCAATGAAGGGCCGAGTCTGGAAATGTGGAACATGACCCACGCCGGGCAGAATAACGAGGCTGCCGCAGCCCTGCACCAGCAGATGCCGCAGTTCAGCTTTGTCACCTATCAGACCTCCGATACGGGGCTGCACATGGTGTCCGGTACCAAGGCCAACGGCGTGTGGCTGCTGACCCTGAACGGAAACACCTTCAGCTATGCCGTCAGCCCCTTCTTTGCAAACTCCTACGCCGTTCAGTCCATCGGCACCGGCGGCTCCGTGGAGCTGGGTACCGACGACCTGCCCTATCAGGTGCGCTCGGTGGAGCAGCTGCAATACCTCAACTGGAGCTACTATCAGGGCAGCGGCCGGACAGACCGGGATGTAGCCGGAACAGGCCAGTGGGATTCCTCCGTGTGGTCGTATGCATATGACTATCAGTATTATCCCTACCTGCAATATACAGCCAGTAGAGGGAATGCAGAGCAGACCAAGGAGCAGGCCATCGCCGGTGACAGGGTGGGCGGCTCGCGTCCGATCCGAACCTGGCAGCAGACCCACGATCTCAATGGACAGGATCTGACCGCTCCCGAGGACGGGAAGAAGAATTACAGCTTCCATCCCATCGCAGGCTCCGTCTATGACAGTGGCAACAGCAAAAACTACAGTATGGTGCTGTACAACTGGTTCGGCGGCAAGTATGACGGGCAGAGCTATTACATCAAAAATGTGAATATTGACTCCTACTGCTATAATGTGGGCATTTTCGGCACCACGGCAGGCGCGGAGATTCAGAACATCGTCCTCTACAGTGACAACGGTGCCGTTATCCAGCGCAGCACGGACGCAACGCCCTCCGGCGGCGCCCAGACCGTGCGCCAGTATTCCACCTCCTATGCACTGGGCGGCCTTGTGGGCATTGCCTATGACTACAACAGCAACATGGGCAAAGGCAATATCACCAACTGCGCCATTGCCGGCTATCAGGTCATCGACAACAGTAAAAACCGGCAGCATCTGGGTGAGGCCGCCATCGGCGGTCTGGTGGGCGTGTCCAGCGTCAACCTGAATAAGTGCTCCGCCGTGGTGGACCTGAAAATCAACTGCACCCATATAGATACCGATGGCTATATGAACGCCGCGCTGTACGGCAACTATGTGCGCGTGGGCGGTCTGGCTGGCGGCGTGCGCTATGTGGTTACAGACTGCTATACCGGCGGATCTATTTCCGTGGGGGCGGATACCCTGAGGGAGCGCGTGGTAGCGGGAGAGGACAATAATGTCTTTGCAGACCCCAAATCCACCGTGCAGGTCAAGGCCAATGCAAGCGCACCCTATGGGCCGGATACCTATGTCTACATCGGCGGCATCGGCGGCAGCGGCTTTTCCGCCAGCTTCAAGAACTTTATAAACGCAGAGGGAAGCGTGGACGGAAAGCCGGTTTTCAACAACTGCTACACCTATATGGATTTCCCCAATATGGAGGGAACCATCACAGGCATTTCCCTGATGGGCAGCGTGGCAGACCGCAACGGCCGCACCAGTGTTACCATCCAAAACTGCTACTATCTCAATAGCAGCAAGGAGAATATCTCCTTTGCCAAGCTGCCCAAGTATTACAGTAAAACCGGCGGCAGCTCCGGCAGGAATTCCCTCAGTGCGCTGCTGAGCAGCAAGTCGGCGCAGGAGGCCATGCTGGCAGGGTATCTGAATTACCTGAAGGACTTCAGCTGGAGCGGCTGGGCATGGAATAACGATGTCAACGGCCTTACGGGCCTGACCTATGAGCAGATGTCCCGCAAAACCGGTGCCAGCATCACACCCCAGAACACCACCGGCCGGGCCAATACATACGACAGCTTCTCCCAGGCGCTGGGCAGCAGCTTCCAGTGGGTCACGACCGAGGAAAACGGCGCGCTGGTTCACGGCAAGTACAGCTTCCCCGGCAACAGCACGGCGCTGCTGGGACAGGATTATCCCTTCCCGGCGGTGCTGACTCAGCGGAATGTGGTCGGAACGGCTTACCTGCACTATGGCCGGTGGCCGCAGGCCGGGCTGTACTGGTCGCAGGGTATGGCAGATCTGGACCTGATCAGCGATTACGATGATGCCCTGGGAGAATCCGCCATTACGCTGGACCTGCGGTTTGTAGGCACCGCCCCGGGCACGCAGGAGCCGCAGCTGCAGTTCTCCAGAGAAGGCGTGGTGCAGGCTCAGATGACAAGGGTTTCAGACGGCACCTATCAGGTGCGCCTTGTGGGCCAGAATGTGGGCGCCACAGAAATTACCGCCACACTGGGCAGCTACACGGCCCGCCTTGCGGTAAATGTCACCGCTGTGCTTACGATTTCGGCCGACCGGCAGAGTGTGGACGAGTATGTGGGTGAAAGCGACACCCTGACGCTGACTGCCCGCAACAGCAAAGCTCAGGCGCTGTCCGGCATAAGCTGGGACGCCATGGGCGAAAGCGGCGGCCAGGTCGCTACACTCACTGTCAGCGGCAATCATGTCACCGTAACAGGCCGAAGCGAGGGCGAGGAGACGCTGCTGATTAAAGGCTCCTATACGCTGGGCGGCAGAACCTATACCGGTGAGCTGCGCCTGCCGGCCACCATCCGGATGCAGGGCATTCTGGGCATTGCCGGAACGGAGCGGCAGGGTACTGCCGAAACGGCATCCGCCGTTTATACCCAGGGAACCATGAACCGGGAGGGGACCCGGTGGGATCTGGCTACAGACCCCGGACGGGTGACCTTCCAGACCGGGGCGCCCTCCTGCAAGGGTGCGGCTCTGTTCCTGTACAGTCAGGGGCAGGCAGCCGATCTGAAGGATATGACGGTGACGGAAATCCAGGTTATCAGCAGCACCGGCGTAACCTACAGCCTGCCTGGCGGCACCGGCAGCGACAGATACCGGGTTGTCATTTCCGACGCAGTGACGGAAAACGGCTATACCTGCCGGGCGATAACCCTGCGGGGAAGCGAGCAGGAGCAGGTGACGCTGCGCATCACGCTGGAGAACAGCAGCCACAATCCCTTTGTGCTGACCACGCCCTATGTGCTGACCGAGGCGGATACACAGGTTACAGCATCCTTCGCACTGGATACATTCGGAAGGAATGTAATCAAAAAGCCGGTGCCCTTTGGGCAGACGGCGCAGAGCAATCTGCCCACGGCAGAGGAGCTGGCCGGAGCCAGCGGAACCATCATCGGCTGGACGCCGGATGTGACAACAAAACTCTATCAGGATACGGTATTTATGCCTGTTTTTAAGACCACTGAGGACAAAACCGATACCGGTCAGGAATGAAACGGGGAATAAAGGGGCCGGAGGGGAGGACATGAAGATGAAAAAACTGAAACAGCAGCAGGGCGCCACCATTTTCATGGCCCTCCTCCTGCTGCTGGCGGCTACGGTGGTCAGCGTCGTAATCCTGACCGCCGCCACCACCGCTGCCCACCATCTGGAAAATGACCGGGCCAGCCAGCAGGCCTATCTGACCGTCAGCTCCGCTGCGGAGCTGCTGCGGGATGATATTGAGAATTCCTCCTATACGGTGGAAGTGAGCCGGACGCTGGATGGCGACGGCACGGTAACAGGCAGCACCACAACGGTCATCGGACCCAACGGAGTGATGAAGCAATGGCTGGAACGGGGCATGAAGCGGGTAGGAGAGGAGAATTTCGCCTCCTACAGCGACACAATCACCCTCTCTGCCGGAGCCACTACGGGTATGGACGCGGTCAGGGCGGAATTTACCATGGATGAAAATTATAATATTGCTGTGCGCCTGTCTCTGGCAGACGGCGGGGATGCCGACTGCCGCATGACGCTGACGCTGCGGGGCAGCAGCACGCAGGAGACAAAGACCCTGACAGGCGGCACCGACGGAAGCATTTTGCAGGTAACCACCACGCAGGTGCGCTGGGAACTGCCGCAGATTGAAAAGGGGGCGTCCTGATGAAAAAGCTGAAAAGCACGCGGGGTGAGACGCTGGTAGAGACGCTGGTTTCACTGCTGATTATTGTGCTGACCTTTGCCTTTTTAACCACCTCCGCCATTACGGCGGCTAAAATCAACGCCAAGGTGCGTCAGCGGGATGTATCCTTCCGCTATTCGGACGCTGCACAGCAGGGAGAGGCCACAATAACGCTGCGGGGCAGCGGAAACGATGGGCTTTCCGGAACGGCGAAGGTACAGATGTATCAGGAAAACGACTATCTGTATTACACCGCCGGGGAGGATACACCATGAAGAAGCTGAAAAACAGCCGGGGCTTCACCATGACGGAGCTGCTGTGTGCCGTGGTGGTGGTGCTTTTGCTGAGTGCGCTGCTGGTGGTGGGAATCCGGTTTTCCAGCAGCACCTACACCAATTCTACCCGCATGTCTGAGGCACAGCTGCTGTGCTCTACGCTGACGGCCAATATCAGCGACAAGCTGCGCTACTGCGGCAGCGTGGAAGAGAGTGAGGAGGGCGGCGTCAGCAAGATCTTCATCCAGAATGTGGGCAGCGTAGCGGAAAAAGGCGATACCTTTCAGGTGGATGAGGACGGACATGTAACGCTGGGCGGAAAAAAGCTGCTGAGCGCCTCGGCCTATCCCCGGGGCTTGAAGGCGAAGGAGGTCACACTGACCTACAACAGGAATACAGACATTTTTGGTGTAACGATACAGATTACCGACGGCAGCCGTGTGCTGGCGGAGACGGAATTTGAAGTGAAGCGGCTGAATGGGTAAGGAAGGCTTATGAAAAAATATGGGTCTTACCTGCTGATTTTATTGGCCGGCTCGATCTGGGGCACCATTGGCCTGTTCAACCGGACGCTGAACGCGGCGGGCTTTGCGCCCCGGGACATTGTGATGCTGCGCAATCTGGGCAGTCTGGTGCTTCTCACCGTGATTTTCCTCCTTGCCGACCGCAGTGTGTTTCGCATCCGCCTGCGGCACCTGCCCTATTTCTTCGGAACGGGGATTATCAGCGTGCTGCTGTTTACCCTGCTGTATTTCTCTTGCCAGCAGCGGTGCTCGCTGGCGATGGCGGCGATCCTGCTGTACACGGCCCCGATTTTTGTGGTGCTGCTGAGCGCGCTTTTGTGGCGGGAGCCAATCACAAAGCGAAAGCTGCTGGCGCTGGGTGTAGCTTTTCTGGGATGCTCCTTTGCCAGCGGCGTGTGGAGCGGCGGGCTGGCCATAACGCCGGTAAGCCTGCTGATGGGGCTGGGCAGCGGCCTGTTTTACGCGGCCTACACCATTTTCAGCCGCTACGCGCTGGCCTATTACAAGCCGATGACGGTGGTGTATTACACCTTCGTATTTGCCGGGCTGGGCTCGGTGTTTCTGTCCGATCCGGTGCAGGCGGTGTCCGCTATCTCCGCAGATGGGAGGCTGCTCGCGGTGACGGTGGGGCTGGTGGCGTTTTCCAGCGTGCTGCCCTATTTCCTGTACACACGGGGTCTGGTCGATGTGGAAGGCGGCAAGGCTTCTATTCTGGCCAGCATTGAGCCGGTGGTGGCGTCTGTGGCAGGCGTGATTGCGTTCGGCGAGCCGCTGAGCCTGTGGGTGGTGCTGGGGCTTGTATGCATCCTGACGGCAATTTATTTGCTGAAATAAACGGAAACGAGCCTTTATAGACATAAAAAGAGAAAATGCAACTCCGTCTGGCAGATAGAATCCTGTCTGCCAGACGGAGTTTTTTACTACGGAACGCATATTGCACCCTCAGGCCGCTATATATAGAAGAACAGAACACAAAAAGGGGGATTTTTATGGAAGGGAAGCCTGCGCTGCGCCAGAACCGATTCCTGGCGGTGATGCTGGCGGCCATGGTGGCAGGGTGCGTGGTGGGCGGGCTGCTGCCCGGAGTGGCACAGGCCATTCGGCCGCTGGGAACGGTATTCATCAACATGATGTTCTGCGTGGTGGTGCCGCTTGTGTTTTTCTCCATCTCCGCGTCGGTAGCGGGGATGAACAGCCGCCGCAGGGCGGGACGGATTATGGGGGTCACACTGACGGTGTTTGTGGTGACGGGAGCCATTGCTGCGGCGTTGATGTTTGTGCTGATGAAGCTTTTCCCGCCGGTAACAGCGCCATGGAGCAGCCTGACCACCGGGGAGGTGGGAGAGTATGCCTCGCTGGGGGATTTGCTGGTGAACTTTTTCACCGCCAGCGACTTTGTGGGCCTATTGAGCCGGCAGGCGATGCTGCCGCTGATCGTATTTTCCATTCTGTTTGGATTTTCCGTGAATCTGTCCGGCGGGCCGGATGGACGGATGGCCCAGCTGCTGCGGGAAGGCAGCGCGGTGATGCTGCGCTTTGTGCAGCTGGTGACCTGCTACGCGCCGGTGGCATTTTTTGCCATTTTCTCCGGCTTGGTGGCGGATTACGGGGGAGTCATCACGGCAGGATACGGCAGGGCCATGGCGGTATATTATCCGCTGTGCCTGCTGTATCTGGTGACGGTCTTTCCGCTGCTGGCGCGGTTTGGCGGCGGGCGGCAGGGACCGGGCATCATGCTGCGGCATATCCTGCGCCCGGCGCTGGTGTCGCTGGGTACCTGCTCATCGGTGGCCACCATTCCCACCAACATGGAGGCGGCCGAGGCAACGGGAATACGAAAGGATGTGGCCGAACTGGTGATTCCCATGGGGGCCACCATGCACATGGATGGCTCGTGCTTTTCCTGCGTGCTGAAAATTGCCTTTGTGCTGGGCGTGTTCGGGCGGAGCATGGAGTGGCGGCAGCTGCCGCTGATTGTTCTGGTGGCGGTTTTATCCTCGGTGGGCATGTCCGGCGTGCCGGGCGGGGGCTATATTGGAGAATACATCATCTGCTCCCTGTTTTTCCCGGGGCAGATGGAGCTGGCCTTTCCCATTCTGGTGGCCATCGGCAATCTGGTGGACCCGCCTGCCACTATGATAAACGCCACCGGGGACTATGCGGCGTGCTTCGTGGTGTCCCGCTACACAGACGGCCCTGGGTGGCTGGCAAAGGTGACACCGGTGAGATAGGGGCGCCGGGGGCTGGGGGTGCATACGCTGTAAGGGGGAAAGCCTCAAAGAAAAAACGGGAGTGTGCATTATGGCAAGATTTACAAACTTTGCAACCCTTTCCTACAGCGGCGGCAGCACCAATTCCAACACCGTGACCGGCGAACTGGTGGAGGCGCTTACTGCCGCCAAGACGGCGGTAAGCAGCGGATATGGCCGGGGCGGCAGCGTGACCTATGTGCTGACGCTGGTCAACAGCGGCGGAACGCTGACTGGTCTGACGGTAACAGACAATCTGGGCGGGTATACCTTTGCGGGGGATACCCTGTACCCGCTGAGCTACCGCGCGGGCACGCTGCGCTATTATGTGGGCGGCGTTCTGCAGCCCACGCCCACGGTGACGGCCGGACCGCCTATGACGGTGACAGGCCTGAGCATTCCGGCGGGCAGCAATGCGGCGCTGGTATATGAGGCAGCGGTGAATGACTACGCTCCGCTGGGAGCGGAGGCCGGCATTACCAACACGGCCACCGTCACAGGGGATGCGCTGGCCAACCCTGTAACGGCACAGGCGGAGGTCTTTATGGAGCTGGGGGTGGATCTGCGCATCAGCAAGGCGCTGTGCCCGGCGACAGTGACGGAAAACGGCAGGCTGACGTACACCTTTGTCATTGAAAACGCAGGCAGCCGGGATTTTTATGTTTTCAAGCTGTCACTCAGGGTATTCACTGGCATCAGTTGAGGGAAACAGGATAGAAGTGACAGCAGCTTTGGATGCTAACCCGGATTCCACTGCAATCGCTATTTTGACTCCGTATCAAAAAACGGTTGATAGTATTATGTCACCGGTCATAGGACAAAGCGC
>ERZ772867.1426-NODE-1426-length-27608-cov-5.826879_pt1 | contig 27608 bp, 24 predicted proteins | sample MGYA00511341_ERZ772867 | MGnify/ENA primary metagenome ERZ772867 (study PRJEB29015, sample SAMEA2737707) | human gut metagenome | biome: human gut; feature: human-associated habitat; material: faeces | place: China | collected 2012 ... | reverse complement strand
TGCGGCGAGCCGCAGCCCCTTCAAACGAGAGCCCAACGCAGTGGGTCTCGTTTGAGAGCTTGTCAAAAATACTTTTTTGACAAGCTCAATCGGCAGAATCTATGATTCTGCCGATTTTATCTGTATTTCTAATATATCTGCCGTAAAAAATGTGGTATTCTCTTCGTAGAAAATACCGATCAGGAGGTCTTTTATATGATTACCGTAAACGCTCTCGGCGAAGCCTGCCCGATGCCGGTCGTAAAGGCGAAGAAGGCGATCGACGCGCTCACTGCGCCGGAGACCGTGCAGGTGTTCGTCGATAACGACGCCGCCGTGCAGAATCTCATCCGTCTCGCCGGACAGTACGGCTTCGCCGTTCGCGCCGAAAAGCAGGGCGAAGCGCAGTTTTCTGTCACGATCGACGCCGCCGGCGCCAAAAAGGACGTGACCGACGAAGCCGTCGTATGCGCTCCTCTCAAGCAGGGGGAGAAAAACATCGTAGTCGCCATTTCCAAAGACCACATGGGCGAGGGCGAGGAAGCGCTCGGCAAGACGCTGCTCAAGGCCTTCATTTTCGCGCTGACGCAGCAGGACGCGCTGCCGAAAACGATCCTCTTCTATAATAGCGGCGCTTTCGTCACCAGCACGGAGGGCCCGTCCATCGAAGATCTCAAAACGCTCGAAGCGCAGGGCGTGGACATTCTCACCTGCGGCACATGCCTTGACTACTACCATCGCAAGGAGAAGCTCCTTGTCGGCGGCATCACGAATATGTACTCCATCGTGGAAACGCTCGAAAAGGCCGACGTCGTTGTCAAGCCCTGAATCATAAACGCCGTATACAACAGCAGCGCCGCGGAACGCAATGTTCCGCGGCGCTGATTTTTATTCTCTTATCTCCCGTTTGTCATGCCCTGCAGCTGCTGGCGGAGGATGGCGGGAGTAAAGAACAGTCCCGCGCCGTGGTCGGCGCGGAGGCCGAGCCATGCGCCGCTGCACGCCTGATTCTTTGCCGCAAACGCGATCGGGAGCGCCGCGCAGCCGGTAAGCACCATATCCTCCATCTCCCGCTCGAGCGCGTCGCGCCCGGCGGAGGAAGCAAACGTCAGTTCTTCATACAGCGCGTCAAACTCGCCGTTTGCGTAGCCGGAAATGTTCCATCCCGGCGACGCCGCGCCGTTCCAGAACGCGCCGTTCCCATCGTTCCAGTAAAAGGACGCAAGGGAGAGATATGCGTCATAGTAGCTCTGCGAGGCGGTCAGGAAGAGATCAAAGTCTCCAGCCTCCGCCGCGGCGAGCGCCCTGTCCGGCGACAGGACGGTGATCTCCAGCGCGATACCCGCCGGGGCGCACATATCTTTCAGGAGATTGGCCGCGCGCACCCACGCGGTTGAGGAATCGCTGCACAGAATGCGGAAGGAAAGGTTCTCCCCTTCCGGCGATTCGCGCACGCCGTCGCCGTCCGCGTCCGTGTATCCGGCGCTTTCAAGAAGCGCCGCGGCACTCTCCGCGCTGCATACCGCGGCAGCGGAGCCTTCCGTCCCGTAAGGAATGGAAAATCCGTAAGCAGGCATCGCACCGCCGAAGCCGGTGAGCGCAAGCGTCTCCCGGTCGGCGCAGAGCGTGATAGCCTCGCGGACGGTCTTATCGAGAAGCAGGGCGTTTCCCCCGGAAGTATCGTCCGTGCGCTGGTTGAACTCCACGAGCAGCAGCTCGCCGGACGTGCCGTACGCCGTGCTCCGCCCCTCGGCCAGCTCCTCCGCGGCGGCCCGGGAGAGATTCCATGCCGCGTCGATCGCATTGTTCTCCAGCGCCGCGGCCAGATCATCACATCCGAAATGCAGCTCCACGATCTCGGCGCGGGCGGTGCCGTTCCAGTAATCCTCGCTGCGACGCAGCGTCAGGACGCCGTTTTCGTATTTGTCCCAGATGTACAGCCCCGAGCCGGTCATCGTCTCCGGCGTCAGGACAAGAGCGGCAAGGCTCTTCTTCGCCTGCGATGCGTCCTTCGGAATGCCGGAGGTCGTATACTCCATGCCGGGCAGCGTGTTCCAAACGCTCTTCGGCACGATCGGCACGCGGGAAAGGCATTCCTCCACCGCCGCAACGTCGCCCCATGCGAGGAACGAGAGATGCGTGTCGTCCGTGACCGAAATGCCGGTCGTGTCGATCAGCTCGCAGCCCGGATAGCCATAGAGCAGCGAAAAGTCCTTCATGGACTGGAGCGAGAACTCCACATCCCGCGCCGTGAGCGCCGTTCCGTCGTGGAAATATACGTCGTTCCGCAGCGTCAGCGTCCAGAGCCGGGCCCCGTCCGCGGCGGCGGGCTGCACCGTGTATTCCTGACAGACGCTGTTGATGTACCGCCCGGTCTCGATATCGGCATAAAAGAGCGTATCGTACAAAAGCGAGATCGCCGCGGCTGCGGCATCCGTTTCGGCGGTGTACGGATCGAGCGACGACGGCGTTTCGGAAAAGCCGAGGCGGAACACCGTCTGACCGCTCTCCGTTTTCTCCGGTTCGGGACGGTAGCCGCACGCGCCGATCGACGCCGTGAGCGCGAGAACAAGAAGCAGTATCCAGAGTTTGGATCGGAAAAATTTCATATAGTCATCCTTAAAAAAGCCGGCCGGCGTTTACTCATATGACGCGCACGACCGGCTTTTCGTTCAGCGCGGGGATTATTCGATGCCGGTGAGATCGTAATTATCCAGCCAGCTCTTCGCCGTTTCGCACACGGTGCGCAGGCAGTTTTCATCAAACGGGCTTTCGAGCCCGGCGTTTTTGAGAAGCGTTGTGAAGACTTCGCTGCCGCCCTGACGGGTGTACGCCATGTAGCGCTCCCAGGCTTCCTTGCGGTCTTTCTGCAGCAGCGCCCAGATCTCCAGCGCGACGGTCTGCGCGAGGCAGTAGTCGATATAGTAGAACGGGCTCTGGTAGATATGGAGCTGGCGCTGCCAGCCCTCGCCCTCGCTGTAGACGGGGATGTCGCCGTCGAGCTTCATCCACGGCATATATACGCCGAGCAGCTCCTTCCAGACGCCGTGGCGCTCCGCCGGGGTCATATCCGGTTTTTCGTAAACGACGTGCTGGAAGTGATCGACCATCGTGCCGTAGGGAATGAACGTGAGCGCTTTGGCGAGATGGCTGTAAAGATACTTGCGGGTATCCTTGCCGAAGAAGCCCTCCGCCCACGGCCACGCCATGAACTCCATGGACATGGAATGGACTTCGCACGCTTCCATGCTCGGATCGTCCATCGGGACGCGCCACGCATTGAGATATGCCTCGAATGCGTGGCCGGCCTCGTGTGTCACGACCTCAACATCGTGCTGCGTGCCGTTGAAATTGGCAAAGATGAACGGGACGTCGTAATCGGGAATCGTGCAGCAATAGCCGCCGGCGGCCTTGCCCTCGGTGGAGAGTATATCGAGCAGCTCGCGTTCTCTCATCATGCGGAAGAACGCGCTCGTCTCCGGAGAAAGCTCATCATAGAATTTCTGGCCGTGGGCGAGAATGTGCTCGGCGTCGCCGCAGGGACGCGGGTTGCCGCTGCGGAAGGAAAGTGCCGCGTCCGCAAAGCTCAGCGGATACGTTTTGCCGAGACGCTTGGCCTGTTCCTGATAGATGCTCTCGGCGACCGGCACAAGATACTTGCGCACGGCGGCGCGGAACTTCTCCACATCGGCCTTGCCGTAGCAGTTGCGGCCCATGCGGTAGTAGCCGAGCTCCGTATAGCCCTTGTAGCCGAGCTTTTTGCCCATCGTGTCACGCAGGTGGACAAGCTCATCGTAAATGCGGTCAAGCTCACTCTGGTGCTCCTTATACCATCCGCCCTCGGCCTTCCACGCGGCGAGGCGCTGCGCGTCGTCCGCGCCGGTCTTGAACGGCGAGAGCTGCGAGAGCGTGTATACGCCGCCCTCAAACGGGATCTGCGCCGAGGCGATGAGCTTATCGTATTCGGTCGTAAGATCGTTTTCCTTCTGCAGCTCCGGGATGATCTCCGGCGAGAACGTTTTGAGAGCGATCTCGGCGTTGAGGAACATCAGCGTGCCGTATTCCTTTTCAAAGTCCGCGCGGTACGGCGAGGCGAGCATCGCCTTCGTCCACTCCTGCGAATACTCCTCCAGTTCCGGGGAAAGCTGGTTCCAGAAGCCGTTCTCCTCGTCATAAAACTTGTCGCGCGTGTCGATCGTGTGGCGCACCTGCGCGAGCGTTGCAAGCGTCTGGATGTGTTTGGAGAGCGTTTCCTTTTCAAGGAACACGGCCTTCGCCGCATCATAGCTCCCCGCGGCGCGCAGCTTTTCCGTCAGAGTGCGCATGGAGGTTTTCAGCGCCTCGCCGTCGGGACGCTCGTAGGGCATTTCGCGAAATTTCAAGGCTTCCATAAAAAAGCTCCTTATCTGTAAAATGATCCGGAAAGCATTTTAGCCTACTTTCCAGATAATTTCAACCTTATTGCGTTTTTCCGCCGGTCACGACGGCGACGGAGAAGCTCTTCCCGGCAGCCGTCACAGGACATACCGCCATGCCGACGCCGTAGAGCTTCGTGAGCGTTTCGCTTGTGAGCGCTTCCTCCGGCCGTCCCGCGGCGAGTACGCTGCCGCCCTGGAGGGCGAGGACCTGCGTAGCATACCGGAACGCCTGATTGGGGTCGTGCGTGGAGAAGATCACCGTAAACCCCTCCCCGGCCAGAGCGCTCACGCGCTCCATTACGAGCGCGCTGTTGCCGCAGTCAAGATTGGCTGTCGGCTCGTCCATAACGAGGACACGGGCGTTCTGCACCATGGCGCGCGCCAGCAGCGCGAGCTGCCGCTCGCCGCCGCTCACGCGGCCGGATTCCCGGTGCGCCAGATGCGCGATGCCGAGACTTTCCATGGCTTTGAGCGCCGCGGTCTTATGCTCCGGACGAGGCGCGTCGAAAACGCCGATCTGGTTGGTGAGTCCCATCATAACGACTTCGAGCAGCGTATAGTTAAAGGACGGGACGCACGACTGCGGGATATAGGCGATCTCGCGCGCCGCGGCACGGCGGTCAAGCGTGCGCATGTCCTTGCCGTTTACAAGGATACCGCCCTCCGACGGTGCAAGAAAGCCGAGCACGCAGCGGAAAAGCGTGCTCTTGCCGACGCCGTTCGGCCCGAGTACGGCGGCAATGTCGCCGTCGGCGGCGGTGAAGGTGATATCATGCAGCACGTCCGTGCTGCCGTAGGAAAAGCCGAGACGGCGGATCTCAATGCTCACGGTCCGCACCTCCCCGCAAAATGAGCCAGACGAATACCGGCGCGCCGACGACCGATGTCAAAATGCCGAGCGGGATCTCTCCCGACGTGGCGAGACGGGCGATATTGTCCACGACCATAAGAAACGCCCCGCCGAGCAGCATGGACGCCGGGATGAGGCGCTTATAATCATGCCCGAAAAGCATCCGCGCAAAGTGCGGGATGACAAGGCCGACCCACCCGATCATTCCGCTCACGGAAACGCAGGCGGACGTGATGAGCGTAGCGCACACAACGATCACTAGACGGAGCCGCGTCGTATGCACGCCGAGACTGCGCGCTTCCTCCTCGCCGAGCGTGAGCAGGTTGATGCGCCAGCGCAGCAAAAAGAGCGGCACCATGCCGATGAGCGCCGGGATGAGAGCAAACTGCAGATCGCGCGTTTTGGCCGAAGAGAGCGAGCCCATCAGCCAGTATGTGATGGCGGGGAGCTGCTGTTCGGTGTCCGCGACGAGCTTTATAAACGATGTGCCCGCCGAGAACAGCGAGCCGACAACGATGCCGGCGAGCACCATGGCGAGCGTGCCGTTCATGCGGCTTGCCCGGCTGATGCACCACGCGAGCGCCACCGCGCCCACGCCACAGACGAACGCGCTCACCGTCACGCCGAAATAGTTGAACGACAAAAGAATGCCGAGCGCCGCGCCGAAGCCCGCGCCGTTGGATGCGCCGAGAATGTCCGGCGATACCATTGGGTTGCGGAACATGCCCTGATATGCCGTACCCGCAACGGAAAGCCCCGCGCCGACCAGCGCCGAGAGCGCCACGCGCGGCAGACGGATGTTCAGAACGACCGCCTTTTCCTGGCCGGAATACAGTTCCCCCGGCACTTCCGCGCCGAAGAGCTTGCACACCCACTCGCGCAGCGCGTCCCACAAAATGCGGAAAAGCGTTCCCGGCGCAACGGCAAACCGCCCCAGCAGGAACGAAGCGAAAAACAGCAGCAGAAACGCCGCTGCAAGCACCCGGAACCGCCGGGCATAGACCGATGTTTTATCCGCCGTAACAGCGTCCCTCCCTTTCATGTATTTTCACCAGAGAATAGTACCACGCCGCACACGTCTCTGTCAACGAAATAAAAATGCCCCGGTACGGTTTTGTTCGTACCGGGGCAGAAAAGCCTTTTCAGGGATAGTATTTGCGGAATACCGCCTGCGCCGCGGCGTCGGCGGCGTCAAGCGCCTCGTGATACTGCCGGATCAGCGCACGCGCCTCGTCCGTCAGGTGTGAGCCGTGCGCGCCCTCGCGGTCGATGAGGCGGACGTCAAATTCCTTTTCGATGGAATTGATGATCTTCCATGCCTTGGAATACGCCATGCCCATGGAGGCGGTGGCGCGGTTGATGGAGCCAAGCTCCTCCACGCCTTCGAGAAGCTGAACGATGCCCCGGCCGAAGCCGAGATCGTTCGGATCGTCGCTGTTGCGGAATTTGATGATCGTTCTGCAGCGCATGGTGTATCCCCCTTTTTATTATCAGCCCTTAACGGTCTCGCGGACAACTTCGGCGATGTGCGAAGCGCACAGGCCCATCTCTTCGAGCAGCGCCGCCGCCGGGCCGGAATGGCCGAACTCGTCGTTCACGCCGACGCGGCGCACCGGCACGGGATGCTTCTCGCTTACGAGAGAGCACACGGCCTCGCCGAGACCGCCGATGATGCTGTGCTCCTCACAGGTGACGATCTTCCCGCACTCGCGCGCGGCGGCAAGGATGGTCTCCTCGTCGAGCGGCTTGATGGAGCAGACGTTGATGACGCGCACATTGATGCCCTCCGCGGCGAGCGTTTCCGCCGCCTTGAGCGCCTCGGCGACCATGAGTCCGGTCGCGGCAACGGCGACATCCGTGCCGGGGCGGAGCACCTCCGCCTTGCCGATCTCGAAGGAATAGTTCTCCTCCTCGTGGATCACGGGCACCGCGGCGCGGCCGAAGCGGATGTACACCGGACCCTTGTGCTCATAGGCCGCTTTGACGGCGGCGCGCGCTTCCACATCGTCCGCCGGGGAGAGCACGACCATGCCGGGGATCGTGCGCATGAGCGCGAAGTCTTCGCAGCACTGGTGGGAAGCGCCGTCCTCACCGACGGAGATGCCGCCGTGGGTGGCGCAGATCTTGACGTTCAGATGCGGGTAACCGACGGTGTTGCGCACCTGCTCATAGGCACGGCCCGCCGCAAACATTGCGAACGACGAGCAGAACGGCACAAAGCCCATCGTGGAAAGGCCCGCGCTCACGCCGATGAGGTCCGCCTCGGCAATGCCGCAGTTGATGTGGCGGTCGGGATAGGCCTTCTTGAAGATCGTCGTTTTGGTGGCGCCGGCAAGGTCGGCGTCCAGAACAAGGATATCGTCATGCTCGGCGGCAAGCGCCGTTACCGCGTTGCCGTAGCTGTCGCGGGTAGCAATTTTTACAACGTCCGCCATCATTCTGCCTCCTCTTCGCGCAGCGCCGCGGTGAGCTCTTCCATCGCGGTGTGGTACTGTTCCTCGTTGGGGGCTTTGCCGTGCCAGCCCACCTGATTTTCCATAAAGGATACGCCCTTGCCCTTAACGGTCTTGAGAACGATCGCGGAGGGGCGTCCCTTTTCCTGCTCGGCACGCTTCACGGCCGCGTCGATCGCGTCAAAGTCGTGACCGTCCACGGTCTGCACAAAGAGTCCGAACGCGGCGAACTTCTCGTCGATCGGATAGGGGCTCATAACGTCGCTCACGGCGCCGTCGATCTGAAGATTGTTGTTGTCAACGAACACGAGCAGGTTATCCAGCTTATAGTGCGAGGCGAACATCATCGCTTCCCAGACCTGGCCTTCCTCGATCTCGCCGTCGCCGAGGAGCGTATATACGCGCACGCCGTTTCCAAGACGCTTCGCGCCGAGCGCCATGCCCGCCGCCGTGGATACGCCCTGGCCGAGAGAGCCGGTGGACATGTCCACGCCGGGCGTGAGATTCATATTGGGATGGCCCTGCAGACGGCTGCCGATATGACGGAGCGTCTTGAGCTCGTCCACGGGGAAAAAGCCACGGTTGGCGAGCACCGAGTAGAGCGCCGGAGCCGCATGACCCTTGGAGAGCACAAAGCGGTCGCGCTTTTCCCAGCGCGGATTTTGCGGATCGATATTCATGTGCTTGAAATAGAGATAGGTGAGCACATCGGCGGCGGAAAGGCTTCCGCCCGGATGCCCGGATTTTGCCGCGTAAACGCCCTCGATGATGCCGAGGCGCACTTTGCAGGCGGCGATCTTCAGCTGCTTCTTTTCGTCCTGCGTCAAAGTATTCGTACCTCCCCGGCGGGATATCCCGCCAAAGTATTTTAACACTCTGATTATAGATTCCTCCGGCGATTCCGTCAAGGAAAAGAAACCGTCTCCGAAGAAAAGGCTCTTCGGAGACGATGATGACTTTTTATAATATGTAGTTACTCCAGCGCGGCAGCCAGCGAGCCGAGCCGCTGTTCGATGAACGCCGGAACGTCGTCCATCGAGATCTCCAGCGCGACGGCAAGCTCGCCGAAGAGAAGCTCCTCCGCGCGGCGGAGGTATTTTTCATCCGTGCTGCCGATGCGCTTCTGACGCTTTTCGGCTTCTATCTTCTTCGCGCGGATGGATTTTGCCAGACGGATAAGATCGATGCTGTCGAACGAGGTGATCTGCTTCTGGTAATAATTGCGCAGCGCGCTGAGATTCTTCTCCGTGCAGATCTCCGCCGGAACGGTCGGCATCGCATCGATGACGGCTTCGGCCTCGCTGCGGTTCATCACCGGGCGGATGGGGACCTTGCCGCTGTCCGCCGGGGTCTGGATGGTGCCGGTCTGGTACATCGGCCGCAGAAGATAATACGGTTTTCCCGGCTGAGAGGCTGAGAATTTCACCGATGTGATCTCCTCCACCACGCAAACGCCCGTTCCGCCGTACATTACCTTCTCTCCGATGGAAAACATTTCGCACCTCCAAAATGCAATCGCCAAACATTCCGCACCCAAAAACCGGCCGGAATGTTCTCCATTATTGAATATTCTAAAGAGATTATACCATATTTTAAACGACTGGCGCAAGCGGAAAATTCACAGAATTGTTGCAATTTAGCGCAAGCGTTCGATATATGTGCAGTTTATTACCGAAAAGGTTAAATTGTTTCCTCTATCTTGTATGATTTTTTATTGACTATAAACGCACTCTGTGCTATATTGTCATCAAAAGCGGGATAGCGTAACGCAGTGTACCATTAATCAACATAATTCGTTTTTCCGTTTGGAATCGTAAGCAAAAAAATTTAAGAATAAGAGGTCGAACACAATGAAAAAAGTAATCTCCGTTCTCCTTCTGGCGTGCATGCTGCTCACGCTGACTGCCTGCGGCAGCCAGCCCGCTGCCCCCGCCACCGATCCCACCGCGGAAGCTACCGAAGCTCCTGCCGCTGAGACCGCCGAAGCCGAGTACAAGCTTGGCATGGGCGTGAGCGTCAGCCTTGACAGCTCCGACACCGATAAAGCTCAGGTCGACGCCACCGTCGCCACGGTCGTCACCGACAGCGAAGGCAAGATCGTCCTCTGCCGCATCGACTGCGCGCAGAACAAGATGGACGTCACCGGCGGCCAGGTCGATTCCGCCGCGACCTACACCACCAAGCGCGATCTGAAGTATGACTACAACATGGTCAAGTACTCCGACGCCACGCTCGAGTGGTTCGAGCAGGTCGAGAACCTTGAGAAGTGGGTCGTCGGCAAGACTGCTGACGAGGTCAAGAACATCGAGACCCGCGTCAACGAAGAGGGCTACAACGTCGCCGTTGACGAAGAGCTGTTCGCTTCCTGCTCCATCAGCCTCGAGGCCTTCCAGGAGGCCATTGTGAAGGCCTGCAACGACGAGAAGGGCTCCACCTTCACCGCCGCCCCCGGCTCCTTCACGCTGGGCGTGTCTGCCATCTCCAACTCCACCGAGTCCGTGTCCGCTGCTGATTCCGAAGACGGCAACGCCATGGTCAAGATGTACACCGAGTTCGGCGCCGCCGCTGTCGGCTCCGACGGCAAGATTCTCGCCGCGCTGACCGACGCCATCCAGCCCAAGATCACCGTGAGCGCCGAGGGCGAGATCGTCAGCAAGGACTACACCGCTACCAAGCGTGAGCTCGGTGACGACTACAACATGGTCAAGTACGGCAACGCCATTGCCGAGTGGGACGCGCAGGCCAAGGCTTTTGCTGACTACACCGTCGGCAAGACCGCGGACGAAGTGATGGGTCTCGACACCACCACCAACGCCGAGGGCTATCAGGTCTCCACCGATGAGACGCTGCTCGCCTCCTGCACGATGGCTATCGACGGCATGCAGGCCGCCATTGCCACGGCGGTGAACAACGCCCGGTAATTTCCGCGAAGCAAATGAACCGGAAAAAGAATACCCGCGCGGTCGCCGCGCTTCTCTGCGGCGCTCTGCTCGCTCTTGTTCTTCTCTCCGGCTGTTCAGCTTCCGCCGAACCTGTCAAGGCGCAGGGGAAAAGCTATTTCACCTACTTTGACACGGTGACCTATATTTACAGCTATGCAGGCGATTCGGCAGAACGGTTTTCGGACTGTTCTGCCGAAATTGCTGATATGCTTGGGGAATATCACCAGCTTTTTGATATCTACCACGAGTATTCCGGCATAAACAACCTCTGTACGGTAAACAAAATGGCCGGCGGAGAAGCTGTAACGGTGGATGCGCGGCTGATGGAGTTTCTGCTCTATGCCAAGGAGCTCTATGAGCTGACCGGCGGAGAGATGAACGTGATGATGGGAAGTGTCCTCACTCTCTGGCACAACGCGCGTGAAGCCGCGTCGGAAGATCCGAAGAACGCCTATGTTCCCGCGGAAGAAGATCTCGCCGAGGCAGCGAAGCACACGGACATCTCCTTTCTGGAGCTGGACGAGGAAAACAACACCGTCCGTATCTCGGACCCGCTTGCCTCCATCGACGTCGGCGCGCTCGGCAAGGGTTACGCCACCGAAATGGCGGCGCAGAAGGCCGAAACACTCGGCTGCGAGAGCTATGTGCTCAACGTCGGCGGCAACATCCGCATCATCGGCACGCGGCCCGACGGCACCGGCTGGAAGACCGGCGTGCGCGACCCGAAGAACCCCGACTCGAATTACTGCGCAAAGCTCCTGCTCGCCGACACCTCCTGCGTCACCTCCGGCATTTATGAACGGTATTTCACCGTGGACGGCGTGAGGTATCACCACATCATCGATAAAGATACGCTCTATCCCTCCACGCTCTTCACCTCCGTCACGGTCGTGACGAAAAACAGCGGTCTTGCCGATGCGCTCTCCACCGCGCTTTTCTGCATGCCCCTTGCCGACGGCGAGGCGCTCTGCGAAAAGCTCGGCGATGTGAAAGCGCTCTGGGTGCTCCCGGACGGCGAGCTGCATATGACCTCCGGTATGGAGGCCATTCTCGTTCCGGACGATACGTCCGGCGAATCGCAAAGCTGAAAATCACTGCATTACCGCAAAGAAGAAATGAATGGAAAGGTTGGATTCTGATGGCATTCCGTAAGCGCCTTCAGGCGGTTCACGTTCCCCATCACAAAAACACCGCCGGAATGAAGGCCGAAACCCTTCCCCCGCCGAAAGAAGTGCTTCTCCCCATGAACATGCACATGGGCACCCCCGCCGTGCCGGTCGTCAGCGTCGGCGACTATGTCCGCGTCGGTCAGAAGCTCGCCCGCGGCGAGGGCAGCATCACCTGTGAGGTTCATGCGACCGTTTCCGGCACCGTTCTCTCGCTCGATCCGATGCCGGAGCTCTTCGGCAACGATCTGCCGGTCATCCGCATTGAGAACGACGGAAAAATGGAAGCCGATCCCACGCTTGCCCCGCGTACAGCGGAGGATCTCGCCGCGTTCGTGGAAGATCTGCACGAGAGCGGCATTGTCGGTCTCGGCGGCGCGGCGTTCCCCGTTGACTGGAAGTTTGACGCGGCGCTGCGCCACAACGTCAAGACCATGCTCATCAACGGTGCGGAGTGCGAGCCGTACGTCACGAGCGACAACCGCATGATGCTCGACCACGGCGAGGATATCCGCCGCGGTATCGAGCTCCTCAAGAAATACGTCAAGCCCGACAACTTTGTTTTCGCCATTGAAAACAACAAGCCGCACGCCATTGCCGCGATGAAGGAGCTTTTTGCCGACGACCCCACGATGAGCATCGTTGAGCTGCCGAGCTCCTATCCGCAGGGCGCGAAGCAGATGATCCTTTATAACGCGCTCGGCAAGGTCGTTTACGCCGGTCAGCGTTTTGCAACGCTCGGCGTTATCATCATCAACGTCTCGACGCTTGCCAAGGTCGCAAAGTTCATGGATACCGGTATGCCGCTCGTCGACCGCGTCGTCACCGTTGACGGCTCGGCCATCAAGGAGCCGAAGAACCTGCTTGTCCCGATCGGCACGCCGTACCGCTATCTGGTCGAGGCCGCCGGCGGGCTCAAATGCGAGCCGGGCCGCGTTGTGAACGGCGGACCGATGATGGGTCACGCCGTCCCCTCGCTCGACTATCCGGTACTCAAGACAACCGGCAGCGTGCTGGTCTTCTCCGAAGCGGACAGCGTTATCCACGAGCCGACACCGTGCATCCACTGCGGCCGGTGTGTGTCCCACTGCCCGATGAATCTCAACCCCACCGCGTTCTCGGACGATCTTGAGGAAGAGAACGGCGATAAGCGCGCGCTTCTCCTTGACCGCGACCATGTAAACTTCTGCATCGAGTGCGGCAGCTGCAGCTACGTCTGCCCGGCGCACCGCCCGCTCGTGGAGAACAACCGCGCGGCAAAGAAATATCTCAAAAAATACAAAGCCGATCATACGGAAGGAGGGAAAAAGTGATGGATAAGCGGTTTGAAACCCCCTCTTCCCCGTTTACTCACTGCGGCGCGAGTACGCAGCGCATCATGCTTGATGTGATCATCGCCCTGCTGCCCGCTACGGCTGCCGCGATCGTGATTTTCGGCGCTCCGGCTCTTGTGCCGATCCTCTCGTGCGTGATCGCCGCCGTCGTTTCCGAATTTCTCTTCAACGCGATCACTCACCGCAAGCAGTCCATCGGCGATCTCAGCGCCGTTGTGACGGGTCTGCTGCTTGGTCTCAATCTCAGCACAAACGTGCCGGTCTGGCAGTGTGTGCTCGGCAGCGTGTTCGCCATCGTGTTCGTCAAGTGTCTGTTCGGCGGTCTCGGCCACAACTTTGCGAACCCCGCCATCACCGCGCGCGTGTTCATGCTCGTCTCGTTCACGCAGGTCATGGGCGGCGCGATGCCGAAGGGCGTGGATCTCGTAACGAGCGCCACCCCGCTCGAAGTTCTCTCCACCGGCGGCGAGGGTCTTCCCTCCCTGCTGGATATGTTCCTCGGCGTGCGCGGCGGCGCGGTAGGCGAAACGTGCGTTATCGCGCTGCTTATCGGCTTTGCGTATCTCGTCATCCGCCGCGTGATCCGTTGGTATGTCCCGGCGATCTTCGTCGGCAGCGTGTTCGTGCTCTACTTCGTCACGACCGGCAGTGCCGTTACCGCGCTCTATGAGATCATGGCGGGCGGTCTGTTCCTCGGCGCGATCTTCATGGCGACCGACTACCAGACCTCGCCGATCAACAACAAGGGCAAGGCGTTCTTCGCGCTCGGCTGCGGCATTCTGACGTTCGTCATCCGCGAATACTGCGCGTATCCGGAGGGCGTGTCGCTCTCCATCCTCGTGATGAACATTCTTGCTCCGATGATCGAAAAATGGACGGCGGCTACGCCGCTCGGATTGGGAGGGCCGAAAAATGCAAAATAAAGGCAGCTTTCTCCGCTCGGCTCTGACGCTGATCGTTCTCTTTCTCGTGTTCGCTCTGCTGCTCACCGGTCTCAATGGCTGGGCCGGGCCGCGCATCGAGCTGAGCGAGGCTTCCCAGGCGCTCGGGCCGCTCATGGATATTTTCCCCGGCGCGCAGGGCTTTGATCTTCTCTACAGCAGCGACGGCTCCGCCGGAAGCGAGCTCACCGACGTTCCGGAGACCGTGCAGAGCATCTATACCGAGACCTCCGGTCTCGGCTACGCGATCCTTCTCTCCACCACGCAGGGCTACACCCACGATCCGATCGAGATCTCCATGGCCGTGGATACCGAGGGTAAGATCGTCGGCACGCAGGTGCTCTCCTACCCCGACACGAAGGACATGGGTGTGGATACGTACCCGCAGACCTATATCGGACAGGATTCCACTCTCGCGGACGTGAGTCTCGTCGCGGGCGTGACGTACTCCTCCAAGGCGTTCCATGACGCCATTCTCGACGGCTTCACCGCTCTCACGGCGAATGAACTCGTCAGCGCGGGCGTCAAGGGCGACGCACAGCTTCTCACCGAGCTGATCGCGACCGTGTTCCCCGGCATGATGAACAGCGAAGGTGCCATGCAGGGCGAGGAGACCGAGACCGGTCTCGACGGCGTGACCGCCGCTTACAAAGCCCCGAACGGCGCGGGCTTCGCGTTTATTGCGAACGTGGACGGCGCGGGCGTGCTTGCCATCGCGAACACCTCCGGCAGTGTCTGCGTCTATGACGTTGAAGGCAGCGTTGTGACCGATTCCTATGCCGATCTTGCCGAGACCGCCGCCGCGTATGCGCACGACAACGGCGATCTCTTCACGGACGACGATATCTCCAAGCTCAGCGCTTACTACTCCAAGGACGCGGATTACACGGTGCTCGGTCTCGACGGCGTATATAACACCGTGACCGCCGCCTACACCGTGACGGAGAACGGCGAAACGCTCTATGCCTTCGTCTCCCGTCCCTACGGCTACAGCAACATCCCGATGGCCGTCTACTATGTTCTCAACGCTGACGGCGAGATCGTGATGATGAACGCCAAGGAGTTCATTCTGGAAAAGGACTACTTCTCCAACTACACACTCGATCCGCAGAGCTACAAGGAAGGCTTCGTCGGTATGACCGCCGAGACCATGACGGACGACGTAGCGTTCATCTCCGGCGCAACGATGACGATGAACGCCGTCAAGACCGCTACGCACGATGTTTTCGACGCCTTTGCCACTCTGAAAGAGAACGGAGGACTTGGCAATGAATGAGAAGAAAATGACCGTTAACCCGATGTGGGTGCTGTTTCTCGGCGCGTGCCCCGCGCTGGGTGCGACCGGAACGCTCCGGGGTGCCGCTGCCATGGGCATTACGGTTCTCGCCGTGATGCTGCTCACTGCGCTCGTGATGGCGCTGCTGCGCCGCATTCTCCCGGAGCGCGCGGTGATCGCCGCGACGATCCTCACGGCGGCGCTGTTCACCTCCGCTGCGCAGCTCGTGCTGCACGCGGTGCTGCCGTCCGTTTACAAGATGCTCGGCGTGTATCTCGCCGTGGCTGCCGTCAACCTGCTGGTGTTCAGCCGCAGCGCCGGCAGCGCCTCCGGCCTCTGTGTCGGAAAGGTCGTTGTGACCGGGCTGGAGTTTCTCGCGGTGATCGCCGTTGTCGCGCTGCTGCGCGAGCTCTTCGGTCTCGGCACCGTATGGGGACAGGAGATCGCCTTTCTCAAGGCACACGCCGTGGCTTCGCTCCAGAAGCCCATGGGCGGCTTCCTGGTGTATGCCATCGTCGCCGCGATCGTCAACGCCCTCTTCCCCGCCGCGTGCGCTGCGGAGGAAGAGCCCGGCTTCGCCGGTGTCGCCGCCGGTACAGCGGAAGGAGGTAACGAGTAATGACGTTCAAAGCCATTGTCGGTATCGTGCTCGGCGCGATGCTCGCCAACAACTATGCGCTTGAGAAATTCCTCGGCGCGGCTCCCCTGCTCGGCTGGTCCGCGCAGGAGAAGAAGATCACCGCGCTCGGCGTGTCTGTAACCGTCGCCATGGTGCTCACGGCGCTGATCGCCGGTCTTGTACAGACCTACGTTCTGGACGCGCTGTCTCTCGGCTATCTGCAGACGCTCGTCTTTGCCGCGATCGTGCTCATCGTTGTCTATGCAATGAATGCCGTTGCGAAGGCCGCCTTCAAAAAAGACCTCGGCGTCTACTTCCCCGTCATCGCGCTCAACAGCGCCGTGCTCGGTCTCGCGGTGAACAACGCCGCCGACGCGCTCTCCCTTGGCGAGAGCATTCTCACGGCGCTCGGCGCGGGTCTCGGCTTCTGGCTCGCTCTTGCGGCGTTTGCCGCCGTCCGCAGCAAGATCCGCGAGCGCTATGTTCCGAAAGCGTGGCGCGGTCTGCCGATCTACCTGCTGACCGCCGCCATCCTCTCCATGGCGCTGCTGGCGTTCTGAGAAACGATCCAACAAACGTAAACCCGCCCTCCGATCCGCGGATCGGAGGGCGGGTTTTTTTACTGGTTTCTTTTCGGGTTATCGGTCAGACCGAGGATATAATCCACGGACACATGATAGAGCTGTGACAGGCGGATGAGGATATCCGTCGGCACGTCACGCTGGCCGAGCTCATAGTTGCTGTATACCTGCTGCGAGCAGTTCAGATACGCCGCCAGATCTTTCTGCTTCATATCGTGGTCCTCCCGCAGATCACGCAAACGGCAGTACATGCTACCACCTCCTGACAGGAGAAAGAATAGCGTACCGCATTTTGTTGTATTGACTTTTACTGCAAATTGCGGTATTATGATTCTGCAGAGGTAATATTTCCACTTTTGAGAGAAACGAAACAAAGGGGAGAAAATGCATGAGCTGTCCATTTTACTGGTACAATCACCACTACGCCTGCCGCAAGACCGGACAGGACGTCAACGAGGACACCTACTATAAGTACTGCCGCAACTACGATTACGACGACTGCCCCATCTACAAGGGCAACGACTCCGGCGGTTGCTTCCTGACCTCGGCCTGCACCGAGGCGCGCGGTCTGCCGGACGACTGCCATGAGCTGACGGTGCTGCGCGCCTTCCGCGACGGATATCTCCGTTCGCAGCCGGAGGGCGAAGCGGAGATCGCGGAATATTACGCCGTCGCGCCGAAGATCGTTGACGCGATCCGAAGCAAAGCGGACGCCGTGGAAGCATTCGACGCCATCTACCGCGAGCTTGTCGAGCCCTGCGTCGCAATGATCGAGCGCGGAGAAAATGTGGAAGCGCACGCACTGTATCGCAGCTATGTGCTCCGACTGAAGAAGCGCTATATAGAAAACTGAAATAAAATCATAAGAAAAGGGAGAAATAAAAATGACTTACGTTATCGGGATCCTTCTTACAGCCTTTATGGTCTGGTATGCTTTCTACACACGCCTGTCCGCAAAATTCGTGATCATCGAGGTTCTCAGCTATATCGTCGGTCTCCTCGTTGGTCTGGGATGCTGCTATGAATTCGGTTGGAATCCGGGCATTGGAATCATTGTTGCCGCTGTTGTATGTTTTCTTGTCCTCGGCAACGCGCTGAACAGGCAGCAGAAGTGCAACCGTGGAAATTGAAATAACAACAATTATTGATATTCTTTTATACCCAGACATAAAAGCTCCCGCCGGTCGGTGACCGGCGGGGGTTATTTCACTTTATCGGGTTTTATTCCTCATCGTCTCCGCTGTCCTCTTCGTCCTTCTGAAGAAGCACCTTGCGGACGAGGATGACCGCCACGGCGATCACCGCCACGGCCAGCACGCCGATGATGACGAGAAGCACCGTATTCGTCTTTTTGGCGGGCTTTGCCGGCGTCTCTTCCTCACCGGTATCCGTACCGGCGGGGATGGGCTGGATGGTCTCATAGCCGCAGACGGAGCAGACGCCCTTCTGCTCGCCGTCCTCGGTCGCGGTGGGGGCTTTCAGTATGGTCCAGGTGTAGGTATGAAACGCTTCGTCGCCGTGCTCGCCGCAGGTGCACTGGTGCCAGTGGGAGATATCGTTATGCTCCCAGACGCTCGAGAAGCTGTGCGTGTGCGTCTTGGTGGCGGTGAACGTCACAGGGACGGTGTTGGAATAATAGGGGTCGGAGGTCGTACCGTTGCCGGTGAGCTGAACGCTTACACGGTAATACGTCGTTCCCTCGTTCTGTTCGGGCTTATAGCTGGAATTCGTCGCGCCGGGGATGGCCTTCATGGCGGCGGTGCTGTTCGTCGCGGCGCTGTACCACTGGTAGGTGATCGTGCCGCCGTCGCTGGATGTTGCCTGAATGGAGAGAATGAAGTTCGGGTTCTCATCCACGGCCATCGTGCCGCCGACAGGCTGCGTGATGATGCTGAGAGACGCCGCCTTTTTCGTCACGGTAACGCTCGCCGTGCCGGAGAGCGTCTCGCCGCCCTCGCTCTTGAAGAGGCAGGCGACCTTCCAGCCGTTCATATCATAGGGGATGTTGGTGAGCGTGAGCGTTTCGCTGTCGCCGCCGGAGATGCTCAGCGTCGGGAACGCGGTACGCGCGGCGGTATAGTCATAGACCTGCGTGCCGTCGGCGCTGATGATGCGCCAGAGGTAGCTCGTCGCGCCGTCGGCGCGGGCGATGAAGATCGCGCGGCCGCCCTCGGTGACGGTCTCGCCGGTCGGGTTTTTCGTCGTTACGGGCGCTGCGGGCTTGGCATTCACGGTGATGCGGCAGAAGGACGTTGTGACGGCGCCGGCATCGTTTACGAACTGGCAGTAGATATCCGCGCCGTTATACTCCATCGTGGCCGCGACGGAGAGAGAGGCCGTCGTCGCGCCGTCAACGGGCTTGGGGGCTTCGTCGCCCTTCTTATAGTACCACTGTATCCCCGCCGCGCCGGTCGCTCCGGCGGTGAGCGCGATGGTGTCGCCCTCGGTCAGCGTCTGGCTGGTGGTACTCACATCCTGCGTGAGAACGGGCTTGGAGAGCACCGTCACGGTGCAGACGGAGGACTGGGTATTTCCCGCTACGTTCTGCACAAAGCAGTAAAACGCCGCGCCGTTGATCGAGGCGTCCACGGAAGCGATCTGGTAAGTATTCGAGGTCTGTCCCTCCACGGGCGTATCGCCCTCCGGGTGGACGCGGTACCACTGGTAGGACAGCTCCCCGCCCGTCGCCTCTACGGTGAGCGTGAGCGTCTGCCCTTCGATCACGGTGAGCGCCGCGGGTACGTCGGTATTGATGACGGGGGCGTCGTCCGCCAATGCCGTCGTGCCGAGCGCGGCGAACAAAAGCGCCGCCATCAAAACGGCAAAGAGTCGCTTTGAAATAAGTTTACGCATAATGAAGTCTCCTTCCCCGCGCCTTGCGGCGCAGGTCGAATAGTTCCGGTTTTCTGTTCTGTTTATTAGACGTGCAAAAGCCGCAAAAAGTTTTCGGAACCCTTAAAAAATGTCCCGAAGCGTCATTGTAGCGTTTCGGGACACCTTTGTCAATCTAATTATATGCGCATCAGCCGAGCTGACGGAGCGATTCCTCGAGATTGGCAATGAGCGCTTCGAGCTTTTCGGCACGCTCGCGCTCCGTGGCGACGACGTTGGAGGGAGCGCGGGAGACGAAGCTCTCGTTCGAGAGCTTGCGGCGCTGGTTTTCGAGGAAGCCGCGGTTCTTTGCCAGCTCCTTTTCCAGCCGTTCGCGCTCCTTGTCAAGATCGACAAGCTCGCTCATCGGCAGGAAGCAGCGCGCATCCTTCGTCACGATGCTTACCATTTTGTCGGCGTCGGCGGGGACGTCGTCCGAAACGATCACTTCACCGGCATACGCCAGACGGCAGAGATAATCGCGGCCATTCTCAAAGGCTTCGCGTTCCTCGGTGACAATATAGAGGTGCGGGCGCTTGGACGGCGGGACGTTCATCTCGCTGCGGCGGCTGCGGATGGCGCGGATGGCCTCCATGACCTTTTCAAAGCGCGCGCTCTCCGCCGGGAAAGCCATATCCTCGCGGTAAACGGGATACGGCTGCACCATGAGCGCGTCGCCCTCGTGCGGCAGCGCCTGATAGATCTCCTCGGTGATGAACGGCATGAACGGATGGAGCAGCTTGAGCGTTTCGGTGAGCACATACAGCAGCACCTTCTGCGCCTGCACGCGGGCCGCCTCGTCCTCGCCCGTCAGACGGGCCTTGGTGAGCTCGATGTACCAGTCGCAGAAGCTGTCCCAGATGAAGTCATAGATCTTCTGCGCGGCGATGCCGAGCTCGTACTTATCGAGATTCTCGCCAACCTCGCGGGCCAGCTCGTTGAACCGGGAGAGGATCCACTTGTCCTCGAGCTCGAGCGTTTCGGGCAGCTCGTTTTTGTCGATCGTGAGATTCATCATCACGAAGCGGGAAGCGTTCCAGAGCTTGTTGGCAAAGTTGCGCATCGCCTCGCAGCGCTCCGGGAAGAAGCGCATGTCGTTTCCGGGCGAGTTGCCGGTGATGATGTTGAAGCGGAGCGCGTCCGCGCCGTAAGTGTTGATGACCTCGATGGGATCGACGCCGTTACCGGCGGACTTGGACATTTTCTTGCCCTGCGGGTCGCGGATCAGGCCGTGGATGAGCACCGTGTGGAACGGGATCTTCTTCATATGCTCGCAGCCGGAGAAGATCATGCGCGCGACCCAGAAGAAGATGATGTCGTAGCCTGTGACGAGCACGTCCGTCGGGTAGAAGTAATCCAGATCTGCCGTCTTGTCCGGCCAGCCGAGCGTGGAGAACGGCCAGAGCGCGCTGGAGAACCAGGTGTCGAGCACGTCGCTCTCGCGGCGGATGTTCTTGGAGTGGCACGCCTCGCACTCGCAGGCGTCGGTGCGGGAGACGGTCATATGGCCGCAGTCGCCGCAGTACCACACGGGGATCTGATGGCCCCACCAGAGTTGGCGGGAGATGCACCAGTCGCGCACGCTGTTCATCCAGTTGAGATACGTCTTGGCGAAGCGATCCGGCACGAACTTGATCTCGCCGTCTTCCACAACGCGGATGGCTTCCTTCGCCAGAGGCTGCATCTTCACGAACCACTGGTCGCTCGCAAGCGGCTCCACATCGTTATGGCAGCGGGAGCACGTGCCGACATTGTGGACGCACGGCTCGATGGACACGAGATAGCCCTGCTCCTCGAGCTCCTGCACGATGGCCTTGCGGGCCTCGTAGCGGTCCATGCCGTCCCACTTGTAGCCGCCGGTGATCTTGCCGTCGCCGTCGAGCATCAGGTACTGCGGCAGATCGTGGCGCAGGCCGACCTCAAAGTCGTTGGGGTCGTGGCAGGGCGTGATCTTCACGCAGCCGGTGCCGAACTCCATATCGGCGTGCTCATCGCCGACGATGGGGATCTCGCGCCCGACGAGCGGGAGCGTGAGCGTTTTGCCGATCATGTCCTTATAGCGCGGGTCCTCGGGGTTCACCGCAACGGCGGCGTCGCCGAGCATCGTCTCGGGACGGGTCGTGGCGACCTCCACGCTGCCGGAACCGTCCGTCAGCGGATAGCGGATATGCCAGAAGAAGCCGTTCTTCTCGACGTATTCGACCTCAACGTCGGAAAGGGCGGTCTTGCAGTGCGTACACCAGTTGATGATACGCTTGCCGCGGTAGATATATCCCTTTTCGTACAGGCTGCAGAACGCCTCGCGCACGGCCTTGGCGCACTGCTCGTCCATCGTGAAGCGCTGGCGCTCCCAGTCGCACGAAGAGCCGAGCGTTTTGAGCTGCTCCACGATGCGGTCGCCGTAGTGCTGCTTCCAGTCCCACACACGGTCCAGGAACTTTTCGCGGCCGAGATCGAAGCGCGTGAGGCCCTCCTTGCGGAGCTCGGCCTCCACCTTGGTCTGCGTGGCGATGCCGGCGTGGTCAACGCCCGGCAGCCACAGCGCGCAGTACCCGCTCATGCGCTTCCAGCGGATGAGCACGTCCTGGATCGTCTCGTCGAACGCGTGGCCGAGATGGAGCTGGCCGGTGACGTTCGGGGGCGGGATCACGATGGTGAACGGTTTCTTGTCCGGGTCACGCTCAGCGTGGAACCAGCCGCCGTCCGTCCAGTAGCGGTAGATCTTGCTTTCCACCTGCTTGGGATCATAAATCTTCGGCAGTTCTTTCATTCTTATTCCTCCAAACAAAAACGCCCCGGAGATAACCTCCGGGGCGCAAAAACTTACGCGGTACCACCCGATTTCCGCTTTACTGAAAGCGGCACTCGTATTCTCTGTAACGGGAGAACCCGTCCGTTTCTACTTTGTTCAAAACGGCTGCTCCGGGGCGACCTTCGGCTGCGGCTTCCCAAGGGCTTGCACCAACCGCCCTCTCTCTGCGTTCCGCCGGGAGCCTACTCCTCCCCTTCTGCGCTTTTTACCAAATCAATATACCTTTATTTGTTTTATTTGTCAAGCCTTACTCCATGCGGCTCGGCGTGCGCACAAGGCCGCTGCGGTAGGCCGCGAGCAACTTTTTGAGATCGGCGATGCGCCGCTCCACATCCGCGCCGCCGTCGGTATCGCGCACGCGAAGCCGGTCGGGATACTGCTCGATCATGATCGTCCGGGAGAGCACGTCCGCGCTTTCGCGCGCGGCGGTGTCCGGGTCGAAGGGCTGGTGCTCGGCGAGATACAGCTCGTGCGAGGAATACACCAGCGTGTAGCCGCAGATGCCCGTTACGGGCTGGTACGCCTTCGAGAGGCCGCCGTCGATGTTGATGAACTTGCCGTTGGCCTTGATGGGCGTGTCGCCCTTCGTTTTGCGCACAGGGACGTGGCCGTTGATGATGTGGCCGCGCTCGAAGTCCACGCCGAACTCGGTGAGGATCGTGCGCGCCGTTTCCCCGCTGTTCCAGAGATCGTAGTACGGATTTTTCTGCTCCGTTCTGGCCTCCGGATCGTCGAGGAACGTGCGCTCGAACGTTGCGATCTTGTCCTTGCCGTTGAGCGGGGAATACGGCCCGCACCAGAGATACCAGAGAAGATCGGTGTTCTCCATACGGCGGTCGTACATCGCCGTGCGGCACAGCCGGTCGCAGGCATCCATGAGCGACTTTCCAAAATATGTTTTGTCACCCATCGTCACGCGCGTAAAGCTGCCGTCCGGCTCCATGGGGATGCAGCCGTGGTAGAGAAGGTTGCCGTTGCACACGCGGTACATCGCGCCCTTTTCCAGCAGATACCGGATATGGGTCTGCAACTTCTCGCTGCGCAGAAAGGACAAAACGAGCTGATCGACGAGCTGCTGCTCGCGCTCGGAGAGGCGATAGGGATCCGAGGGATCGACCGTGGGGAGCGAAATGTCGTTCGTGCGGTATATCTTGCCGCCGAGCGTGACCGTCCCTTCGGAGCGGACGAGCTCTCCGAGGAGGAGCCGTCCGTCCATTTTATATTCCGGGTGGCGCAGGATGAGCTGGCCCTCCAGCTTGAACTGGATGACCGTGATGGCCTTGAGGAGCTTGGCGGTAACGTCGCTGTTTTCCGCCACGCAGTCGGTCACGTGCGTCGGGAGGAAGTTCGTGCAGGGATCGTCGCCGTACTGCTCCATGGCGAAGAGCGCGAGCGGGCGGACGTTCAGGCCGTAGCCGTCCTCGAGCATATCAAAGTTGCCGTACTTGAGCGAATTTCGCAGGGCGTTCGCAATGCACGCGGGGTTGCCCATGGCCGCGCCCATCCAGAGAATGTCGTGGTTGCCCCAGACGAAGTCCACGCCGTGCATGTCCATGAGATCGTCCATGACCATCTGCGCGGCGGGGCCGCGGTCAAAAACGTCGCCGACGATGTGCAGCTGGTTTACCGTCAGGCGGGAGATGAGATTCGCGAGCGCCACGATGAACCGGTCGGCAATGCCGGTCTCGATCACGCTGTTGATGATGCTTTCAAAATATCTGCGCTTGTTGGGATCGTGCTCGTCGGAGTCAATGAGCTCTTCGATAATATAGGCATATTCCTTCGGCAGACGGGCGCGCACCTTGACGCGGGTATATTTGTCCGTCGCCTGCCGGCAGACGGCCACAAGACGGTGGATCGTCACGCGGTACCAGGAATCGGAGTGCGCTGCGGCGGCAAGCTCCCGCTCAGGGTAATAGAGCAGCCGGGCGAGCGAATTTTTCTCCTCCTCGCCGAGAAGATCGCCGAAGCTGTCGTTGATCTTGTCGTGGATCGCGCCGGAGGCGTTTTTGAGGATATGGGAGAAGTATGTATACTCGCCGTGGATGTCGCTCATGAAGTGCTCGGTCGTTTTCGGCAGCTCCAGAATGGCCTGCAGCCGCACGATCTCCGCCGCCGTAGCGGGGATGCTCGGAAAGCTCTTGGAAAGAAGCTCCAGATATTTGATCTCGCTCTCGTTCATGCCTTTTTCTCCCGGCTCCTTTCCTCGATATACTGCGCGGCGCTGAGCGCGGCGATGTTCCCGTCGCCGACGGCCTTGGCGATCTGGTAGGGCTTGCCGATGCAGTCCCCGGCGGCGAAAACGCCGGCAACAGAGGTTTTCATCGTCGCTTTATCCACGGCGACATGCACGCCGTCCATGGCAAGACCCGCGAGCAGCGTATCGGGCGCCGCGGCCGGGCGGAGGATGAACACCGCCTCGCACGGATGCTCTTCGCCGTTCACGGAAAGCGCCGTGACGCGCTCCTGCCCGAGCACGGCGTACTTCGCCGTGCGGCTCGTGAACATTTCAACTTCGCAGCCCATCGTGCGCAGAAGCTCCGCTTCCTCTCTCGTATCGGACGTAAAGCCCACGACACAGACCTTTTTCCCGCGATACAGCATTCCGTCGCAGGTGACGCAGTAGCTCACACCGCGGCCGAGAAGCTCCCGTTCACCGGGGAAAGCTTTTCCGGCGGCAACGCCGGTGCAGAGGATCAGTGTTTCCGCCTCGCAGAAGTCCGCGCCGTAGATCACGCCGAAGCCGTCGCCGAGGGGCGCGATCGACGTGGCACGGCCGTGAAGGATTTCCGCGCCCGCGTCGAGTGCCTGATGTTCCATCGCTTCAAGCAGCGCGCGGCCGGAGACATCCGGACAGCCGGGGTAATTGGTAATCCTGCTTGCGCGGGAGAGCGGGATATCGTCGATCCCGCCGGAGAGGATCGCGGCGGTCTTCCCTCGCGCGCGCAGCGTGAGCGCCGCGGAGACAGCCGCCGGGCCGCCGCCGAGGATCACGGCATCATATTTCATATGGTATACTCCTGTCGTTTGTTCCGCCAAAGGGCGGAAAGATTCATAGCGCTTCTATTATCCAATAATTCTGTTGTAATTTCAAGCGTTGACGTGTATAATAATTTTCATTCATTCAGCTTTCATAAAATGGAGAGAGTCAATATGGAAGAGATCAGAGAATCCAGCAATTTTATTCATGATTTTGTCGCCGAGGACATTGCCCCCGGCGGACGGTTTGCCGGAAAAACGGTGCACACCCGTTTCCCGCCCGAGCCGAACGGCTATCTGCACATCGGCCATGTCAAGGCGCTTTCCGTCGATTTTCTGACGGCGGAGCGCTTCGGCGGCGTGTGCAACCTGCGCTTTGACGATACCAACCCGACCAAGGAAAAAGAAGAATTTGTCGAGGCCATCAAGGACGATATCCACTGGCTCGGCTTCAATTATGCCAACGTCTACTATGCCTCCGAGCAGTACGATCAGATTTATGAATTTGCGCTCGACCTCATCCGCCGCGGGCTGGCGTATGTGGACGACCTCTCCAAGGAGGAAATCCGCGAATACCGCGGCACGCTGACCCAGCCGGGCAAAAATTCCCCCTATCGCGACCGCACGCCCGAGGAGAATATGGATCTTTTCCTGCGCATGAAGAACGGCGAGTTCCCGGAGGGTTCCCGCGTGCTGCGCGCGAAGATCGACATGGCCTCCCCGAATATCAACATGCGCGACCCCACCATCTACCGCATCAAGTATTGCACGCACCATCGCACGGGCGACAAGTGGTGCATCTACCCGATGTATGATTTCGCGCACCCGATCGGCGACGCGCTCGAGGGCGTGACCCATTCCCTCTGCTCGCTGGAATACGAAATCCACCGCCCGCTGTATGACTGGGTGGTCAACGTCTGCAACTTCAAGGAGAAGCCGCGCCAGATCGAGTTCGCGCGCCTGAACCTGACCAACACCGTGATGAGCAAGCGCTTCCTGCGCCGTCTGGTCGAGGAGGGCTATGTCTCCGGCTGGGACGACCCGCGTATGCCGACGCTGGCGGGCATGCGCCGCCGCGGCTACACCTCCGCCGCCGTGCGCGATTTCATCGACCGCGTGGGCGTATCCAAGGCGGATTCCGTCGTAGACGTGCGCCTGCTGGAATACTGCGTCCGCAACGACCTGAACGAAACCGCGCCGCGCGCGATGGCCGTGCTCGACCCGGTAAAGGTCGTGCTGACCAACTACGAGGCGGGCAAGGCCGAGGACTGCGTGATCGAGAATCACCCGAAGAAGCCGGAAATGGGCACGCATACCGTGCCGCTGACCCGCGAAATCTACATCGAGCGCGAAGATTTCATGATCGACGCGCCGAAGAAGTTCTTCCGCCTCAAGCCGGACGGCGAGGTTCGCCTCAAGGGCGCTTACATCATCAAGTGCGAGCGTTACGACGTGGACGAGGCCGGCAACGTGACCTGCATCTACTGCTCGGTGGATTTCACCAGCAAATCCGGCTCCGAGGGCGCGGATCGCAAGGTCAAGGGCACGATTCACTGGGTCAGCGCCGAGCGGAACATTCCGTTCGAGGGTCGTCTGTACGACGTGCTGATGCGCGACGACGACGAGCCGGCCGAAACCGCGCCCGAGGAGGAGACCGACGAGGAATCCGCCGCCCCGGCGAAGGATTTCATCGCCCGCCTGAATCCGGATTCCCTCAAGACCATTCGCGGCTTTGCCGAGCCTTGGCTCGCCGAAGCGAAGGCCGGCGACGACTTCCAGTTCCTGCGCATGGGCTATTTCTGCAAGGATAAGGATTCCACGGCGGATATGGCCGTCTTCAACCGCGTCGTTCCGCTGAAGGACAGCTATAAGCCGGAATAAGTTGCGGGGGCTGCGTTTGGGGCTTTGCCCCGGCGTTCCCCATGAGAAGGAGAAAGAAATCATGTCTGATGAAGTTCGCACGCGATTTGCGCCCAGCCCGACGGGCTATCTGCATCTGGGCGGCCTGCGCACCGCGCTGTATACCTATCTGTTCGCCAAGAAGCACGGCGGCAAGTTCATTCTGCGCATCGAGGATACCGATCAGGAGCGCGAGGTGCCCGGCGCGGTCGATCTGATCTATAAATCCATGCGTCAAGCCGGTCTGACCTACGACGAGGGCCCGGATGTGGGCGGCGAATACGGCCCGTATATCCAGACCCAGCGCCGCGACCTCTACCCCAAGTTCGCTTGGGAGCTGGTCGAAAAGGGCGGCGCTTACTGCTGCTTCTGCACCAAGGAAGAGATCGAGGCCGACCGCAAGGCCGCCGAGGCGAAGGGCGAAACCTACAAATACAACAAAAAGTGCCTGCATAATGTCAGCCTGGAAGAGGCCAAGCGCCGCATTG
>ERZ772867.1424-NODE-1424-length-27630-cov-4.056573_pt1 | contig 27630 bp, 24 predicted proteins | sample MGYA00511341_ERZ772867 | MGnify/ENA primary metagenome ERZ772867 (study PRJEB29015, sample SAMEA2737707) | human gut metagenome | biome: human gut; feature: human-associated habitat; material: faeces | place: China | collected 2012 ... | reverse complement strand
CCGCCGTTGACGATCTTCACGGCGCAGGGTGTCTCCAGCTTCTCCACCAAAGCGGGAATATCCTCCTCGGTGTAGCGCACGTCGTGCCAGGGAGCGGTGCGGATGCCCTCGGCGTCCATAAAGCGCTTGGTGATGGCCTTGTCCATAGCCATGCCGCTGGAGACATAGTTGCTGCCGGTGTAGGGTACGCCCAGCAGGTCCAATGTGGCCTGGATACGCCCATCCTCGCCGCAGGAGCCATGGAGGGCCAGGAACACCAGGTCCGCCATGGCGCACACCTGCAAAACGCCCTGGCCCAGCATGGAGGGGCTCTGATCCCTCCGGGAGCGGCGCACCGCCTCCAGATCCGGGGCGTCGGAGGACACGCTGTGGTCGGCGCACAGGCCGTCCGGTGCGTCAAAAATATCCTCTATTTTCCCGGTATAGCTCTCCAGACCCAAAAACATATCCACCAGCACCGCCCGGTGTCCCCGGCGGCGCAGGGCGCGGCAGATGCCGGTGCCGCTGGTGAGCGCCACATTGCGCTCGGTGCTGAGACCTCCTGCCAAAACAATGATCTTCATAAAGCAAACCTCGATTCTGCCAACCGGCAAGATAATATACCAATAGACAATTAATATACCAATAGATAGTATAGTATAGCATATCCGGCCGCAGATTACAACGGATATACAGGAAGATTTTGATGGGTACAAAAGCCGGGTGCAGTCTTACTCCGCACCCGGCCTACTCTCTCTTTTTTTTATTTTATTCTCACCGCAGCCACTCGGGTCGGGTGCGCTTCTGTATGCCGGAGGCCATTCCCATGGCAGCAAACAGCGTGACGATGGAGGTGCCGCCGTAGCTGACGAACGGCAGGGTCAGGCCGATGACGGGCATTACAAACAGGCACATGCCGATGTTGCAAATCACCTGGAAGATCAGCATCGCCGCCACTCCTACACAGATATACATATCCATTTTCTGCTGGGTATGGCGCGCGATGAGCACGCAGCGGAAGATGATGGCTGCCAAAAGCGCAATGGTAAACAGGCACCCCAGCATACCCAACTCCTCGCCGATGACGGAAAAAATGAAGTCCGTGTGCCGGGCCGGCAGACTCCAGGCGTCCTTGGCCTGGGTCTGGGTGCCGTGGAACAGGCCCTGGCCCGTGAGCTTGCCGCCGCCCAGAGCCAGGAGGCTGCGGGTCTGCTGCCAGCCCACGCCCATAGTATCCAGATCGTGGTCAAAGAGGGTCATGAACCGCTCCTTCATATAGGGGTTGATCTTATCTGCCTCCCACAGGACATAAAAGGCGAAGCTGCCGCCCAGAATACCGATAACAAACCACCGTTTGGCCACTCCCGCCACAAAGCACATGCAGGCGAAGACAAAAACAAACACCAGGGCGCTGCCCATGTCGCCGGACACCGCGGCATAGACCCCAACTATGAGGATCAGGTGTCCACCCAGCATGGCGATGGAAGGAACGGACTTGAGATCACGGTTTTCCTGCAGATATACAAGCTGTCGGGCCAGCAGAAGGATGAAGGTGATTTTCACGATCTCCGCCGGCTGCAGGCTCACCGGGATGCCCTCCACGCCCAACCAGGCTCGGTTGCCGCCGGATTCCATGCCCAAGGGGGTCTTCAGCAGCAGAATCAGAACCAGGCTACCGCCCAGGAGCCATTTCCAGTACTTGCTGATCTCAGCCAGGTCCAGCATGCTCATGAGCACATAGGCTACAATGCCCAGGCACAGAGCTGCCAGCTGGACAACGACATTTTTATAAGAGCCCGTATAGTGGGTGGCGCTGGCAATCATCAGGCAGCCGAAAAGGGTTGTGCCCGTGCAGAGGGCAAGCAGCACCAGGTCTACCTGGCGGAAGCAGCCGACAAAAAATTCCCATATTTTGCGCAGCATATGGCCGGCCTCCTTTCGTGGGGAGAGAGCATACAAAAAAAAAGTGAAAGCTTTTTTGAAAACGGGGTTTACGGATTGCCACAACCAGCCTGCGGGCCGGTCTGGCAATGACACAGTATAGGAAATGCGGTGGGACGGAACGATGCGGGCATCGTCCCCTACGAAGTGTTTACCGATAGGATTTCGTAGGGCGGCGTGCCCTCACGCCGCCGTGATGGTGCGGTGGTTATCGGGCGGCGGGCTGAGGGCAGCCCGCCCTACGGGTGGGTTACAAGAGGTGCGGTGGGGCGGTGATACACGCGCGTGCCACCCTACAAGAACTTTTGTAGGGCAGGGCCCGTGTGCCCTGCCGTGGGTGCGGGAAAGGAATCCCCCAGTCTCGGCTTTGCCGTGCCAGCCCCCTTTAGGCAAGGGGGCCTTGGGGACGGGGGTGCGGATTGCCACAACCAGTGACATCGGTCACTGGTTTCGCAATGACATGGGTTTTTGCAAGAGGTGCAGTTTTGTCCGCAGAAAATACCATGACAGTATATAGTTTACCACAAGAAGTTTTTTCTGTAAACGCCTCCTTCACTCTTTTCTTTTGTTTTTTGCCGTGCTATAATAGATTGATTTTAGAGAAAAGCGGGTGAGAGCATGGTCTATCGGACGGAGAGTGCGGCGCAGACGGAGGCCTTAGGCCGGGAATTAGGTGCGAGGCTGCGTCCGGGCAGTGTAGTGGCCTTTCGGGGCGGCCTGGGCATGGGCAAGACCGCTTTTACCCGGGGTCTGGCTCAGGGCCTGGGCTGCACAGGCCGGGTCACAAGCCCTACCTTTACCATAGTCAACGAATACCGGGGGAATATTCCCCTGTTTCACTTCGATATGTACCGGCTGGACAGCTCCGATGCCCTCTTTGACATCGGCTGGGAGGACTATCTGGACCGGGGTGGCGTGTGCGCTGTGGAATGGAGCGAGAACGTAGCCGATGCCATGCCTGACGGCACGGTGTATGTGACCATCCAGCGCTCTCCGGAGGGCGAAAATACCCGAAAGATTACCATTACAGGAGGCGACGCACTGTGAAAACCTTGGCGCTGGAGACCTCGGCCAAGAGCGTGTCCGTGGCCGTGACGGAGGACGGCAGGGTGCTGGCCTCCTCCTACCAAAATATCGGTCTGACCCACAGTGTGACATTGATGCCGCTGCTGGACGGGATACTGCAAAACGCGGGGCTGGCTCTTTCAGACATGGATCTTTTAGCCGTGGCGGCAGGGCCGGGCAGCTTTACAGGCCTGCGCATCGGCGTTTCGGCTCTGAAGGGCCTGGCCTGGGCAGAGGATAAGCCCTGCTGCGGCGTGTCCACCCTGGAGGCCATGGCCCAGAACGGGCGGCTGTTTGAGGGCACCGTCATCTGTGCCATGGACGCCCGGCGCAGCCAGGTATATAACGCCCTGTTCCGCTGTGAGGGCGGCCAATTGACCCGCCTGTGCCCGGATCGGGCCATCGGCCTGGAGGAACTGGCGCAGGAGCTGAAGGAGGACGAAAATCCCAAGCTGGCCGTGGGCGACGGCGCCCACCTGTGCCGGGACTACCTCAATAGCCACGGTATCCCCTGTCGCCTGGCGCCGGAGAATGGACTATACCCATCCGCTGTGGGGGTGGCCCTGGTGGCAGAGGACATGGCCCGCCGGGGCGAGACCGTCAGCGGCCGGGATCTGGCGCCCACCTATCTGCGCCTTTCTCAGGCGGAGCGGGAGAGGCTTGAAAAGGGTTTGAAGATCACATTGGATTGACAGGCCCTATCATTTCGTTTTTAATTTTTTTATATACGGAGGATACTTCTATGAGCACAAAATTCCCCACCCTGCACATTGTAAACCACCCCCTGGTGCAGCACAAGCTGTCAGTGATGCGCGACAAGAACACCAGCGTAAAGGATTTCCGCACCCTGGTGGGTGAGATCGCCATGCTGCTGACCTATGAGGCCACCCGGGATCTGCCCATGACCACTAAGACCATTGAGACCCCCCTGTGCTCTTATGAAGCTCCCGTGCTGGCCGGCAAAAAAATGGCCATCGTGCCCATTCTGCGGGCGGGCCTTGGCTTTGAGGACGGTATTCTGACACTGGTGCCCTCCGCCCGTGTGGCCCACATCGGCATGTACCGGGACGAGGAGACTCTGGTGCCTCACTTCTACTTTTTGAAGTACCCCAAGGATATTACAGACCGGGATGTGCTCATCGTTGACCCCATGCTGGCCACCGGCGGCAGCGCTGACATGGCCATCACCAAAATGAAGGAGCTGGGCTGCAAGAGCATCAAGCTCATGATTTTGGTAGCCGCTCCCGAGGGCGTACAGTACATCTATGACCGCCACCCCGACGTGGAGATTTACTGCGCCGCTCTGGACGATCATCTGGACAAGAACGGCTACATCGTCCCCGGCCTGGGTGACGCCGGTGACCGTATCTTCGGCACCAAGTGATCCCGGCGAAGGGGCTGGCTGCAGTGCGCATATTTTTGTGTGCTACGCAATAATTCCATGCCGGCAGCCTGAGAGATAATTTTTCCCTGCTCCTGTGGGTGCGAAAAATGCTCCCCATTCTTCGCACCCACAGGCGGCAACTCCCATAAAGCTATCAAAAAAGGGCGAGAAGCTGTGCTTCCCGCCCTTTTGCCTGTTTTATTAGGATTTTACGGCTTTTTCTGCTGCTTGCACCAGATGTTCATGATCATGCGCACCGGCAGCAGCTTTACCAGGCGCACCTGCATCCGCACGGGAAATCCCAGGATGGACACGGTCTTACCCTTGCGCAGATCCCTCATAGCTTTTTCCACCACATCCTCGGATTCATACCACCGGTCGAAGAAGGAGACTGTGCTGTCATGAACGGCCCGGTCCATGAACTCCGTTTTCACCCACCCGGGGCATACGCACAGCACCTGGATATCCCGCCCCTTCAGCTCCCGGCCCAGGGCCCGGGAGAAGCTGAGCACATAGGCCTTGCTGGCGCCGTACACGCTCATATAGGGCACCGGCTGCCAGGCGGAGTTGGAGCCCAGGTTGATGATCTTACTGCCCGGATGCATGTAGGGCAGGCTCATGTGGCACATAGCGGTGAGGGCCCGGTCGTTCAGCTCCACAATGCCCAGCTGAGAGGCCATGTCCATCTCCGCAAAGGGAGTGAACTTGCCGTACCCGGCGGCGTTTACCAGGGCCACGATCTCCGGCTGCTCCCGCTCCAGGGCCTCCTGATAGCGGCGGAAGGCTTCGTCCCGGGACAGGTCCATGGCAAAGGGGACAATGGTTGCGTGCACCTGCTCCTGCAGGGCCAGAAGCCTGTCCTCCCGCCGGGCGATGACCCAGATCTCCTGGGGAGTGAATTCCCGATCCACGGCCCGCACAAAGTCCCGGCCCATACCGGAGGATGCTCCGGTAACCACAGCGATTTTTTTCATAGTATTGGATCCTCCTGACAGCATAATTTGTCGGTGCTAAGGTGTAATCAGTGCATGGGGCAACCGTGGGTCTGCATGCCCGCCCGCTCCCGGCGCAGGGCCCGCTCATAGATCATCTCCCCGGCTATAGACACGGCTATCTCTGCCGGAGTCACGGCCTTGATGGCCACACCCACGGGGGCGTGGATAGAGGAGATGGCCTCCTCGCTGACGCCGGCAGCCCGAAGCCGCTGGTTTACCGAGGCCGTCTTGGTCCGAGAGCCGATAACGCCCACATAGGCAGTGGGCTGCCGCAGAATCTGCTCCTGCACGGTGAAGTCGTGGGCGTGGCCGTTGGTCATAACCACCGCATAGTCCTCCGGCTCCACCGTGATATAGCGGCTGATGGAGGCAAAGTCTCCGCAGATAAGCCGCTCCGCATCCGGAAACCGTTCCGCCGTCACCAGATCAGCCCGGTCGTCAAACACCGTCACCCGGAAGCCGATGGATTTGAGTACCGGGCACAGGGCCAGCGAGCAGTGCCCCGCCCCGAAGAGAATGGCCCGCTCCCCCACGGCAATGGGCAGGGCAAATACCTCCGCCGCCTGCGGCCGCTCCTTTGTGAGATATCCCTTCGTCCCGGACAGGGGCAGCGCCAGGTAGCCCGGCTGATATTTGGCGATGCAATCCAGAAGCGTGGCGGCCAGGACGTGCCACAGCCGATCCTCTGCGGAAATGTAGGTGAACAGCACCCGCACATCGCCGCCGCAGACCATGCCGATGTCGTCCGTGTCGCTGCGGTGGAGCTTGTAGTCCCGGATGTCGCCGTGACCGGCTTTCAGAAGCTCCCGGGCGTGAAGGATGGAAAGATTTTCCACATTGCCGCCGCCGATGGTGCCCGCCTGGGGCCCCTGGGCATCCACCAGCATCTGTGCGCCGGCACCCCGGGGAGCGGAGCCGGATTCCCAAACGATGGTCGCCAAAACGGTATCACGGCCCTTTTCCATTTCATACAGCAATTTTGCAAAGATCGTCTGCGTGCAGATCACCCCTTTTGTTTGTGCATAGCTGACACTTATTCTACACTGTTTTCGGAAAAGAAACAACACAATTTGTTCGGCCATGCCGAATTATTGCCCCATCGAGCGGACTTTTTTGTTGCGCGGAGGCCAGGGGTATGATAGGATGGATAAAGAAGGAGTGAGCGCCGTAGTTATGGAACGAATCAGCTTTCAAAAACCGGATCTGCACATGCACTCCGTATATTCCGACGGGACGGACACCCCGGAGAGCCTGCTGCAAAACGTCCGCGCCGCCGGGCTGGACCTGTTCGCCCTCACCGACCATGACACCGCCGAGGGCTGTGCCGCTGTAAGAGCTCTGCTGCGGCCCGGGGACCCGGCGTTTATCGGCGGGGTGGAGTTCTCCTGCCGGGATGGGCGGGGCAAGTACCATGTGCTGGGCTACGGCTTCGATGCGGACCGGCCTGCCATCCGGGAGACGGTGGCCTATGCCCACCACAGCCGCATCCTGAAAATGCAAAATCGCTTCGGCTATCTGCGGCAGCAGTACGGGTTTACCTTTACGCCGGAGGAGCAGGCAGAGCTCATGGGCCTAAAAAACCCCGGCAAGCCGCACTTTGCGGCCATGATGTTAAAAAAAGGGTATGTGAAAACCAAGAATGAGGGATTCGAGGTGTTTGCAAACTATCGGGACACGGAGCCGGCCCTCCCGCCGGAGGACGCCATAAGTGCCATTCTCCGCTCCGGGGGCATCCCGGTGCTGGCCCACGGCATCCTGGCCGACGGGTCGGGGGCGCTGACGGAGGAGGAGATCACGGCCCGGGTGGAACGGTTCCGGGCGGCCGGGCTCCTGGGGCTGGAGTGCTATTACTCCGCCTTTACGCCCCGGCAGAGAGAGATTATGCTAAACTTGGCGGAGAAGTTTTCTTTACTGGTCACCGCCGGCAGTGACTATCACGGCACCAACAAGGCCGTGCATCTTGGGCAGACCGGCGGGCCAGATCCCCGGCGTCTGCAGGGCTTTTACGACGCCATTGCGGACCGCATTACCATCGGTTAACAAGGGCAGACACGGTTTTGCCGGGCAGAAATGCGCCCATGCCGCGTCACGCCCCTTGGAAATACGGCAAGTATTCCCTGCAGGTCCTTCCTTGCCTGGACACATTTCTGCGCGGTAAAACTGCTTCGCACCTGCCAGCGATGGATTTCCGAGCGATTTTTGGCTTTTGAGCCGCAGGCGCTCTGGCGCCCGCCAAGGGGAGAAGGACAAAAAGCGCCGCAAAGGCGCGCTGGCAGGCGTGTTTGCCCTTGTCAACCGATGGTAACAATTTTGATAACACTGCAACGCGATGATGGACTCCCAGTAAGATGCTGCGGCGTTCCTATGCAGAGAGCTGCCGGTCGGTGCAAGGCAGATAGGAAGCGGCATCCCAATTACCGTCCTGAGCAGCGCTCCGAAGCCCTCTGAGGTGGTAGGCAGCGCCGGGTGCGCCCGATACAGCGCTGCGGGCATGATAGTGCCCCATGAGGCCGCTGCGGCGGCAAACTGAGGTGGTACCACGGGTTTTCTCGTCCTCTGTGTCCTTTGGGACACGGAGGGCGTTTTTTGTTGCCCGTGTCATTTAGCGGTAAAATTTGAACTATATGAAGGAGGAGCTTCCCATGCCTGCTATTACTTTTTACAAACATGAACCCATCCCTATGGAGATGCACAAGGTGAAGATCGTGCAGCAGCTTCATCTGCTTCCCACGGCCCAGCGGCTGGAGAAGATGCAGCGGGCGGGGTTCAACACCTTCCAGCTCCACAACGGAGATATTTTCCTGGATATGCTCACGGATTCCGGTGTCAACGCCATGTCCGATCTTCAGCAGTCCGCCATGCTGCGGGCCGATGACGCCTATGCAGGCTCCGAGACCTTCTTCCGTATGCGCGATAAGCTGGAGGAGCTGTTCGGCATACCCTTCTGCCTGCCGGCCCATCAGGGCCGCGCCTGCGAGAATATTCTGGCCACCCGCTTTGTAAAGCCCGGCAGCTGCGTTATTATGAACTATCATTTCACCACCGCCAAGGCCCATATCACCCGCCTGGGTGGCCGGGTGGAGGAGCTGGTGCGTGCCGAGGGCCTGGTGAGTAAGAGCAGCCTGCCCTTTAAGGGAAATATCGATCTGGACGCCCTGGAGGCATGCATTCAGCGGGAAACACCGGCAAACATCCCCTTTGTGCGTCTGGAAGCCGGTACCAACCTCATCGGCGGCCAACCCATATCCTTTGCCAATATGCAGGCCGCCACGGCCATCTGCCGCCGCCACGGTATCCTGACGGTGCTGGATGCCTCCCTGCTGCAGGACAATCTTTACTTTATCAAGACCCGCGAGGCGGAGATGAAGGATCTGTCCATCCGAGAGATCACCCGCAGGATCGCGGATCAGTTTGACATCATTTATTTCTCCGCCCGCAAGTTTGGCTTTGCCCGGGGCGGCGCCATCCTTGTGCGGGATGAGGAATTGTTCCGGTCTATGGAGGACCTGATCCCCATGTTTGAGGGCTTTCTCACCTATGGCGGCATGTCCGTAAAGGAGATGGAGGCCATGACCGTGGGCTTCGAGGAGAGTATGAATATGGATGTCATCTCCCAGGGCCCCCAGTTCATCGACTACTGCGTGGATAGGCTTTCGGAGTACGGCGTGCCCGTCATCACCCCCGGCGGCGGCTTGGGCGCGCATATTGATGTGAAGGAATTCCTGCCCCATGTCCCCCAAGCGGAGTATTCTGCCTGCGCTTTGGCCTGCGCCCTGTACATCTGCGGCGGCATCCGGGGCATGGAGCGCGGCACACTGTCGGAGGAACGGGAGCGGGACGGCAGCGAGCGCATTGCCTCCATGGAGCTGCTGCGGCTGGCATTCCCCAGGAGAGTGTTTACGCTGTCTCAGACGGAGTATGTCATTGACCGGGTGAAGTGGCTGTTTGACTACCGGGATCTGGTGGGTGGCCTGCGGTTTGTGCATGAGCCGGCGACACTGCGCTTCTTTACCGGTGTGCTGGAGCCTACCTCCGATTGGCCGGAGAAGCTGGCCGCAGCATACAGAGCGGATTTCGGCGAGGAGCAATAATACTGCAAAAGCAAATACAGAAAGTTATATTTCGATAGAAATATACAAATTAGAATAGAAAATACGCTTTCCGGACAGGAAAATACCGCGCAGGAGCCGCCTGAATAGGCTGGAACCTGCGCGGTGTTTTATGAAGAAAAAGCTATTTCCGGCCGCTGCGGTTTACCAACAGGATACCGGCACAGACCAGAACCAGAGCCGCAAGGCCATACACGGTGAAAGCCTGCTCGCCTTCGCTCAGCAGCAGCGCCGAAAGCAGGACGCCGAACACCGGGTTCAGAAAGCCGTAGACCGCCACCCGGCCTACGGGGTTGTATTTGGTCAGGGCGCTCCAGATAGTCTGGGCCACGGCCGACAGCAGGGCCATGTAGCCCAGCAGCAGCGCGGCCCGGGGCGAAAAAGCAGGCAGTGCGCCGCCCAGAAGCAGACCAACCAGAAGCAGCAGGCCACCGCCCAGCATAAACTGATAACCGCAGAGGATGAGGGTGTCCTCGTGGGCGGCGTACCGCTTGAACAGGGAGACGGACAGACCGTTGGACAGAGCAGCCAGCAGCACGGCACCGTCGCCCAACAGGGTGAAGCCGCCCTGCAGGCCGCTGCCGGTGAGGTTAATCAGCAGCACCCCGGCGAAGCCAATCAGGCAGCCCAGTATCTTGCCGCCCTCCAGCTGCTCATAGTGAAAAAGCCTGGCGGAGATGACGATGGCAAAGAAAACATGGGTGGCCATAATGACAGAGCCTTTTACGCCGGAGGTGTGGGCCATACCTACATAAAACAGGGCGTACTGCACAAAGGTCTGCACAAGCCCCAGACGCAGCGCGCGGCCAAGGGAGGCGCGGCCGGACGGAAGGGCGGGGCGCCCCAGAGAAATGCTTTTCAGTATCAGTGTCAGCACACCGGCCAGAAAAAAGCGCAGACCGGCAAAGACGAACTGCCGGGCCGTGTCGGCGGAGGAGATGGAAAGCAGCGAATAGCCAATTTTCACGGCGGGAAAGGCACTGCCCCACAGAAGGCAGCAGAAGGCGGCCAGCAGGCAGACCATAAGCGGACGCTGCAGCACGGCGGGGGAAGTATATTTCATGAAAGGTGCTCCTTTTGAGGAAAGTCGGGGGCAGGAAAGATTCCCTGCGGGCTGTGCCCACAGGGAATCTTTGCCAAAATAAGGGAGAAAGGATGGACTTACTTGGAAGCCTCGGCAGTTTCCTCGGCTGCGTAGTAGTAACGGGGCTTGCCGCGATAGACAATGCCGCCGATGACCATGGCGATGACCGTGGGGATCAGCCAGGAGAAGCCCTGCTCAGCCAGAGGAATCAGGTACATGACCTTGCGCAGACCGTCCAGATTGGGGGCAACGGCCAGAATGGCATCCCCCATGCTGACAATACCGGCCACAGCAATGCCGAACTTATACACGCCGTCATTGGGGACCCACTTGTCCACCAGACCAAGGAAGGTCAGCACGATGCAGATGGGATACATAATGAGGAAGATGGGGGTGACATAGTTGATGATGTTCTGGATGCCGAAGGAGCCGAACACGGCGCCCACCACGCAGGCAATGGCCATCCACAGCTTGTAGGAGATGCGGCCGCGGGAGACTTCGTTGATGACGGAGGCGCCGGTGGAGCCGATGCCGATGGCGGTGGTGAGGCAGGCCAGACTCACAGCCAGACCCAGGCAGACCTTACCGAAATTGCCCAGAATGCGGCCCACCAGGCCGGACAGCAGAGTGGTCTGAGGCACGCTGAGGTCATAGAAATCGCCGCCGCAGGCACCGATGTAGGTCAGGGCAATGTAAATCAGGCCCAGCGCCACAATGCTGGTCAGGCCCACGATCAGACCGCTGCGCTTGCGCTCCAGCGGGTTGGTGTGTCCCTTGGAGACAATGCCGCCGATGAAGATGTTGGCGCACATCAGACCGACGGTCAGGTCGCCGGTCAGGTAGCCGGTGAGCATGGAGGAGGTCAGGGGGCTGGAAACCTCGGTGACCTGAGGCGTGCCGATGGGGGAGAAGACACCCTTGACCAGCACGATGGCCAGCAGCACCAGCAGAATGGGGGTGAGGTACTTGCCCAGCTTATCCACCACCTTGCCCTGATCGCAGCCGAAGAAGAACACCAGAGCGAAGAAGATAATCATGGTCAGCCAGCTGGGGGCATTGGGGAAGATGGACAGAACGCCCATTTCATGGGTGGTGGCACCGTTACGGGGCAGGGTGGAGCCCATACCCACCAGAATGCAGCCGATGAGATAGAAATAATCATAGAACTTGGGGTGGACATGGCCCATCAGGCACTTGACATCGGTGCCCACATTGTTCACGCCCCAGAAGGCCAGAACGGGAAGAACAACGCCCGTGAGCACGATGCCCAGTGCGCCCCAGCCCCACAGGGTTCCGTCGGCCAGACCAATCTGGGGCGGGAAAATCAGGTTGCCTGCACCAAACATGGTGGAAAACAGCGCCAATCCAACGATGATGCTGTCGCGTGTAATGTGACTCTTTTTCATTTGAATAGAACCCTCCTTAGTGATTTGGTGTGCCCGGCGGCTCAGCGCTGGTACACGATCTCTCCTTCTACCATGGTCAGATCCACCTGGGTGTCAAACAACTCATCCAGAGATCTGTCATAGATGTTGCGGTCCAGCACCACCAGATCGGCATACTTGCCAACGGTGAGGGTGCCGTATTTTGCCTCGTCATAAGAGGCGTAGGCGGCTTCCTTGGTGAACATTTCCACCGCCTCATCCAGCGTGACGCCATTTTCGGGATACCATGCCGTGCCGCCGCGCTTATCCTTGCGGGTGACAGCGTAATAGATGTTGGGCAGGACATCAAAGGGCTCCACAGGGCAGTCGGAGCCGCCGCACATATGCACGCCCAGATCCTCATACCGGCGCCAGTTGTAGCTCTGCTTGCCCAGCTCCGGGCCTACGCAGTCATCCACCACGGCGGAGTCTGCCTTAATGAAGATGGGCTGCACATAGGCAACCAGATTCAGCTCCTTAAAACGATCCTGCAGGGCCTCGTCCATGATCTGGCAATGGATGATGCCGTTGCGGCGGTCAGCATGGGGGAATTCCTCGGACACGCGCTGGATGGTGTTGATCATCTGCTCCAAAGCGGCGTCGCCGATGCAGTGGGCCACCACATGATAGCCATTGGTATAGGCCAGCTTGGTCATGGTGTATAGCTCCTCATCCGTAAAGAGCAGCAGGCCCTTCTTCTCCGGGTCGTTGCGGTAGGGCTGGCGCATGGCGGCGGAATGAGCGCCCAGAGAACCGTCGCACAGGAACTTGACAGGGCCGAACTTGAAGCGGCCGATGGTGTCTGTGGCCCGATAGCCCAGATCCAGAAAGCTTTGCAGCTGGTCGGGGCGGCGGAAACGAATCTGTTCGTTGATGCGGATGGGCAGACGGCCCTCCTCGCTCAGCTCGCGATAGGCCTGCAGCACATCCTGAAAATCATTATCGGCAATCAGGTTGAAGTCGTCGGTGTGTACCTGCACAATGCCCTTGGAGGCAGCCTCGCGGCAGGTGGATTCGAGAATATCCTTGATTTCCTCCACGCTGTACCGCTCCCAGCAGCTCTGGACGCACATGGCGGTGTTTTCGCGGACATAGCCGTTGGGCAGGCCATCAGGACCGAAGTCCAGCGTCTGGGTGGTGGTTTCGGGCCGCTCGTCCCACAGACCGGCCAGCTGCAGGGCCTTGGTGTTCATGCAGACAATGTGGCCGCAGGCGCGCTGCAGGAATACGGGCACATCGTCCGCGATGGCATCCAGATCGTTGCGGTCGGGAATCTTGTTGGTATCGGTCCAGTTGATCTGGTTGAAGTTGCAGCCGATGACCCAGCGGTTGGTGCCGCGGACCTTCTGGGCGCCCTCACGGCACAGACGCACCACTTCCTCGTAGGTGGTGGTGTTGACCAGGTCGATGCGGCGGCGGAATGTACCGTAAAACAGCAGATGCAGATGGGTATCGGCGAAGCCGGGAAGCATCAGACGGCCTTTCAGGTCAACCAGACGGGTCTCGGGCTTCTTCAGGGCCAGAATCTCCTCATCGCTGCCCAGCCGCAGGATTACACCGTCCTTGATGGCCATGGCGCTGACCTGGGGGTATGCCTGATCCAGGGTGCGGATGACGCCGTTGTAAAAAATAGTGTCCATCACTCTTGCTCCTTTATCTTATTTATTTCACGCCGGATGCCCGGTGGGCATGGCGTTTTTAACAATTTTTCCGTCCTGAATGACCAGCTTGACATTGTCGCTGCGGCGCAGGACGCGAATATCCTCGTCGGGCTTGCCGTCCACCAGCAGCACATCCGCCAGCTTGCCCGGCTCCAGCGTGCCGAGCTGCTCCTGCATCAGCAGAAGTCGGGCATTGACCTTGGTGGCCATGGTGATAACCTCCAGAGGGGTGTAGCCTGCGACGCACAGGCGTTCCAGCTCCAGTGTGGCCTCGCTGTAGGGGCAGCCGAAGGAGGCATCGCCCAGAAAATCACAGCCTACGCCCACGGTGACATGGGCCTTGCGGGCCATCTCCAAAGAGCGGTAGTGGGCCTCGTAGGATTTTTCGGTTTTTTCCTTCAGGTAGGGCAGGACACCCTCCTTGCCGTCAAAATAGGTTTTGGAGGCATGCATGATGGCCAGCGTCGGCACAAGGAAGCAGTCGTTTTTCACCATCAGGTCGATGCACTCCTCGTCCAGATAAAAGCCGTGCTCAATGCACTTGACGCCGTTTTTCAGGGCCAGCTTGATGCCCCGGTTGGCCTGCGCGTGGGTGGAAACATAGGTGCCCATGTTTTCGGCTTCCTCCACGGCGGCACGGATTTCCTCCTGACTGAAGTGGCTGTGGGGGGTGGCTTTGTCCCCCTGAGAGAACACACCGCCGGTGGTCATGATCTTAATCAGATCCGCGCCGTTCCGGGCATTGATGCGGCAGGCGCGGCGCACCTCGTCCACACCGTTTACGATGATGCCGGGGCTGTAGGCCCGCAGGCTTGCGTCCAGCGACAGCTTCTGGTATACATCGCCGTGGCCGCCGATTTGCGTGAGAAAACGGCCGGCGCCAAAAATCCGGGGTACATCCAGAAGACCCTCTGCCACCGCCGGACGCATCAGGATCACATCGCTGCCCAAGTCGCGGAAGGCGGTGTAGCCCTGCTGGCGCAGCTGGGCCATGTCACGCAGCGCCCGGGCCATGCTGACCTGAGGGGTCATGCTGATCCAGTCCACCGAGGTGGCGCTGCCCCAGCCCATATGGACATGGGCGTCAATCAGGCCCGGCATGATGGTGCCCTCCGGCAGGGTATATACCTGCGCATTGGGATACTCGGGCAATTCGCTCTGGCGGCAGACCAGAACAATCCGGTTGCCCTCCAGCACAACGGCTCCTTTTTCGATGGGCTGGCCGCCGTTGCCGTCCAGTACCCTGCCTTTCAGAATAATCATAGACAGCTCCTTTCCTGTGCAGGCGTGCAGGCACGCTGCTGGTTTTCTGCGATAATCTGCACCAGCTCCCGATCGGTTGCCAGCATGCCCGGGTCATTGAGCCGCCCTACATTGGCAAAGGTCTGTTCAATGGTGTGGGCAATGATGCCGACGCCTGCCGGCAGATAGCAGCCCTCCAGCGAGAGATAGGCCGCCTGCACGGCAAGGGAAGCTGCCGTGCTGAGCTTGTAGGCACAGGATAGCTTTGCCCCGTCGCAGAACATGCCGCCGATGGTGCCGAGCACCGTCTGCATGGCGTGAACGGAATCGTCGTAGCTGCCGCCCAGCAGATAGGTCACGGCGGCGGCCATACCGGTGGCGGCGGCCACGCCGCAGCCGCAGAAGGCAGTCATGCGTTTGACATAGGCTTTGATATATACGGTAATCATGGAGCTGATGGCAAGGGCCGTCATGGTTTGCGTCTCGGCGGCGTGCAGCGCCTCGGCGGCGGAGAGAACACCCACAAAATTGGTGATGCCATGGTTGCCGCTGCCGGCGATGGCCATGATGGTCACATTCAGGCCGCTCATGCGGGCCTCGCCTGCGGCCGCGGTGTAGGCCTGCGCCGCAGCAGACACGGCCAGCGGGCCGGTCAGCTCCGGAGGGATGCGCTGGCTGAGCAGACGGCCCAGAGGCAGGGACGGAGTTTGCAGATCCTGCAGGGCGGCGTCTTTGTTGCGCCGGGCATCCTCCAGAAGAAAACGGAACGCCTCCGGGTCCATGGATAGAATCAAATCATACAGGCTTTTCAGCGGAAGCTGTTTCAGCGGATAGGCCGCAGAGGCGGAGATGGCCGGACGCTGCACCAGCGTTTTGCCATTGAGAACAACCTCGGTCACATGGGAGTAGTCCCCCATGATGACGGCGTGGGCCTTGTCCCGGCCCCGTGTGACGGCGGCCCTGACATAAAGAGGGTCCGGCGTCTGGCCGTATGTCACGCTGACGCGGCCGGCGGACACAATCTCCTCTGCCCGGCGGACAACATCCTCCGTTACATCGGCCAGAATGGCCAGCCCGCGGCTGGGGTCATCCAGCAGCGCGCCCAACGCGGCGGCCAGCGGAAGACCGACGTGGCCGGTGCCGGGAATGCCGACGCTGACGCCGTTTTTATAGAGATTCGGGCTGACCAGCACCTGTATCTCCTCCGGCTGGCTGCCAAGAGCCTCCGTGGCAGCGGCCACCGCCAGACAGACGCTGCCGGGATCGGTGCAGCCGGTGGAGGACTCGATTTCCGAGGCCAGAATATCCAGCAGATTTTTTCCTTCTTGGGTCATATTTGTTCCCCCTGTGGTATGGTTGCGGGGCCATAAAGCAGGGCCGCACAACGGTGTTTTGGTTAGAATACCAGAAGGAGTAGCCAATTTGAATGCGCCGAAGCAGTCTTTTCTTGTAAAAAATACACGATTCTTTAAAGTGCTACAGCAGCACAATCTGGATTTTTTGAACTTTCTTACTTTATTGCACCTGCTGGGAGGGGGCGGAACCGCTTTCGCTGGGCGGGTAACCGAAGTATTTTTTATAGACGCGGCTGAAATAATTGGGGTCATCGTACCCAACTGCCGCCGCAGCGGCTGAGACGGAGGTTTTCTGCCGCAGCAGCCGGTCAGCCTGCCGCATGCGTTCCTCTGTCAGGGCGTCCCGAAAGCTCTGGCCGGTCTGGGCATGAAACAGGCGGCCCAGATAAGCGGCGTTGACAAACTGCTCCCGGGCTACAGTTTCCAGCTTCAGCGGCTCCTGATACCGATGGCGAATGGCGCCGAGGGCTGCCAGTACCAGCGGATGCCGGGATTCCCGGCAGCGCTTGAGCCGTCCCTGCAGACCGAAGAACAGGGCATACAGACGCTGAGTGAGCTGCTGAAAGGTGAATAAATCCTCCAGCTCCGGCAACTCCGGCGGCGGAAGCATGGCCTCGGCGCACAGGCGGTTGGCCGCAGCCCACAGGAAGGAGCAATACTGCTCCAGCACCTGTATATCCCCCCGGCAGGCAAGCAGCATGCAGGAGCACATCTGGCTGCAGGCCTGCTCCAGATCGCTGCCGCCGGTGCGCACGGCGTGAAGCAGCCGTCCCTCTGCCCGGGCGGGATAGGGCTCCGGCGGGTGCTGGGGAGGGCGGTACAGACAGACCTCCTTTTCCGGGAACAACAGGCTGCTTCTGGCGGCCAGGCAGGCGGTGCGGTAGCTTTGCGGCAAATCGGCTCCGTCGCCGACAGGCGTTCCGATGCCGATGGCGGCCAGCTGCGGGAACTGCTCCTGCCAGACATGCAGCAGCGGCTGGGCCGCCTCCAGAGGGGACCGGCTGCCGGCAGCGTGACAGTAGCCAATCAGGCGGCGGTGCGTCAGCTCGGTCCAGCACTGCCCGTGCAGGGCCAGATTGACGCGGCCCAGTGTATCGGTGCACTGGGCGGGAGGCAGCTCGGTGCGCAGCAGGCCCACCACCACCAGATCCGGCAGCAGGTGCGGCAGCTGCGGCAAAGGCGAGGCTACGCCGCAGGCCAGATACGGCCACAGGGGCATCTGCGTGCCGGAGGTTTGCGTTGCGGGCAGGTGAAGCACCTCCCGCACGCGCTGCAGCAGAACGGCCGGCCGGACAGGCTTGAGCAGGTAGTCCTGCAGGCCCATGGAAAGAGCCCGGCTGGCAAACTCAAATTCATGATAGGCGGTGAGGATAATGATGCGGCAGGCAAGGCCACGGCTGCGGACAAACTCGGCAACCTCGAACCCGGAGCTGCCGCGAAGCATGATGTCCAGCAGAATCAGATCCGGGCACAGCTGCTTGATGGCGCTTACCGCCGCCGCGCAGCTGGAGGCGCTGCGGATATGGTGGGCGGGGGTGATTTCCTCCATGATGCGCGACAGCTCCTGCCGCTCGGCATACTCATCCTCCACCACCAGAATTTCAATGGCCATGGCGGCTTGCCTCCTTTTCCTGCAGCGGGCAGCGCAGGGTGATGCGGGTGCCCTGATTGACGCGGCTGCTGATGGTGACAGTGGCATCGGGGCCGAAGAACAGCTTCAGCCGCTCCGTCACATTGGGCAGGCCGGAACCGTGCCCCTGCCGGGCGTTCAGCTCCTGCAGAAGTCCGGCAGGAATGCCGACGCCGTTGTCTGTGATGCGGATGAGAAGAAAACCGTCTTCCACCGCAGTGCTCACCTGCACATGCAGGGGGCGGTCGTCATCTCCCGCGCCGTGGAGAATGGTGTTTTCCACCAGCGGCTGGATGGTCAGCACCGGCACCATAATCTGCCCGCAGCCCGCTGCACTTTCCACACAGTAGGAAAAACCGGGGCCAAGGCGCTGACATTGCAGCGCCAGATATTTCCTGGCGCATTGCAGCTCCTCGTCCAGTGTGCAGATGGAGTCGCGGTAGTAATAGGCGCGGCGCAGCAGATCGGCCAGATCACAAATCAGATCCGCCGTCTGGTTGGCGTTTTCCCGGTAAGCGGTGCGCATCAGCAGGTTCAGGGTGTTGAAAAGAAAATGGGGGCTGATCTGGGATTGCAGGAACTTAAATTCGCTGGCATGGAGGGTCTGCTCCAGCGCCAGCTTTTTTTCCACCTGCTGGGCATACTGCTGGCGGGCTTCCAGCTCTGATTCACAGGCGGTAACATAGCCGGCGAAAAGCTGGAGCATCTGCATGCGGGCCTCCAGCTCCTCCTGCGACAGAACCCGCAGCGTGCCGGCCAACTGGGAAAGCTCGTCATAGTTCAGAGAAAGCTCCTGACAGTTCCGGCGCAGGGTGCGGTAAAACTCCTCCCGGGTATCCTGAGTGAGAAACTGACCGTAGGTCAGGCACAGGCCCGGCACATCAGGAATGGGCACGGGAACGGAAATGACGCTGACGCCCATGTGACAGCGGGAAACGGTGCAGCGCTGCCCGGCATCCAGCCCGAAAGTGTGGTTGCAGGCAAGGCAGCGCTCGGCGCCCTTTTCACTGCCGATGACCTTGCGGCAGAAGCCGGTGAAAACATCCAGCCGCAGAGGACTGCGGTAGTGCCCCTCCCGGTCGATGAAGGAAATGCTCTGGCCTGTTACGCTGGTGAATGTGCTGTCCATCTGGCATAGCAGCTTGAGCAGCGCGTGTTCGGTTGTGGACATACGATCCCTCCTTGCAATGTACCCGCCGATGCAGGCTGAGACCAACGAAAAAAGCCGCATCCATCAAAAGCGATGGATGCGGCGAAAGTCTGACAAAAAGCTGCCGGCGGACAAAACCACCGGACACAAGGCGTATGCCCCGGCCTGATAGACATTCCGTGATTGCTCCCCGCTTCTGCGACAGTGTCCGGCGTATTTCGTCGTGCCCCAGCGTCCACCCCCTCAGGTACGGGTGTGTCACTTCGGCGTCCTCTCCTTTCCCTCTGCAGCAGATACCTGTCTTAGGCTGCGGGGTACTGATATTGGACGCGCCTCAATCTATGGAATACATGCTGTATCATAGCACAAACAAATCCGCTGGCGCAATGCACAATTATCCCACAGAATTTTTAGGTTGCATGGAAAAATTTGTGGGTCATTGCCTTGCCCGGACCAAAAAACGGAAACTGCACGAAAAAGCGGCGAATTTGTAAAACCCCATCGAATGCGGGGAAAGGGGGAGGCTCTGCCTGTGCAACAAGGGGAAAGGCAGGGGGTTGCCAAGGCGGGAAAACTGTGATATGATTGTCGCGTCCAAAGAAAATGGGATAACAATCTGAAAGGGGATTCTAAATATGAAGAAAATCATTGTATCCGATCAGGCACCGGCGGCCATCGGCCCGTACGCACAGGCGGTGGACTGCGGCAGCTTTGTAATCACCAGCGGCCAGATCGGCATGGACCCCGCCACGGGCAAGCTCGTCCCCGGCGGCGTGCAGGAGCAGACCCGGCAGGCCCTGACCAACCTGACCCATGTGCTGGAGGCGGCAGGCCTGAGCATGGATAATGTGGTGAAGACCACAGTATTTTTGAAGGATATTGGGGATTTTGCGGCAATGAACGAGGTGTACGCCACCTTCTTCAAGGCCGGCCAGTACCCTGCCCGCTCCGCTTTTCAGGTGGGTGCGCTGCCCGCCGGTGCGCTGGTGGAGATCGAAACCATCTGCGTGAAGTGATGCGCGGGGCGCACAGCTGCATTTGTATATTGACAGACGAAAAGGGCGCTGATACAGAAATCAGCGCCCTTTTTGCGGACTTATACAAGCTCATAGGCGATGCGGGGCGTATCGTCCGCCGCACGGACGATGCCGCAGCGGAGAAAGCCGTTTTTCTCCAGCAGATGGCGCATGACGGCGTTATCCTCGTGGGTGTCGGCCCGCAGGTGGGAACACTGCGTCCGGCAGAAGGAGACGACCAGAGAAAGAACACCCTGTAAGGCGCCGTCGCTTGCCAGCCGGTGGATGGTGCCATACGGACGGTTGGAGAGCCACTGCCCCTGATGAATCACATCGTACAGCGGATCATCTCCCAGAATGAAAGCGAAAGAGGCGTGAACCGTGCCGCCGCTCTCTACCACATACAGATGTCCTATTGCAATGTCTCCGGCCAGCCGGTCTTCCGGCCGGTCGCCATCTCCCCACTGGGTCAGATTGCCGCCTGCGCGCATAAACTGCCGCGCGCGGGCGTAAACCTCCTGCAGCCGGGGAAGATCGGCTGCCATGGCCGGACGGATGGATGCTGCCATGAAAATCCCTCCTTGCAGAAATGCTGATTGGGGATAGTATAGCATGGTTTTGGGAAAAAGAAAGATATATATGTCAAAATTCCGGCGCGGGCCGCTTCAACCCGCTTCAACCCGGCAGGAAAGGATTGACAGAGGACGCGTTCTGCTGTATGATAGCAGGCGATTTTGTGTTTGCAAGGAGAATGACATGGTTTGTATGGACAGCGGGGAGCGCCGTTATAAAAAAGGAGAGATTATCTATCGGGCCGGAACATTTGACACACATATCTATAATGTGCTGTTCGGCAGCGTGGGAATTTATATGCATTATGGGCAGCCGGATGAGCACGTGGTGCTGGAGATCCCGGCGGGAGACTTTCTGAATGTAATCAGCTTTCTGGAAATGCGCCCACGGAATACCACGGCGGTGGCGCTGGAGCCGACCATCATCGGGGAGATCAGCCGGGAAAATTTTGCCCGGTATTTTCAGGAGAATCCGGGCAAGATTATGAGCCTGCTGGAGCATCTCAGCGCCCGGGTGCGGCATCTGCAGAAGGCGTATCTGGAGGCCTGCCAGGCGCTGGAGGAATACGCCGACACGGAGAAGCTGAAGCAGGAAAAGGGCGATTGGTACGCCAGCCACAGCAAGAACTACCAGTTCTGGTCGAACCTATTTTTGTTCGGCTCGGGCGAGGGAAAATAAGACAGAAAAAACAGGACGGCCCGGCCGTCCTGTTTTTAATTTGCCACAGTATCAGAACGACACGGTGAGCTGCATTTTAAAGCGCTCCTCGCCGTAGACGGCGTGGGGAATATCCTTGGGCATAATAAGACTGTCGCCCTGATGCAGAATGAAGACCTGACCGCCCACCGTGAAGCGGCCGGTGCCCTCCAGCACAGTGACCATGGCATCGCCGCCGGAGGCGTGAGTGCTGATTTCCTCCCCCTTTTCAAAGGCGAAAAGGGTCATGCTCATCAGCTCGTTCTGCACCAGCGTGCGGCTGACAATCTGACCGTCCTGATAGTCCACCTGAGCGGCCAGAGACAGCGGCTGGTGCTTTTCAATATTCTTATACATGGTAAATTCCTCCGGTTTCTTTCAGAACTTAAAAATCAAGCGGCGTGTGGTCGCATAATTCCATGATTTTGGCGCGGAGCGCCTTCAGGTCCACAAAGGTGTCCGGCTTTTTGGATGGGTCGCGTAAAAGAGCGGCAGGATGGTACAGCGCCATCATCTGCACCCCCTTCTTTTCAAAAAACTGACCGTGATCCCGGGTGATCCTGAAATCGGGATGGATCAGCTCCATGGCGGAAATGCGGCCAAGGCAAACGATAATCTTCGGGCGCATCAGCTGCACCTGACGGCGCAGATAGCCACGGCAGGCGTCCTTCTCTGTGTTCAGCGGGTCCCGGTTCTGGGGCGGGCGGCATTTGACGCTGTTGGTGATATAGACATGCTCCCGGTGCAGGCCGATCATCAGCAGCATGTCATCCAGCAGCTGGCCGGCCCGGCCCACGAAGGGAAGGCCCTGCTCGTCCTCGTTGGCGCCGGGCGCCTCGCCGATGAAAAGGACCTCCGCCTCCGGCGTGCCGGTGCCGAATACCACATGGGTGCGCTGCTCGGCCAGCGTGCAGGCGTGGCAGGCAAGGCATTCATTCTGCAGAATTTCCCATTGGGTCATACTGTATACTCCTTTATCGTATGCCGGAATATTCCCGGCCCTGACGCAGAGACTGGTAGGGGAAGGAGAGTTGCGGCATTGAAATGGTTCTGGCTTTTTTTGTTTTACAGCTTCGGCGGATTTCTGCTGGAAAAGCTGTTCGCCTTGGTCACCCGGGCAAGGCACCGGGTGCGCAAATGCTTTTTGCTGCTGCCGCTGTGTCCTGTGTATGGGCTGGCCATGCTGGCAGCAAACGCGCTGTACCGGCCCGCCGAGGGCTTTCTGCTGACGGCCATGACGGCCGGCTGCGCATGCACGGCGGTGGAATACGGAGTGCATTTCCTGTACGAAAAGCTGCTGGGCGTGGCATTCTGGGATTACAGCGGCACAAGGCTTGATCTGCGGGGGCGAATCTGCTTTCCCTTCAGCGTGGCATGGGGGCTGCTGGCGGCGGTGAGCCTGCGGTATGTGCAGCCCGGACTTGCGATGTTGGCAGGAAAGCTTCCGCCGGAGGCGGCGCTGGCGGCAGGGCTTCTGCTGCTGGCGGATGGGGCAGTGTCAGCCCGGCTGCTGCGCCGCAGCGGGGACATCGACCTGCTGGGCCTTGGAAACCTGTACAGGGCACTGCGGCAGGAATAGACGCAGGTGTCAGGGGGCCACGCGGCACAGCCAGTCGCCAATATCCCGGTATACGGTCTGGGCCATGGAGCCTTCGTTGAGAATTTCATGGCGCAGACCGGGATACAGCTTTAAGGTGGCATCCTTGACTCCGGCGGCGCGGAAGGCATTATAGGACCGGAGCACGCCCTTGCCCATGTTGCCCACCGGGTCCTGATCGCCGGAGACGAACAGCACCGGCATGTCGGGGTCCATCCGGACAAGGTTCACATTCTTCTGGTTGAAGCGGATGCCGTGCAGCATCTCCCGGAACAGGCCCACGGTGGCATCGGCTCCACAGAGAGGGTCGACCATGTAGCGGTCTACATTTTCGGGGTCGGCACTGAGCCAGTCGCAGGAGGTGCGGTTGGGCGCAAAGGCCTTGTTATAGCTGCCGAAGGCCAGCTCGGTGACAAGGCTGCTGGTGGCGTCCGGCCCCTTCCGGGCGGCCACGGCGCCGGCTACCAGCAGGCCGCCGGTGAGCATATAGCCGGGCTGCCAGCCGGTGCCCATGAGCACGGCCCCCTGTTTTTCGCCGGGGAACCGGATCAGATAGGTGCGGCTGAGAAACGAACCCATGCTGTGGCCCAGCAGCAGCTGGGGAACACCGGGAAAGCGCTGCTTGAGCAGCAGGTGCAGCCCCTGTATATCGGTTACGGCGTGATCCCAGCCGTCCTTTGCGCCGAAGTAGACGGGAGTGCCGCCCTGCGGCAGGGACTGGCCGTGGCCCAGATGATCGTGACCGGCCACCACAAAGCCCAGCGTATTCAGATAGCGGGCAAAATCGTCGTAACGGAGGACGTGCTCTGCCACGCCGTGGGCAATCTGCACCACGCCCCGGGGCCGCACGCGCGCTTCGGGCATCCAGAGCACCGCATGGAGCTGGGTGGAGCCGTCAGAGGAGGGAAAGCGGAAATGTTCACAATTTGACATAGAAAACCGATCCTTTCCGTGATATAATAACGGCAATCGCAATAGAAGTATACCACAACCACGGCAAAAAGAAAAGGGGAGACGATATGGAAACCTATATTCTGGCGCTGGATCAGGGAACCACCAGTTCCCGGGCCATTCTTTTTGACCGGCTGGGGCAGATTGCCGCCATCGGCCAGCACACCTTTCCACAGCTTTATCCTCAGGCGGGCTGGGTAGAGCATGATCCTTACGCCATATGGGACAGCCAGAGCAGGGCGGCAGCGGATGCACTGGGGCAGGTGCCGGGGGCCAAGGTGGCCGGTATCGGCGTGACCAACCAGCGGGAGACGACCATCCTGTGGGACAAAAAAACGGGCGAGCCGGTCTATAATGCCATCGTCTGGCAGTGCCGGCGGACGGCGGAGCTGTGCGAGGAGCTGAAGCGGCAGGGGCTGACGGAACAGATTCAGGCCACCACGGGCCTTCTGATCGACGCGTATTTTTCTGCCACCAAGATTTGCTGGATTCTGGATCATGTACCGGGAGCGCGGCTGCGGGCGCAGCGGGGCGAGCTGCTGTTCGGAACGGTGGAAAGCTATCTGATCTGGCGGCTGACGGGACGGCATGTGACGGATTATTCCAATGCTTCCCGGACGATGCTCTTTGACATACACAGACTGTGCTGGGACGAGGAGCTGTGCCGCAGGCTGCAGATTCCCATGTGCATCCTGCCGGAACCGGTAGAAAACAGCGCCGTATACGGAACGGTGCAGCCGGGAGTGCCGGGCTTTGAAAGCCTTGTGGGAGTGCCGGTGTGCGGCGCGGCGGGGGATCAGCAGGCGGCGCTGTTCGGCCAGACCTGCTTTGCCTCGGGCGAGGCGAAAAACACCTTCGGCACCGGCGGCTTTTTGCTCATGAACACCGGTGAGACGCCGGTCACTTCTCAGAATGGCCTTGTCACCACTATCGCCTGCGGCCCCGACGGCAAGGTGAATTATGCGCTGGAAGGCTCTATTTTCGTGGCCGGTGCGGCCATCCAGTGGCTCCGCGATGAGCTGCGCCTGCTGGAAGAGGCCCGCGACTCCGAGTATATGGCCCAGAAGGTCAAGGACACCAACGGCTGCTATGTCGTGCCGGCCTTCACCGGCCTCGGCGCGCCCCACTGGGACCAGTACGCCCGCGGCACCATCGTGGGCCTCACCCGGGGCTGCAACAAGTACCACATCATCCGCGCCACGCTGGACAGCATCTGCTATCAGGTCAACGACGTCCTCCGCGCCATGGCGGCGGACTCCGGCATCGCCATGAAGTCTCTCCGGGTGGACGGCGGCGCGTCGGCCAACAACTACCTCATGCAGACCATGGCCGACATCAGCGACCTCGAAGTCAAGCGCCCCCGCTGCGTGGAAACGACGGCGCTGGGCGCGGCCTATCTGGCCGGCCTCGCCGTAGGCTACTGGCAGTCCGCCGAGGACATCACCCGCAACTGGTCGGTGGACCGTGTGTTCCGCCCGGACATCTCGGAAGAGGAACGCACCAAGCGCATCAAGGGCTGGAATAAGGCTGTCCGCTGCGCCTATCACTGGGCCAGGGACGAAGAAGAATAAGAAGAGAAACAAAACGGTCGGAGTTGCCTGACGAGTAACTCCGACCGTTTTTGTTATTGGGCAGCTTGAGCGAGGGAAAACCACCGGCTCGCAGAGAACATAATGCTCCAACGAGCTGTGCTTTGGGTTTAAATCATCTTAAAGTATTTCAGTGCATCCCTTTCAGGAGTCGATCTCGCCCTTGGAAAGTGCAATGACGCATTCGCAATGGCTTGAGGGTTGCGTTTGTTACATCGTTTTGGTATAACAACTCACAACCTCCACGTGACTTCCATTGTCCAAACACAAATCCGCGCCATTTTCGATGATAGGCAGTCGGAATTTGATGGACTTGAGCCACTGGCCGTTGGGCTGACGCTCCGGGTAGATTTGGACTTCGGAAATCAGGTGCTCCATCAGCTTTTTGCGTTCGACAGGATTCATAACGTTGTAGAGCTTCTCAAAGCAGAGCAGAATCTTGTAAATATTGTCGCCGGTGATTTTGTCCGCTTCGATGGCCTGTTTCTTAGCACGAGCCGTCACAAGCTGATTCTCGGCATCCTCAATTTTATCGTACATCCTGTAAAGCCGTTCGTCAAGGTCGGATTTTCGGATGATATAGTGGCGGTCATCCGGGTCAAGTGTGTCGATTTCATCCATGAGTTTGGATTTGACGGAGTAATACTGGCGCAGCATTTTTTCGGCGGCGGCAATTTCCTGTTCGATGGCAGTCGTGTCCACCTTGCTGTTGATTTTCGATTGCATTAGCACAGCAAACTTCGGGTTGCTGACCAGTTTGATGATAACCTCCACCACGGCGTTGTCCAGAACTTCTTCCTGAACTTGCTTGTTGAAATCGCATTTTTGCCCACGTTGCATCTTGCGGTGCTTACAACTGTAATAAGAGAAAGATTTATAGGGTGTGCCATCTTTCTTTCGTTTGGTGCATTTGTTGCTGTACATTCCGGCTCCGCAGACAGGGCATTTGACAAGCGCAGACAACAGGTGAGCCTGCTCCGTTTTGTTGCGGATGACCGGTTCATACCGTTTGGACTGCGCCAACAGCTTGACCTGTGCGGCGTTCCACAATTCCTCGGAAACAATGCCCTCATGCAGTCCATCGACCAGAAGATAGTTGTCCTGCGGAACCTGACGGTACTCATTTCGTGTGCCGTGAACTTTTTCGAGTTTGCGCCGACCGAAAGCAATTTTGCCGCAATAGACCGGGTTCCGTAGAATCGAGCGAATCAGCGTGGCACTGAACAGGGGAGAAGTACCGTTCTGTCGTACAAGTTTCTGAAAGCCGTGAGCCTCTAGGTATTTGGAAAGTCCATTTGCGCCGGTATCGGTGTTGACATACTGCTCAAAAATAGTTCGGATGGCAGGGGCTTCATCCTCGTTGATTTTCAACGCACCATCGACCAGACGATAACCATAGGGCGCAAATCCGCCGTTCCAGCGGCCTTCCCGCGCTTTTTGAATGCGACCCTCCATCGTTTGGACGCGGATGTTTTCTCGCTCGATTTCAGCCACCGCAGAAAGAACGGAAATCATCAGCTTGCCTGCATCCTTGGAGGAATCAATGCCATCTTCCACGCAGATGAGGTTGACCCCGAAATCCTGCATGACCTGCAAGGTAGACAACACATCGGCGGCATTGCGGCCGAACCGGGACAGTTTGAATACCAGAACGTAGGAAACGCCATCTTTTCCTGATTTGATATCTTCCATCATCCGGCAAAAGGATGCACGCCCCTCGATGGATTTACCCGATTTACCGGCATCCTCATACTCGCCAACGATCTGGTAATCATTGAAGTCAGCGTATGCTTTCATCCGGGCTTTCTGGGCATCCAGCGAATAGCCGTCGATTTGCATCGTGGTAGATACACGAGTGTAAATATAAACTTTTGTCTTTCCCTGTGACATAAGAAATCCTCACGGCTACCGTTATTTCTTGTCGATTTTTTGCTCTAAGAACTGGATGGAATCCAGATAGTCTTGTTCCACGTCGCTGAGCGTTCTTGCCCTATACTTCCGATATTCGGTGGTGGCTTTGTCCACGGCCTGCTTGTGCGTCACAGTGCCGTTTCCGACAAGCAACTGCTCACCGCTCATGGTTAAAATACGGTCAAGGTGGTTTGCCCAATCCTGCATGGTCATGGGCTGTTCCCGTTCTGCCTGACGTTCTGCGAAATCCAGATAACCGGAAACCAACTGCCCCATAG